>Ga0123354_10008917_pt1 | contig 15303 bp, 6 predicted proteins | sample TergutLab28metaG_2_FD_97872 | JGI IMG/M metagenome (GOLD analysis project Ga0123354, IMG submission 97872) | Labiotermes labralis P4 segment gut microbial communities from Petit-Saut dam, French Guiana - Lab288 P4 | ecosystem: Host-associated > Arthropoda: Insects > Digestive system > Gut ...
GCATCGTCGGTGCTTTATACCACAAGCTGTAAACACAGTCTATTGCTCCTGAGGATTGGCGAAATTATCGCCCGAAACATGTTGAGCTGATTTTAATTATTAATAAAATTTTTATTGTTGCATCTAGTTGGCTGTTTATATTACTGTACCTGAAAATATATAATTTCAATACCATCACACTGTCACATGCCACTCTGTGCATATGCGCACTTTGTGTCTGTCCGTCTGTATTATCTTTACTGCTGCTGAACGAAAATATCAGAGAGTCCTGTCTTTAGGGCATTTTGAATTTGTTGCAAGACACAGGGCTGTAACATAAATCGGCGATTGTTTTTGTTGATGATCAGTGATGTTTTTCTTATGAACAATAGCGTCTTCCCATTTCTGTTACTTTCCATGCCACTCTTTACTGTCGGACTGTTGTCTTAACCGACATTGAAGGAAGTGCCCAGAATTTGAAATTAGAATTGCCGACGAACAGGGAGGAAAGAGTCGATAAAACACAAAGTAATCTGTCTTGTGCTTGTCTGATTTCTCCCGGAGGCTATGCCTGTGGCTTTCTAGCACGATTTGAAATGTCTCGATCTGTAACATGTACGTGTGTATAAATAATACACGTTCTGATATGAACAGCTCAAGAAAGTGTATTAATTATCTGTTGAGCGTTAATAGGTGAAATAATCAGTTATTAGAAACCACATTTACCGGTAAATGCCAACTGTTTTATCAGTGAAAGAAAAAAATGCTAACTATGATAATTTTGTGTGGCCTATTTTACTGCCCTGTGAGTGTCTCGATTTTAGGGTGACTGGTCAATGACAGATTGGAAAGTATTGGGACGGAAGCAATCATCGTCTGTTCGAGGTAGAATGCCAGCGTTTTTATGAAGAGGTTGAGAAAAACTCGAAGAAATTCGGATGTTCTGGCGGAGATTCTAACCTAACCTATTCCAATTGCTAGTCCATTCACTGCTACTTCAGCCTGCTTGTTCACGCAGAATTACTTGTGAAGCAAGCCAAATGCAGCAGTTGTTCGAAGAGACGTGTCGTTTAGCGATAAACCCATCATGATAGATGAACGGCGTCCTTACTGCACAGATATGCAACGTGCTGTAACATTTTCAACCTATTTTTGTGACGGTTTCGTCCACGACGAAGGACGTCGAATAACGAGAGGCGTTGCATGCAGCAAAATATTTGTATCGTGTCAATGAAGGAGATCTGGAATTGCTTAGCGGGTCTGAAAGCTTATGTATCCTGTGGTGTGTTTATTACTGTGACACGAAACGCTCTGAATCGCAATTATTGACACTATATACTATTTCTTCTTCGCTGTCGAATTTTATGAAATAACTGTTTACGGCGACGGTTAGTTTCGCTACTCTTATATCGACTTCTGTTCACAGTCATACAAACAGGCGCCAGCATGTCGTTACTGTAGACAGTGTTTCCTCTTCCTTTAGAGTATCTTACGCCTACTTCTGCATTCTGCCTAGTACAACTACTTTATACACAGCTAACTTTAGATTGACCGTTTTAAGGTATATTTACAGTTTATCAACGATGAATTTTGCTGACAGTTAACGTATTCAACAAAGATTCCGGGGATTTGTAGGTTGGCTTGCTTGTTTGTTAGAATGGCCCAGTGCAAACTGTAACCTCCTACGAAACAGAGTTAGGCAATGGTTGAAATTTATAATAGTATTGCCCCCACTCTTTCAAACTCGGACATGCATTGCATAATGGCGCAGTTTTTGTTGACGTAGTTCCTCCGGCCGCAATATGGCCCTAGGCTCGACTCAGCCTCTAACATATCTCAGGGTTTCTCCAGGATTGTACAGGAATTGTGTTACCTTTGACATGCACTGCACAATTAGTCTTATAATAACCGATTCCAAAATATTCATACCAGTCCAATTGCTGGTATGACGCCCCAAGTTCACGACATCTGATGGCTATGTTGACGCAGGTTTCTTAATTACTCACTGGCCGTGTAACCTGTTTCGTCATTTCCGTGGATTAAGCCTTTTGTCGTGTTTGATTTCGGAATTAAACACCTAAACGAGTTCTTACATACTTCTGGCATCACTTCTTGAAATGGGATTAGCTTTTCCAAAGCCCGTACTTTGACATTGTACTATACAGGCCCAGGCCACATATGTTCAATTGGTCGAAAACGATACGCCATAATTAATGTCCCAGTAAAATATCATAACAAGTTAGGAAATGCGGGAGAGTTGTGGTTCTGACAGAGGTGTTGCTAAGGATTAAGATCTTCCGTGTTGTGACGCCGTGTGGATGGGAACGATACAGAGACACACCCCAGAAGAAATGGGTCCTCAAGTTAGGAAACATACGCAGAACCTAAAACTTCTGACGCTTTCGATCTGTCATTGTCTCTAGATTATAAATTTATGGCTGTTCTGAAGAAGAACGCTGAAGACTTGAATGCTTGAAATGGGTCCTTCCGTCTTTTACTCAAAACACCACAAGTTTTATCCGTATCGCAGGAACATATTTACCGGCGATAATAATCGAAATCTCGGAAACAGCGAGATATTCGCTGTGCTCGATTATTATGTTTACATCGTTTTCCTTTTATTTAGCTTATGCTCGCACCTCACAGAGAACACGAACTGTCTCGATTATTTATCTTAGTAATTAACCAACTAGATGCACAAATTTGTTTTACAATATGTTTATTTCATGCCTCTACATGTTTCAAGCACGTGTGGTCATCATCAGGAGGTCAAAATTGTATTATACAACCTCTGATATCATCATATTTATAGGCGTGATGATACAAGAGGCTGTATAATACAATTTCGACATCCTGATGATGAGCACATGTGCTCGAAACATGTAGAGGCATGAAATAAAACTTATTGTGAAACAAATTTTGTGCATCAAGTTGGTTAATTACTAAGATAAATATACTGAGATGCACGGTCAGCAAAACATGAAAAAAGTCTCGATTATGAAGAGCAATCACGGAAGAGATATTAACAGTAATGTACATAGCTCTTCATGTGATGTGCCTATTGATTTTATCCTATATTAACCGAAACCGGAACGTGTTGATGAATGTCAGTACAAATTCCAAACATATTTTATGAAGATCCGTCCAATGGGAGTCGCGCTTTTCCTTGCAGACAGACACGACGGCGCTAATTGTCGCCTTTCGCCGTTGTTTTACGAAAGGGACTAAATCTACAGCTTATAGCATTTTATGTGCACAGCGCGTAACATGAAACAATAGACACAATAAAATTTGTGTCACAATACAGCAAACATTCTACCTACGTCACTTGAGAATACTTGCGTATTTTGCAGGTCAAGTTTAGTATGTTAATCAACTAAACCTATGGATTAAATAGGTAGAGTAATGTACTTTGGGCTGGAATTTCTAATACAAAATTTCTTTCAGAGACTAAATAAGTATAAATATTCATGAGGTTCATTGCACATTATTAAAGGCGTCGAATGTAACAGGGTCCATTGCCCATCTACATAGGGGTTCACTGTAACGTAAAAGCGTGAGGCTACGTAATGCAAGTGTTGGCTCAGTATTAACAAATTTTGATGTTTTGCTGACCTTGCATCTCAGTATAATCTCAGTAATTAACCAACTTAATGCACAAATTCTTGCTTTATAATAAGTTTATAATAAACTTATTATAAAACAAGTATTTGTGCATTAAGTTGGATAATTACGAAGATCAGTATTAACAGTTCCTTCGCCCATTTCGCCATAGGAACCTTCGCTGTTTGACTAGAAATCGGTGGATCATGTCACTCCCATGCGACTGCTTTAACGTTGTTCTAATGGGGTTGAGAATACTATTATATGCAAAATATGTTGTTCGTGTCTCGTACATACAAAAGTCAATGGCTGTGTATTGACCGCGTGTTGTTAAGCACGATTGTTAATGGAGGTGAGAGGTCAGCTTAAAGTCGCTGAATTTCAACCCCCTGGATAGCTTTGTAGATCGTGTGAATTGACACAGCGGTTTAGTTTTTCGTAAGTATTTTATCATGATTTATAACAAAGTTAACTACGTCATAACCTGAAATAATAGTAGGTTTGGGCTCTTAAGTTTAGCCGGAGATTGGAATGGGCTATTTTGAATTGAGAGCCAGCGAAAAAGTTGTCTATACAAGTACAAAAATTGTTAAATAGCTGTCACCTATTCGCGTATGGTGTGACACACGTAATTAATTTCTTATGCAAGTAAGTATGAAATTCAAACAAAGGAACGAAATTCTGTAAGTGAACTCAGTGCGCTACGTGTCTTCGTGAAACCGTGAAGTTTTGGGAATGTAAACAGACTTGACATGTTAGATAATTTAAAAATGCATCTATTTTAAGTGACGGCACCGCATTTTTAAAACTTGCTTTAAAAGTTTACCAACAAACACTGTGTTTTGTAAGTGAAGTGTACGTAGCTGCTCGGGGAAACACGGGAACATTTATTGCATAATTAAACAATGTTTTCTCAAGGAATCGATTTACGATAGCGTTAGTGATGAATACAGCCGGTGAAGAACTGAAACAGGGCCAGCGGAAACTACAGTACGTCCTGACAACCATTGCTTTGTACGAACTGTGGGGCAGCGCTGGGCTATTGAAGAAGTGCTGTTATGTCTGTGTATCTTGAAGGCATAAGGTATGGCTGCACTCATTATTAATCCCGGCATTAGATGGAAATCAGTGGTCAGTTTCAATGCCCGGCCGCCTGCTGCTGGGGAACAGGGACCCGTTTCCTCTCTATACAAGGCTGGGTGGGCCCCAGGTCTGGTACAGAGACGGTTCCATGATTTGTCTTTTGTCAGGGCCTTAGCCTACTCACTATAGAGCAAAACGTGACTAATGTTCTTCATGTTTGCACCGTGCATCAATGATAATTAAACACTCTATTATCCAACTATTGTACAATATATAATATGTAGATACAATTAAAATTATAAAATATTTAAAAGTGCTCCAACATGTTTCGGATCACAGAGGATCCAGTATCAGGGAGCCTTATATAGTACTTGGCTAAAATTACAAGAATGGTTCTATCGTGTCCGTTGACATGGACGTAGTCGGTGTTATGGCAGCATATTCTGACCCGTTGTGCGTGTGTGTAGTTCACTGTTTTTGAAGGCACTCAAAAACAGTGAACTACACACACGCTCAGTTGGTCAGAATATGCTGCCATAACACCGACTACGTCCATGTCAACAGACACAGTAGAACCATTCTTGTAATTTTTAGCCAAGCACTGTACAAGGCTCCCTGATACTGGATCCTCTGTGATCCGAAACATGTTGGAGCACTTTTAAATATTTTATAATTTTAATTGTATCTACGTATTATATATTGTGCATTAGTTGGATAACAGAGTGTTTAATTAAATGACTAATGTTATTTATCATTGAGCATACTTTTGTGGCTTAATATCACCTGGCTTGATCACTGACCGTCCTTGCTGCTGTCTTCTTTCCTGTCGATAAAAGTGGGAAGTCACATTTTAGACGGGGAACCCAGTGACCGAAACTTACCGTACGATGATAAAATGACAGCGGAAATGATGGTGGCAGGCAGAAAGGTCCTACAGTTTATATTGTGTTGCGACCCAAAATGTCGATATTCTATTATCTACCTCACATGTAAAGTGTTTGAACTTTGTCAACAGCGAAAACTCAAAGACCTAGTTAAAACTTGAATATCATATCTTAAACTTAATGAATCTAGAATATGACAAATCAATGTGTGTGTGTGTGTGTGTGTGTGTTAATGTGTGCTTCCTGTGTTTTATATACAGGCGCAGGTATTGACAGATTTATTTTATATGAAATATATGGCAAGCAGTGATATCGCTGTTACATTAAAATATCTGTAAATTTGTAGAATCTGTAGGTTATGGAGCTTTCGTGGTGACGGCATTCAACAAAACATTCTACGGGTGACAGCCGCGTAGTGCGATGCAGAAACTCCAAATTGACTTGAACCACCTGACATATTTGTCAGCCCTAAAATAATTTTATTATAAATAATTATACATCTCTGTCATTGAATACTGTAACATTGTTTGAACACGTAATGTATCTGTATATTTTGAAGTGCATAATCATTCGATTTTCTCTCTGAAATCCAATAGAATTAGAAACTTCTTTTCTAATACTGTGACCTTAAATGCGCAGGTGTTATATCAATCAATTTATATTCACAACCTCCTCCTATATTTTGATGTACTATTTATCCATTTCAGAGAAACTAACAGATATATTAAATAAGGCTATTTGTAGATACTAGCAACAGATATGGTTGGGCTGTGAAATGGGAGACAGGCAACACAAATCTTGACCTACCGCAAAAGTAGAAATCACAGTGTTACGAATGCATACTATCTGCATGAAGATAAAAGTTTTATGTTGGTCACACAACGCATCTGTTTACCTCGCGTGATTGTCACAATTAGCAGCTACTATATCCTTGCACAACATTAACCGAATAGTCTTTATAATGGATACGCACTACTGAGAGGTAGGAATGCGTTTTTTAATGCAGTTCAGATGAATTTCATACTTATTTCCACAAGCTAATAACCACTGAGCCATAACAGTAAAATTATCAATCTAGTAGAGAGGAAAATGTCACTACCAAGTTTAAGTTGCATTAGTTGAAGATAAATTTTGAATATTTGTAAGTTAATAGCAGAGAAAGTCTATTTTAAACCCAAAATCATTCACCCAGGTTCTGAAATTTGCTAAAGTAAGAGAACCAGAACGAATATGATTGAAGATGGTGGATAGTAACACTTATAAAATTCGTGACAATAAACAGAGGCAGACCGAGCTCTCTGATAATAAATGTCTGACCAAACATTGACTTGTAACAAGAATGCAAGGAAATGTAACAACGCATGAACAGAAGGAAGAGAGGAAGCAAAATGTGCTCCAAAATAGATTCAACACTTTTCTCTTCTATTTAAATTTTCTCAACAGATTCTGCAGGGACTTCAGTCACCCATAACTGTCAAATAATATCAACATTAAACGTTAAGAAATCAGTGATAAATTGTTATCTTCTTGATAGCCCGTAAACTGTTATCGACTCTTTTTTCTTTTTCTTTCTTTTGTCGCAGCAGCCTCCAGTGGGCCAGGGCCTCCTCATTCACGAGGTTTCTAGATCACACACAACGACGCACCACATTCGGTAGGACTCCTCTGGACGAGTGATTAGCTCGTTGCAGAGACCTCTACCTGACAACACACAACACTCACAACAGACAGACATCCATGCCGCCGGTGGGATTCGAACCCGCAATCTCAGCAGGCGAGCGGCCGCAGACCTACGCCTTAGACCGCGCGGCCACTGGGACCGACATTGACGACTCTATTCCACCATATGCACAACAGACAATCGCGTGTTGTGTAGAATTAATGCATGTATGTCATATAAAGTTATTTTTGGAAATTAAAATTCACCCTCTCCACGCTATGACAGCATACAGCGACAGAAGTACATCTCCTGTCACTCTGAACCTCAGCATGAAATAATCAACTTTACGCCCTGGCCTAACCGCCGAAGAATAAGTCCCCTTTACCCATTCAGTAAGATTTACTGTGCTCCTTTAAATATGAAATATTTGTTTTTTGAAATATACTCAATTTCCATCAGTCAAGTTTATTTATAACTGAAAACTAATAAAATAATAACAGTAACTACAGCAGTAATAATGACACCATAATGTAATTTACTGATATGAATATGTAACAGCGCTTGACAACAGCAATAGCCAATAACAGGCAGACACAGGCAGTGGAAGCGGTTGTAGTGGTGGTAGTATAGTAGTAGTAGTAGTAGAGTAGTAGTGGTAGTAGTAGTAGTAGAGTAGTAGTGGTAGTAGTAGTAGTAGAGTAGTAGTGTTAGTAGTAGTAATAGAGTAGTAGTGGTAGTAGTAGTAGTAGAGTAGTAGTGTTAGTAGTAGTAATAGAGTAGTAGTGGTAGTAGAGTAGTAGTGGTAGTAATAGTAGTAGAGTAGTAGTGGTAGTAGTAGTAGTAGAGTAGTAGTGTTATTAGTAGTAATAGAGTAGTAGTGGTAGTAGTAGTAGTAGTAGTAGTAGTAGTAGTAGTAGTAGAGTAGTAGTGGTAGTAGTAGTAATAGAGTAGTAGTGGTAGTAGTAGTAGTAGAGTAGTAGTGGTAGTAATAGTAGTAGTAGTAGTAGTAGAGTAGTAGTGTTAGTAGTAGTAATAGAGTAGTAGTAGTAGTAGAGTAGTAGTGTTAGTAGTAGTAATAGAGTAGTAGTGGTAGTAGTAGTAGTAGTAGTAGAGTAGTAGTGGTAGTAATAGTAGTAGAGTAGTAGTGGTAGTAGTAGTAATAGAGTAGTAGTGGTAGTAGTAGTAGTGGTAGTAGTAGAGTAGTAGTGGTAGTAGTAGTAACAACAGTAACAGCAGCAGCAACATTTGTTTTTGTTACTGTCTTTGTTATAGCAGTTGCTGCAGTAGCATTAGTGTTATTTATTTCCTGTGGCGCTGCGGCCCAACGCAGGCCATGGCCTCCTCATTCTTGAGGTTTCTAGATCACACACAACGACGCATCACAGTTGTTAGGACTCCTCTGGACGAGTGATCAGCTCATCGCCGAGACCTCTACCTGACAACACACAACACTCACAACAGACAAACATCCATGACCCCAGTGGGATTCGAACCCATGATCTCAGCAGGCTAGCGGCCGCAGGTCTACGCCTTAGACCGCGCGGCCACTGGGACCGACAGTATTGCTTATAGTACACCCTTATTTTATTACTTCAAATACGAACGAAATGTAAATAAGTTGAGAAAATTATACTTTCCTTCCAAATACAAAGCATCTACGAAAATAATTCTTACAAAAATAGACGAGCATTTACGGCCGCAACTTGTTTTCATAAACTGCTGTATGTGTGTGTCCAATCTTTAAAATTACTTTATGTTGTGTTGTAATCCCTTCTCTTCAGACAGTGACAGAAGCATTATTTTCCGATGAAAAGCGAGACAAAATGTCACCAAGTTTATGTCAACTATCTAAGTTAGATGACCCTTGTCCATTAGTGGGCGTAGTTCAACGACGGATGCAAACATCGCCTGTAGAAGACACGAAACATGTTATGTGTGGCTCTGGTATCCGACACAGCTTGTGTTTGCGTGGTGTGTGTTGTAACATTCTGGATTGACACATTCTGGCTTTTGTGTGCTTTGAATGCATGTCATATAAAGGACTCGGATCATCGAGAAATTCAGCAAAGGTGCAGTGATTTAGAAAGAAACTTGTGTCAGCAACGATGTAGAGCTGAGCACTTTATTAGCATAAAAACCAGAATATTAAAATGACAGTCAAAGGAAAAGACAAAGCAGAAATTTTACAGTCGCAGCAGCTGCCACGGCTTCTTGTAGAAGTGAAGTCTTGCTTATGAAGAACAGAAAGGTCAGTAAAATTCAAGCATCGGAAGTTAACTTTTTAAGGACAGCCAAGGACGAAACCAGATCGGTCAAAACTGAGATATTCGCATGAACGTATCGGTGGTGTATAACGTACGGTTGACAGGTTCGGCTGTGTACGATCTGTAAACCTTGTTTGAAACGTCTTCCTTTGCGAAATATGTTTAAGGAAGTGAGAGTGAAGTCGTGAACTAATTTTATCACGATTTTGATGAGCATAAATTGTAGGACGCAATGTAGAGTGAGAATGTTTGTAAAGTATTGCAAAATGAAAGAAAAAATCATGGAAAATTAGTCGTAGATCTAAGGCTAATGTTAAAAATGGTCTTGTATGCACCTCTCTTACTTACTCCATGTAGCAGAGTCCTTCGTGAGAAGCTAATCAGTTCTCAGCCAGTCAAGAAATCCCCACACTTTATGGAAGCCAAGGTTCATTGACTCATTTACAAGTGTGCGTCACCTGTCCCTATCCTGAGCCATTTCAATCCAGTCCCTGCCTGCCATTCCACGTCCTGAAGATCCATCTTCCCGTCTACGCCTGGGTTCTCCAAATGGTCTCTTTACCTCAGATTTCCGCACCAAAACCATGTATACAACTTTTCTCCCCCCATACATGCTACATGCCCCGCCCATCTCATTATTCTCTATTCTATTACCCGAGTAATACTGGGTGAGGAGTACGGATTATTAAGCTCTACGTTGTTTAGTTTTATCTACTCCCCCGTTACATCGTCCCTGTTAGGCCCAAACATTCTCCTAAGCAGCTTATTCTCAAACACTCTCAGCCTATGTTCCTCCCTTAATGTGAGCGACCAAGTTTCACACCCATACAAAACAACAGGAAAAAGTTTAGTACTGTGTACACGTATCTCTATTTTTGTATTTTTAGATAGTAACCTGGAAGAAAAAAGATTCTGCACTGAATGATAGAAAGCATTCCCTGACTTCAATCTGCTCAGAATTTCTGTTCATTAAGGTAAGAGGTAAATCAGTCCCATTACAGGTCCAAGGTGCCCAGAAGGTTCCAGGAAGTTAAGGTTCCCAGATTGCGTGACAATGGCCCAGGATGGTGGTAAGGTTGTCAGCCTTACGCACTGGCCGCTTTTTACCCCCAGGAAATACTCCTGGGGGACCATATTGCGATCGGTCAATGTCACCATCTGGAATCGAACCAGCGACCTTCCGATTTGTAGCACAGCACCTTAACCACTGTGCTATCGCGGTCCCCTATTTTTTAAGGGTTTTCCCAATAATTTGAAGTGTTCCACCCATTCAAAGTGTAGCCGAACATTGTTGGTACAACAGAGAGAGCGACTATTGGTGTCAGTTACGGGCAGTTCTGTACCGTCCGTCTTAAATTTAAACTGTCAACGTACAGTCAAGAAACCGTTGGTGATAAGTAGGACGGGTTGCATACAGAGAGCTTTAAACGGAAAAACGGTTAGCAGCAGAATACAGAATTGGGTCACTAAAGCAGACAGTCGAATACGAGTGAGGTGCGAGTGAGGAGGTGTATGGTGTGGTCACTGAAAACAAAAGATTACAAGTTCTGGAGGGAAGTGACGATTTTTTTTTCATTTGTTAGAATATGATTTTTATTTGATTAAATAGACAAGAGTAGACTTTACATCTCAAATACAAATAAATACGTAAACAAATAGCGAAGACTATGTGCGGTCCGATTAACCCCACCCATATCCCGAAAGAAGTTTCACCTACCGCAACGAGCAAGTCAGGGCAGACGAGGTACAAAAGGGCGATCGTGTACAAAAACAACAATTATCAGTCTTTATACTGTGACATTATGATCTCGAGACATGACCATGCACTTAGTTTTATCAAAATTTACTTAGTCCCATCTCCTTATTAACAACTACAAAATCATCTTTGTTTTTCAGTACTGTATGTACGCTTCCTCCAACTAATTTAACACCATCAGCATAAAGCAGAAGCTGATGTGTACCATTTAATTTCAAGCCATCCTGGTTTACCCGAACCCCCCTAATGGCATAATCTTAAGCAAAGTTGAAAAACGATGGCGATAAAGCATCTCCTTGTTTCGAACCAGTCTGAATAGGAAATATGTCAGACAAATGTTTGCCTACCGGGACTCGGCTGTGGGTTTTATCTACACACACAATTTTATTAGCCTTATCACGACACAGGGATATCAAACTCAATGAGAATATTATGCAAGATCTCCCTCAGATGTAAATCTTACGCTTTCTAGAAGTCTGTCAATCTTACATGCCCTAAAGTTACAAAATTAAGAAAGTACTAAGGTGGGGTGAAATTTGGTACTCTTCAGTGGATTTTTTTTTTGTTTTCCGTTTACCAATTAACTAAACAGTAAATATCATTACGTGAATATAAATAAATATATATGAAAATAAGTTTGTCTTTTCATGCGTTTATGGGTATGAAACTTCTTCGTTCATTATTCAGAAATAATGTGCTTTTGAAGTACTGGAGAATAAAGGTTAAAGAGACAGTTTGAACATGCAATAAAAAAATTACATGTTGATGAAAAACTTCATAACTTTACGCTTCATTTAATGTGCCTATAAGCTGGTCTAAGCAAGGGGGTTATTGTGAAAAGGGATGTTCAGGACTGCATTATTTATGGCAGAGGTGAAACATAAATACAGAATTTTATTCGAGGAACCCCAAGGAAATAAACTTCTTGAGGGAACACACAGGATAAAATTGGGCAGCTGAGTTAGTTTGGTAATCAGTGTGTGTGGATATGGCGATTGAATTACATGGATCAGAACTGAGTAAAATAAGGGCGCATTGTGAAGTCGGTGGCATTATATAAAGCTGTTCATTTATTGACCGGTCGAATAATCAAAATTTTAAAACATTTATATGTTGTTTATCCAAGTAAAAGTTCATTTAAATCAACAAAATACCCCAACTATTTGACAGGTTGAATTAGTGATCGTGTCTACTTGAAGTGAATTTTTGTATCTTTTCTTGTACCCTTTCTTAGAAAGTGACTGCGGAAATTTGTTTCAGATCCCCCAAAAATCGGTGTTTTGAACTAAAAAGAAGTTTACGTTTTATATTAGGCAGGACAGTGAAGCTGACGCATAAAGTATTGACCAAACGCCACACAAAACTCCTAATACTCTCCCCGGGACCCTAATACATGAGAAAGAAAATCATCGAAGGAGGGGAGTATTACGGAACACGGAAGAAAATCACAGAATCGCGTGTGTCACACCGGTTCCTTTATAAAAGTAAATATATGAGAGTGGATATATAAAAAAAAGAATGGGTTTGCTTAGCATACGAGCCCGCAACAGAAGTAAAGAACGCCATGCTACGCAACTCACATGTATCGAATTCAGGAAACCCGATTTTAATTGCGGGGTTTTTACATGAATTTCACTTATTTAATGTTTTATTTACCGTGCATCGTCATATATACGTATGATATATACCAACGAGATGCTCTGTTTTCTCTTAATTTATTTCAATAATAAGCCTCTACATGTTTCGAGCAGGTTTGCTTCCTATCATCAGGAGGATCAACTCTGTATAAACAGCAGTTGGTACAGCCATGCGATATGTTGACTTGCCGCTGGCAGGATCGGGATGGAACTGGATCCTGCCAGCAGCCAGTCGACATAACGCATGGCTATAAAAGTTGCTGTTTATACAGAGTTGATCTTCCTGATAATGAGAAGCAAGCCTGCTCGAAACATGTAAAGGCCTATTATTGAAATAAATTAATAGAAAATAGAGCTTCTCGTTGGTTTACATTAGACGGATATGAATTTCACTTTATTAAACATCAGAGGTCTGTCGTTCCTTTCTAATTGTAATTTTAATTTCTGAAACTACAAGATCACTTTCTACGAAATCAGATAATTAAGAAGGGTTTAGACAGTAAGTTGTGGAATGGATGTTATTGTGGTTCAGGGAAGTCTGGTGTAACAACTACTGGTTTCCATAAAGCCACCACGTAACTCTTTCGACTGATTAACGTTTACCCTTCGTCTTCGGAACATTCCGTTTTCAAAACCGAGGACGGATTATCCTTACTGGGGTTCTTCATGTATTTTCTCATTCCCTTCTGAAGAATACAACGACATTGTCTATTACTTCTACAGACGTAGCAGCTAATTATTCACTAATTATCCAGCAGCTCGGCGCCATTTAACCTCGGCTACTGACAGCGTCTTTAAATAGGCCATAAATGAAAAACAAGTGAGCACAAAGCTTAAATCCACTGCATCAAATTTCACCAGACCGGATCGTCATAAAGGGATTTTAAAGAAGTATTTAATTATTTTAGATTTCAAACTTTCGCCTTGTTCTGAATATTGTATTCTTTCTTTTGGGTTATTCCCCGGTGTCTGAGAAACGTCGGCACATAAAACTCAGACGTCAGGGAGTCACCCAAAAGAAAGAACACAACAAGTATTTAACTACCGTCTCCAGAACTTTACTGACACTTAGTACCTGTTCGTCGGCATATGGGTGGCTACTTGTTTCGACCGAAACGGTCATCTTCAGGCCATTTGGCATTACAAAATTGTAAGCAAATTGCAGTTACATTAGAACGGTGTCACTGGATTGAGATCTCAGGCGTGCATTCATTAGTGTATTACAGGCTCGGTGTTAAAAATATAGAAGTTCAAAAAATAAAATTATATAATCAATTCAATATTCCCAGTAATTATCTTTAGTCTGGTGACGAACGTTCTGTTAAGGAGAATTTGTACTCGTGTGTGCAGATTGTCGTTAATTCGAAGAGATAGAATTTATAGCCATATTCTTCCGATACAACAGAATAACAACCATGTCATGTCTAGAAGTTCCGTCTATTTGCGTTATTGCAGTGTGCTGCTAAGACAAGTTCCGTTTTTGAACACGCGCTTCGGCGTTTGTAAGTTAATATCGCGATACACAACGGCATGCCTAGCATTAAGTTCACAGAGAGATTTGCTGAGTTATAAAAACAGAAGCAGAATATAAAAGTAACAGTGTAACTCTTAATGGCAACACATACTTCGTTTATGTGGTTAAAATAGAAGAATTTGTATATGCAGGAGGTTAGATGGGACAGAGTGGGCACGGTAAGAGCAGGGGATTATAATTTTTTCCTACGGAAATGGAAGTGCAAATCATCAATTGGGAACCGGATTTTTTGTACGCCACAGAATTGTGTCAGCAGTTAAGAGAGTAGAGTTTGTTAGCGATGGGGTTTCTGTCATATGTAGTTCTGAGAGGTCGCTGGTGTGGTATCATTGTTCTGAATGTGCATGCACAAAGTAAATGAAAAGTGACTGGCTGAGAACCGGTTAGGTCCTTAAGAAGAACTCTGCTCCAAGGAGTAAGTAAAGTAAGTACGAGGCGTGTTCAAAAAGAGATTTTTAATTTTAAGACGAGACGTTTCCATTGCTGTTAACAAATCGTTACTTACCCAGGGAATCAGGATGTGAAGGTAGTAATTATATCCATAAGGCTCAACACAGAACTTAGTTCTGGCTTATGTGAACACGGAAATGAACATTGATGGTTTCATTGCTGAATTATTAGGTACGAACTTTGAAGTAATATTGATTTGTCGTGGCTAACAACATATTTTCTCCGTGAGGAGGGGAAAATATGTCGAGAAACTGTATTTATATTTCGTGCATCAGACAAGGTAATTTATTGTGTGTCAGTCTGCAGGTTTCGGTTGGGAAGTGTAAATACAGCAGTGGAAACTAGGCCAGTGGGCCAAACTCCCTGAAGGTGGGGGGGGGGGGGGGCTAATTTTTAACGGGTTGTTTGCTTAAAGCTTTTTCATTTTTCTCCTTAATTTTATTTACAAATTTA
>Ga0123354_10008919_pt1 | contig 15302 bp, 9 predicted proteins | sample TergutLab28metaG_2_FD_97872 | JGI IMG/M metagenome (GOLD analysis project Ga0123354, IMG submission 97872) | Labiotermes labralis P4 segment gut microbial communities from Petit-Saut dam, French Guiana - Lab288 P4 | ecosystem: Host-associated > Arthropoda: Insects > Digestive system > Gut ...
TATATATATATAAAGGGGTCTCCCGGAATACCTAGGAGTAGATGGGAGGAAAATATTAAAGTATAATTAGTTACTTCTTCAATCTTCGTAGTTGCACCGTGCATATTGATAATATTAGTTCTTTATTTTCCAACTAATGCACACAAATTATTAAAAAATTGTTAAACAGTTAAAATCATTTAAAATTATAATAGTTGCTCCAACATGTTTCGGTTTACATAAACCATCATCAGGGAGCTCTCAGACTGTGCTTCGCTAAAGTTACAATGTTGGTATCGGTTACATATATCGTTATTGGCTGCATGTTCGTTCGAACAAATATGCAGCCACAATACCGATAACTTCACACGACGATGTGTACCCGCAGTCAACATTGTAACTTTGGCGAAGCACAGGCTGTAGCTCCCTGATGATGGTTTGTGTAAACCGAAACATGTTGGAGCAACTATTATAATTTGAAATTATTTTAACAATTTAACAATTTTATAACAATTTGTGTGCATTAGTTGGACAATAAAGAGTTAATATAATTAGCTACGTTGAGTTAGATTTGTTAGCCTTATAGTATTATACATTAAAAATATTTGTCACTTATATATCAGATCGTATATAGGAAGTACATATGGAAAATAATTGGGTGGAAAATTATTCTTCCGTAATGAGTGGAAAAGGATGTGGGGAGGGCTGCCCTATTCTGATTAAAGCACTTGTAATTTATATTGACCAACTTAAAACGCAATATGAAGCCAATTAGTAACAGTCTGTATTCCAGTTGCATTTCAAAACATGTAAATACCGAACTTAAGTTAATATAATTGTCATTCCATCATACTCATTACGGATGCAATAATTTGAAAATTTGTTGCAACAAAGATTGGATTTTAATGATAAGATTCGAGGTTTATCGGGTTATGAAGGTTTATATTATTGTGGTTTATGACACCGTGTGGTCTAGTAGAAGTTTAGAGATTTTTCATAGTAATATACTGCCTCCAAACATGGACGGAGACAATATATTTAATTTCTTCGAAATCTTGTTACTTTAATACCACATTTCAACACGCTGACTCAAATAAGAAAGCAAAACTGTGGTGTCTGAAGGGCACATTTAGTTTCAATCTTTTATTACACTGTTACATGAAGATGCCTGGCAAAAGACTGCACATTCTTACCACCTCGTCTATCGTTCGGCCATAAAACATAGGACTTCATTTACTCCTTCTTTGTACTCTCAAGTGTGTTGCACGTAATTTAGGTGTAATCTTCGTACGCAAGTTGGGAGACTATTTGTCCTGTGCTCGCTATATTTTATAGTGTGAACCCTAATTGTGCTTTCACTTTCTTTTGTATATACAGAAGCCTTATAGAGGTCAGGTGGAATGAAGAGACGCTACATTTCTGCAGAAGGGCGGCGAAAGTGCTGATGTCGGTATGTATAACAGATCTTAAATATATGAGTCTAACGTAAGTTGTGAGGTTTGTAACAGAGCCAAATTCTGAATGTGTGAGACCAGTGAAAGGCGGTTGCTAGTAAATGTCCCACATCCCAAATATGGCAATCTAGGTACACTTCTACTGTCGGTAAGTACGCCAAATCCGATAAATACACAAATGCTACAGTCGAATTCAAGAAATGTTTATTTCTATGAGCAGTTTTAATTATGTCTTTTGCGTACTGAACACGCTCGTGTCTTTGATCATCAGACAATGCATGCGGCACAAACCGAGAAGCGACCTTTCTCTTGCCCAAGTCTTCCACTAAGATTTGACGAATCGTCTTCCTGTTAACACCAAACTCATCAGCCATCATTCTCACAGTCACACAACGTTCTTCTTGTATTCGTTTTCTCACTTTCGCAACGAGTCTCTGGTTACGAACAGAAAATGGACGCCCAGGCCTGGCTTCATCTTCAATCGTTTCCACACCATTTTTGAATCGTGCATACCACCTGAATATCTGTGCACGAGATAAACAATTATCCCCGTACACTTGTCTCATCAATTCCAGTCTCTACTGCAGTTTTTCCCGGGTTTAAAACAGAATTTAATGTTCGCTGTCTGCTCCATGCCGCTACTGTGACCACGTCCTCTCACTACCTGCACAACATGGCGCCGTTTTTCCCGTCATGCTCAGCGTGGGGCGTTGCGGTGTTGTCAGATTACAGATGAAGGTTGGTCACATGGATGGCATGCATTGCTTCATAGATAGCACTTCTATCTTGGTCAAATAAAATTAGTCTCATTATATAATTGTCGACTGTGTGTGTGTATATACCCACGTATGAGGGCAACACGAGTTGTGATATCTGTCAACACACCTTATCCTCCCAAACGTTCTGTCTGTCTCTTTCTCTCTCTCTGTCCATATATATATATATATATATGTATATATATATATATAATAAAACCAACTAGATGCACTAAATTCTCCAACTTATTTTGGAATAAAACTCAACGTGTTTCGGACGGTTCCTCTCTCTATCATCAGGACTTTTCACTGTACACACAGCAGTGGCATATGTCATACAGGTTTGTTGACAGCTTGCGAGCAGGATCAGGACGGAATTGCAGTTCCGTCCTGATCCTGCTCGCAAGCTGTCAGCAAACCTGTATGACATGTACCATTGCTGTGTGTACAGTGAAAAACTCCCGATAATCGACAGAAGAAATTTCCGAAAATGTAGACTTTTATTCCAAAATATGTTTGAGAATTTAGTGCATCTAGTTGGTTTTATTATAAGAATTTATCACGAAGCACGTTCACCTGAACGTCTAATTCTTTATACATATATATATACGAATGTGATACGTGGTCGGCCACTTTCCGGATTCGTCTTAATTGAACTGTTTATGAATAACGACGCGGCTCATATATTAAGAATTCTGTTCCCCACATATTGGACTGTATATTTCCTCGATAAACATTTTGCTGTTTACATCATCCTATTCTGATTTATGACGCTTGCCACATGGTATATTCTGCATTCATATTTAGATTCAGAACGTATCAGACAAACTCGAGAAAGAAGCTCCAAATTTCCAGGAATTCGGCCTTTCGCCGACATTTCTTTTGGCCTTCGATCTTCTGCAATAGTAACCAATGTTTATTGATATTTAGTCCAAGAAGAATTCTGCTTGTTTTGCTTGACACTTTAGAATCGGAAGGGTCTGTTTTCCCGAAACCTCCGTTAACAACTCCCAACCTACTCTGCTTAACATCCTCCTAGGGCGCAAGTATCAGTTATCAGTGTTGGGCCAGCCGGTGATCTTTCCACCTGGCCCTCTGTGTGGCTTTAACTTCCACAGAACACTGGCTGCAGTCGCTCTATGCGTTACGAAAAGGTCAGAAATGGTTTAGTGACTTGAACTCGAAATAAGCAAAGAAACACGGTTTCCTCTTCATCCAACCTAATCGTTTTTCTTTTATGATTTTATATGAATAAAAAAATCTTAGTATAATTCCTGAATGAAATAAGTTTCATCGGCAGTTTTCAGGCTTCCAGTATTTCAGAAGGGCCGGAGTAACAGACGTGGACAAGGGATATGCGAATTTTCAGAATTTTTTCTCCAATACGCCAGTAGGAAACAATTTTTTTTCTAGTAACTCAATTATTATATCAACGAATGCACTTATATAAAATTTGTACATTAAAACACTAAAACTGCTCCGACATGTTTCGGTCCTAAGACTATCAACAGGGAGCTGTATTTCTTTGCCTTGCTAAAGTCACATTAAAAGCCACATTAAAACCAGTCCAAAATTAACTTCGTTTTATTAGTAGGGTATTGTTGCAGAATGCCAAGGCATGCTGTCACAATACCCTACTAATACAACGAAGTTAATTTATGACTGGTTTTAATGTGGCTTTTAATGTGACTTTAGCAAGGCAAAGAAATACAGCTCCCTGTTGGTAGTCTTAGGACCGAAACATGTCGGAGCAGTTTTAGTTTTTTAATGTATAAATTTTATGTAAGTGCATTAGTTGGTATAATAATTGATTGACTCGACAACATGCACGGTGTAACAATGAAAAAAAATTCCAGTCGTGTTCACATATGGATCCTTTTCAAAACACTCTTTTTACCAGACAATTTCACATTTTGTTGAAACATAAAGACTGGAGACATTTCTGGTCGTAAAACACCACAAATTACATATTCTGACAATCAAAGGCAAGGTACTTTCAACCCTTGAATTAGGGACCAATAAAACTTTCAGCTTCAACTGTACTGGGCGCAATTTTTACCCATCTTTTTAAATTATTTTCTCAAAGCAATATTTAAAGTTAGAATGAGGCGCTTAGAATTTTTGAGGAAAAGGAAATGTAGTTTAGAACTAAAATGTGAAGGAAACTTGTCTGTATTATGATTGTTCCTTGGGAATGTTGCATATTATTTGCATTTTCTTGACAGAATGGTCCTTGCATACCCTCTATCAGAACTCGCAAAATTGCTAGTGTGTTCTTTTGCCTAGGCTGTTGAACGAATAGAACTAACTTGGGTACAAAATGGTCCCGTTGAATTTGGAAAAAATATACCTTATATAAGAAGTATATTCGCTGAAGAATGATAATTTTGTGGTAAGGGGACTTCGAAGATCAAAAAGGAAATTTGGTAATAATTCTACCCTCTACTACCTAGAACTGGTGAGGAAAATACAAAGTTTGTTTATATTCTGTACCAGTCAGTAATTCAAGGGTTAATATCGTGAGTTATTGTTAAACCGACAATTTCCGAGATGTAAATATTGCTCAGTACATTCAAAATGCAAGAAACAAATTATTTATTGTCCCCATCTTTCACAATATTAGCGTTACGTTGTGTAGTGAGGTTTGTGCCTGGTACGAAGATTGTTTTAGTCACGTGAGTCGACATGCTCTGAGGTTTGCCGCATCACCCCTACTCACCCTAACTGCAGCATTGTCTATAAGCCACGACAGTGAGCCCTAAACCCAGCTTACTGGGTATGGAATATCATACATTCAATTATGTAGGTCATATGGCTGTATAAACCACTGCAAGACTCTTGGTCAAGTCTCGGTTTTATCACATCCATCCTGGCATTGATCGAGACATCAGTTACTTCAAGATTGTGCTGTTTAATGCTGAAGCCTAAAATTTAAATCGTCTAATCGACTAAGTCGCTTTCATACAGCATCATGCCCATAGGACTGTGTGTATGATTAATACATTTATTTCATTTAAAAATTTCAATTATCAATATGGGTCTACTGTTAGGTGAAATTCCATCACATTTTCTTAAATACTACTACTACTACTGCTACTACTAATAATAATAATAGTAACCCAATTCAATTTCTCATTTATTAACTTGATAATTTAACAGCACAGTACCAATTATAATACAAACATAAAATATGCAAATTTAGCAGAAACCTATGTACGAAACACAAATACAGGTTAGATTTACTGGAGGATCTGAAGTTAGACGGTTTAATTCAAAGAGTATGGCAAGGAAACAGTGTCATGGATGGCAATAATTTTATTATTAATAATAATAACATAGATACAAAATTAATAACATATAAAAATAATTTAACGGCAGCCCATCATGGCTTACTTTTTTAATCGGAAGGCCTGCTACACCTATCGAACATTACACAAAAATATATTTCTTATTTGAGTGAAAAACAGTAACCCCAAAACAGTAATACAAGAAATTCTGTAAACATTATTTAGAAGGTACATCAATGCCTGTACACGCTTGGACAGGCTCTTAAGGGTCCAGGAAGTTGAGAATCTCTGATTTCAAGACAAACAGCACATGAAGGTTTAAGGTAGTCAGCCCTACGCATCGGCCGCCTTTACCCCTTCCCCCAGGAAATATTTCTGGCACTCGATTCTCTTAGGTCCTGGGTCGACCCCAGGTCCATAATGCGGCAAAAAAGATTACGTCAATAAAAAAACCAATGACACCTTCGGGAATCGAAACCGCGACCTTCTGTGTTGTGACGAAGTACGCCACCGCGTACCTTGTGTACCTGTATACATTTCCCTAAAATCTCTGCCAGATGTGCCAATGTGCCAGATCCAGTTATTAGTTATTTTGATGTCTTCAGAAGGCAAATTATCACACATTTAGCGAGATTAGGTGTTATTTTAGGTCTATAACTTCAGGTATCCTTGCGCATTATGTGTTCGTTGTTTGTTATTTTGTATCCTGTTTATTGTTATTTGTTTTTGTGTTTGTTTTTCATTTCTCTTAGTGGTCGCTTGGCTCTTGATACACCGTGTTAAATAATAATAAGTACTGAATCGAAACTGGGTCATTTACCTCAGGCACAAATACCTTGTCGTATTGTGAAAAAACCCTTCCACATTTTAGAGGTCCCGCTTTCAGATCTCGCATCAGCCACCTGCTAAACTGACTCATCGTCTTGCCAGCTTTTATCATTCCTGGGACAACACAGCAGGAGTGATGCCCGTCTCCATTAACATTTTTTCAATTTGTTATTCACTAAATTTCACATCATTTGACTCTATATTAGCTAATCTGATTTACTGAAAGCCTCGTTACGTAAATCCAGATTTAAAGCAAGTTCAGGCACGTACCTGTTTTTAGTTGGAACACTTAGCGCGAACCGGAGATATGGACAGCGGAGCGGAGATCTGTTGTGAAATGGCGATTTACAGAGGAAGACAATAATTGGAGAATCCTGCTCTAGGGGCACTTTAATCTCGACTATTCTGGAATTGATCCTATGCTACCCTCTTTGAGTGTCACGTCTAATAGCTTAAATTGTGGAACGAGCTGAGGTAAAGGTAAGAGAAGAAAACAGAGTCGGTTCCTGCAGTTTGTGTTAAATGTTTTTCTTCTGTAAGAGACGTGTATGCATTCCGCTTGTTTAAACTTGTTAGCAGAGTAGTTATAGGGTGTAAAATGAACTTGAAAGTACCGAATTACACTTTGGGCATACAGAATGAAGGTAATGCTTTCTGGGCTTAAGTAAATTAGCTTTCGCCAGCTATTCCAATGTTGTAACATTATTTTCACACGATTTCCTCCTATTTCGGAGTCTGAACAGCTCATATATGTTTTAGGCACGGAAAAGAGACGTCAGTTACAGCTAAAGTTTTTTTCCAATATTTATAGTCGAATTCTATGGTGCGTGTGTTTGTATGAACAAACAAATGCACGATTGATTGACAAAAAAGATCTATGTCACACTTACTTACTCACTTACTTACTTACTTACTCCCCATTGGCATCCTTCCCTGTCACACTTACTTACTTACTTACTTACTTACTTACTCCCCATTGGCATCCTTCCCTCCGGTTTCCTCAGCAAGATCCTATACACCCCCTTCTCCTCAAACATACGCGCCACATGCCCAGCTCATCTTCTATATGTCACACTACCTGTACATAATAGAGTGTGATTCAAAAAGATGGACTCAATTTCGTAATCTAAATTTCCTGAACAAAACAAGGTATGTGCATGAAATACATAACATTTGAAAGAGGAAGTCATAGATTTTCAAATAGCGTCGCTAGAGCGCTAGCCTAGTGCACAGCCGTGCAGCTGCGTCAGTTGAGAGCAAAATGGCTAGTATGCAGCACAAGAATTTTTGCGTGTATCAGAGGAGAACGTGAGACGAATTCAAGAGAGATCTGAGCGTAGCCCACGCAAGTCAACCCGTAGAGCGAGCAGAGAACTTGGAATACCGTCACCAACTGTCTGGCGTGTGTTGAGGCGCCGTTTACTCTTCAATTGAGTCCATATTTTTGAATCACCTTGTATAATCAACATTACTTAATTTTGGCTAGACAGACACAATAACCAAAATATAAATAATCGAACAAACCTTATAACTCATAAAAGTGGTATTAAATCAAAATTATTTTTGAGTACAATGACAAATATTTCAAACCGACACAAGGCACAGCCGTGGGGTCACCCTTATCAAGTACACTAACAGAGTTTTATTTACAGTATTTAGAGGAACTGATGTAAAAAAATGTCAACCATGTGTGCATTTGTTTGTTCGTTACACATATAGTAAAATATGCACCGTACAAAGGCAAAGGTAAGGTGATCCCTTTACAGGTCCAGCGGGTGGGTAGAGGTATAGCTCTACTGTTCCATGACCGCGGCACTAGAAAGGGGTGAGTGGTCAACAGCACACCCCGGCTGCACTTTACCCCTGGGAAAGACCCGGTACCCATTTTACAGGAGGCTGGGTGGGCCCCAGGGCCGGTCTGGACGGACGGAAAATCTCGTCCCCACCGTTATTCGATCCCGGACCGTCCAGCCCATAGTCAGCAGCTATACCGACTTAACTACCCGTCCCACAAAATATGCACTGTACAAAATTTAAGTAAATCTGTGTTACATGTTTCGGCTTATCGAAACAATCGTCAGACACCAAGTTCTAAAAGATTAAAGAGAATAATATCTATCTAAAATAAAACGCATGGGAGACAAACATAATTTGAAATATAATATTAAAAGGGACTTAAAAATTTGTTTATTTTGTTCTGGAGTAATGTAGTGTAGTGTAGGAATCATTGCGATCTATTAGTAACATAATGGCCATTGTTTTAAGTGGAGCATATGGCAATATTTCATCTTGTATTGTAGCACAGCCCTCTTTTAATTATGCCCCACTTTTGTTGATATTCTTCAATATTGTCTAAAAGTTACCAAATTTTACCAGAAATTCTTCACTTGAATGGACATTATTTATACGGATGGTCAAGTACCACGTAGATGTTTAGAGACACAGTTTTTAATATGCATAAGCGCTTCATCAGATGAAAGCGCGTAAATACATATTAAATCCCGCATTTCAAAGCAAATATTCAAAACAAGTACAGCACCAGTTATCACAATTCAAACCAACAAACGCACACAATTTTATTAAAATTACAATGACATTATTAAACATCAAATCATACACGCATATGTTTTATACAATGGTGTACTTCCTGATGATTGGTGCGATTAGGTCTGAATTACGTAGCAGTTGGTGTTTTGTAATGTCATTGTGATTTCAGTACAAAAGTGTGCTTTTGTTTGTTTGAATTGTGATGAATGAATTATAATGCACGGAATGGAGAATATGAAAAAATAAATACAACAGCAGTGTTCAATGCTAGTTAATTTCACGGAATGTCTTCAAACATTAATTTACATTGCAAGGTATTGCTTGGGCAGTACATAAATGTTCATATGTGTATCAGACTTTTAAAGCCTAGAGGTTATTTACCTTACCACCAGTTTTAACATTCAAAAAATCTACATTGCTTTCCAGTGTTCTGTATGGACTTTCACCTTGCACAACACTAACAGACTGGTCTCGTATGACAGAGATGGAGAGTCTTTACAGGGCGGTACGCACTGAATCCTCATATAACACATACGAGTAAACGTTTTTTCTTTAAAGAGTTAAATCCCTGCTGTTATCAGTGTCGAATTTGAGATGAAAGTATTTATAAAGAGACATTCAGGTTTACAGGTATATACCGTGGGGTACTGAGGGCTGGGATAGCTCAGTCGTTATAACGACTTGCTACAGGCTGGACAGTCCGGGGATCGAATCCCGCTGGGGGCCAGATTTTCCGCACCTGTCCAGACCGGCCCTGAGGCCCACCCAGCCTCCGATACAATGGGTACCGGGTCTTTCGCGGGTTAAAGCAGCCGGGTCGTGGCCTTAACCACCCACCCCATCTGGCGCCGAGGTCAAAGAAAGAGTAGAGCTATATCTACTCCACTTCTGGGACTTCTTGGCCTTTTCTAGGGTGGACTTTACCTTTACATTTTATACGGTGGGTTATTATTTGTGATTGGTTTTATGTGTTTTATGTTGTATGCTGAATATTTTTGTATTTAAGAACAAGACCGGAGTATTGAAACAATAAAGGGCAGTGAAGTTTACCCGTTTTTCAGACGTTATTATTGTTTCGACCCTTACCACAGAGAAATCGCTCACCGTGTGCACTTCGAAGATGAGTGACTTTTAAAAGTCCTCATTATCTGTAGTGTGTAATAACAAAGGAATGGAAGGATATTCCGCCGTAACAGTAACTTGTGAATGATGTCTGTCAAATCTGTCAGTTGAATTTTCATTGGACGTTGTTCCCCTTTATCATATTTTACCAGACATTTAATATATTTAAAACATTTGTGAATATTTTAATAATACACTACCTCTTGTTACACCATTTTATAGGAATGCTATGCCTTCAGTCGGTACAAATAGAATTGAATTACTGAATTATTAAAACAACTACTGCACATATATAAAATTTATAAAATTTTACACATTTAAACATTAAAACGCTCCGACATGTTTCGGTCCTAGGACCATCATCAGGGAGCCATATTGTCCTTGCTAAAGTCACATTAATTTCGCAAAGCAACGAAGCACAGAATGCACATCCGTAGCAGGGCACTCTTCGCAACATAAAATTGCACAACACAGCATGCTGCCACAATACCCAACTGGTACAGCGAAATTAATGTGACTTTTATAGTGTGACTTTAGCAAGGACGATATAGCTCCCTGATGATGGTCCTAGGACTGAAACATGTCGGAGCTTTTTAACCCTTTAAACGCCGAATTAAATCCCATCTGCCATCTGCTGGCATTATTATGGAGCTCACCATATTTTCCACGTTAGCGTGTTAAGGATTAATGTTTTAATGTTTTAACGTGTAAAATTTTATAAATTTTATATATGTGCAGTGGTTGGTATAATAATTGAGTAACTCGACAACATACACAGTGTAACAACGAAAACAGAATTATGAACTTTTCTACGTCTCTCTTTCAAATTCATTAATATCGTGTTATATACGGTGTAAATAAGAGGCTGTGCGATTAGTCAGTATCAGAGTACACCAAGAAGACTTTAAATTTTGTTCCGCCCACTGTCGAAAATTTTCTCGTGTTAGAGTGAGAGTAGACAAGAGGTTAGTTCCGAACTGATGGCCTGCCAACCGTGTCGCATGTCCGACAAGTCCCTGCAAGTTAACTCTGTGGCTTCAGAACTAGTCCCTGCCGATGGTTCTCTCCACTCGTGGGAATATGAGGGACGAGGAGTAGAGCAGAAAACCGCACTAAATTATTCCGTCATGTCGGACTATTACCTGCGTCCGACTCCAGGCCGGACAACCGTACAGCCAACACGCCTACTTGAGGCTGCTGCCCTATTCCGCAACATGTGCAGGAACACAAAACATCGGGTGGCACACCAAAACAATTCATTCAATCAGTTCTGTACAAAATTCCGTTCATCCACTTTCCAAGTCAGCGTGTGACCCACGGACGGAGACACGTGTTGCGAAACTGCCTCCCCATATTTAATTCCGGTGTTGTGGTGTGAAAGCTAAACGCCACTGAGTGTAAAGGATTTAGTAAGTTAGACACACTTAGCTGCTGTGCGTAAATTAGCTCTACAGATGCATACTAGTAGCCAGTAGTGCCGAAGGTAATTATCGCCAGTACTAAAACAGGTACCGAGATATAAACTCGGAACTGAGTTATCGCGGTGTGCCAATTATACAAAGAACCGACCTATGACCGCCAAACTATTCGTGTATTTCTTATAGAGAAATTAAAGGCAGCTGCAGGTTTTGGTTTGTGCTTAAAACATCATTTGGTTTCACCAGACTCTGTACGATGTCATGCTAGACAACACTAAACGTAAAATCATTCTAACTGAATGACTGACTGACAGACTGTCTGACTGACTGATTGACTGTCTGACTGACTCTCTGACTGACAGACTGTCTGACTGACAGATTGTCTGACAGACTGTCTGACTATCTGACTGACTGACTGACTGTCTGACAGACTGACTGACTAACTGATTGTCTGACTGACAGATTAAATTATTGACTATCTGACTGACTGACTGACTGTCTGACTGACAGACTGATTATCTGACTGACTGACTGACTAACTGTGCTAAACTAAATAAGCTACCTAACTAAATAGATTAACTAAGCTAACTAAATTAACTAAACTAACTACATTAAACTGACTGAACTCAGCCAAACTAAACTAACTAAACTACTTAACTAACTAAAATAAACTATCTAACTAACTAAACAAAAGTGAAATAACTGAGCTAAAGTAAACTGAATAAACTAAACTAACACATTAACTAACTAACTAAATATCTAACGAAGTAACTCAACAAAGAGGAGTCCTTAATGAAAAGCTAAAACATACTCCGCTACTCGAGAAATTGGACGCAGGTTGTGCAACCCAATGTCCATCACCGTATTCATATGCTCCTATCCTGAGCCACTTCAATCCATTCCATGTCCTTGCATTCCACTTCGTGAAGTTCCATTTTTATATTACAGTCCCATCTATACCTAAGTCTTCCCAGTGCTACCTTTCCCACACGTTTCTCCACCAAACCTCTGTAAGCACCACTCGTGTCAACAATACGCGCAACGTGCCCAACTCATCTCATTATTCACGATTTTACTACCGGAAAATTATTTGGTGAAGAATAATGGTGCAGGTCGTCCTAAACAGGACATAGGTTCTAGAATGGAGTACAGGTACTGTTCTACCCTTATGTTAACCTCGGCCTTAGGTGGGGGTTGGTGATTAACGTCACACCTTGCCAACTTTACCCGCCGGAAAGAGACCATTTTACAGGAGGCTGGGTGCGTCTTGCGGTAGCTGTGGATGGGTGCGGAAAATCTTGCCCTCATCGGGGTTCCAGCCCTGTACCCTCCAGGCCGTAGCGATCCGCTATATCGACTAAGATCTCTTAGCTGTCATTTGGTCATGAGTACAAATTATCTTCTCACATGAAATCAGTAAAGATTGTGAAATTACAATTGTCGATTTCTATATGCTTATATGTCATAAATATTTATCGTGGAAGCTTTTACGAAATATGACAATTCAGTCTTGATTAATCTTGCTGGCTTTTCACTACATTACGCTTTGTTTTAAATTCTTGTGCAGCCTGATTTATACTTAACTTAAGCGCCAAAACTCGTAGCAGCTGTGAAGTTCAATAATGTGTTGTTTTGGTTGAATACTTCTTAGTTCTTTATCGAGAAAATAATGCTGGCTGTGAGACGGAATTTCAGCAGACCTAATCACGACAAAGAGAACATATTCACTTGTGTACACATAAATAGCAATATAATAGTGAAGAACCCCTTTGGATGTGCGGACTTTGAAGAAAATTGTGATAACCATAAGTGCATGAAAGTAACATGTAGGTGGAAGTGAAAGGGGGCTGAAGAAAATTACATTATGAAGCATTTCACAACTTTTAGTCTTCACCAAACATTCTTAGGTTGAAATATCGCAGCATAAAAATTGTGCAGTTTGAGAAGGTCTTGTGGTTGAAATGAGAAGATCGTAATAATTTTGATAGGGAAATGTAGAGGGGATAAATCATTTGAAAAATCTGTGTTAGAAAGAGCACAAATATTAAGATTGATTCTCGGAATATAATAGTAGAGATTTTAACCGACGCAGTTGGATCAAGCTCTTGTTAAGTACTTGCGTCCTTGTTAACGCGGGCATTTTCTGCACGTTATTATACATTGATTAAAATTAAATTTGTCACTGTGTAAGTAATTTTTAAAATTGGAGGGAGTTTATAATAATATAGATTTATTTATTTTTATTTATCCTTTACCACTGCACTACATGCAAGTGTGTTGTCAACTTCACGCTCTGTTCGCCTAATCACCAGCGAAAATTTCCGATGTCAATAAAATAGGAGACTGAGTATACATCTTATTGTAGCACCGTGCATTTTTGTAGAATCACTTCAGTTTATCAACCAACGAATACACATATAATTTCACATAGAACACTTTTAAAACATTTGAAAACACTCCGACATGTGGAGCAGTGGCTAGCCACTGCTCCACAACACCTCGTTTGTAAATACCAATTGAATTGTGAATACTGTAACATAACTTTAGCAAGGAACAAAGCTCTCTGATGATGATCTGACAAGATCGAAACATGTCGGAGTGTTTTAAAATGTTTTAAAAGTGTTTTATGTAAAATTATTTGTGCATTCGTTGGTTGATAAATTGAAGTGAGGAGACTGAGTGTTTCCCAGAGCCGATCTTGATGCTTTGGAAGAGAAATAAATTTCTTGTGCCTGCAGTGAAGCAGGACGTCTAATGCCGTAACAACGACAAGCCCCTTCTAATAAGCTTAATCCTCGTAGTGATAGGGTCAGCTGAACCGCTTGTAACATTCACAGCCTTTCAGTAATAGACACATTTCAGATAGTCCTAATGCCTAATTGACAGGGAATCTGGCACCCTAACTGTCGTAAAGTTACAGTAATGTTAAAGCTTGTATGAAACTAGTTCTGGTAAAGTTATCCCTGCACAGACCTGAACAGGCCCTGAGGGTTGCAGAAGCTTGAGGCTTCCAGGGTTTTTATAAAATCGGCACACGGTAGTGGTCTGGTTGTCCTCTGCACAATTCAGCCGCCTTTAATCCAGGAGAAATTCCTGGAAATCATTTCTGTAAGAGGTCTAGTCGACACCAGTCTAGAGTGCGGAAGTAACGACACAATTGGGAATCGAACCTACTATCGTCTGGCCTCTAGCGCGGTGCCTCAACCTCTACCTGTCAACTCACAACACTCACAACAGACAAACATCCATGCCCCCGGTGGGATTCGGACCCAGGATCTCAGCAGGCGAGCGGCCTTAGACCTCGCGGCCACTGGAACTGGCCCCGTGTAATGTAGCAACAGGAACAAATTATTTTCAGAGATTACAGATTAATTTATTTTACAATGAAAGAAATTATTTATATTGATATAATTTATTTATATTTTATCTCAAGTATATTTATATTATTTTTTGTATATTCCTACCTAATTTTATTGCATACGCAATATATATACAGGGTGTTTCACGACATTAGGGCATAGCTGCAGGAGGTGATTTCCTAGGTCTTTGTGATAAAAAAAAGTTCATATATACATGTATCCGATTTTGGACGGGTACGGAGTTATGACCGTTTGAAACTCAGAATAGAAGGTAATGATTGCTGACAATAAACGGAACAAAATAATAAACCAGCGTAATACATGATACATATAAAGTACGAATGTAAAGTTAACTTCGTGAAATTATCTTTAATTTGAATTTATCGGTGCTTAAAGCTGATTTTCGAAAATGCCACCGCCGGCCACAAAGCAGGCTGCCGCTCGGTTGTGAACCGCGCGGGTAGCACGTAGCAGCTTCAGCTGGCTGTTTCTGATGTGGTCAGCGGCGTCAAGAATGCGACCGAGCAATGCATTTCGCGTTTCCAACTTCTCA
>Ga0123354_10008920_pt1 | contig 15302 bp, 13 predicted proteins | sample TergutLab28metaG_2_FD_97872 | JGI IMG/M metagenome (GOLD analysis project Ga0123354, IMG submission 97872) | Labiotermes labralis P4 segment gut microbial communities from Petit-Saut dam, French Guiana - Lab288 P4 | ecosystem: Host-associated > Arthropoda: Insects > Digestive system > Gut ...
ATCACGAGAACTTCCGACGGCCCCGCAATCATATCGATATCGACAACGCCAAAAAGCAGGCGTTTCGCGGTCGCTACGTAGAGATTGCCGGGGCCGACGATTTTGTCCACACGCGGGAAGGCGCCCGTCCCATACGCGAGCGCCGCAAGCGCCTGCGCGCCGCCCGCAAGAATCACCTGATCGACGCCCGCGATATACGCCGCGCCGAGAATCCCGTTCATCTCTTCACGCGGCGGCGTGACCATGACAATCGTCCCCACCTCCGCGAGCTTCGCGGGAATCGCGTTCATCAGCACCGTAGACGGATAGGCCGCGGTGCCGCCGGGCACGTAGAGGCCGACAGCCGTAAGGCCGCGCACGATTTGCCCGATTACCGTGCCGTCCTCCCGTTTTTCCTCATAGCCGTGCGTTTCCTGCTTTGCGTGATAGAGGCGAATATTGTCCGCCGCGTGCAAAAGCGCCAAAGCAAGCGCGTCCGGCAGCGCCTCGAACGCCTTCTTGAGGTCTTTCCGTTCAAACGTGCGCAGGCCTCCCGCGGCCGCCGCTTCGCCGTCAAACATCGCCGTATAGCGCAGCACCGCGGCGTCGCCTTCCGCGCGCACCGCCTCAAGGATCTCGCGCACGCGCGTTTCGATCTCCGCGCCGGGCGCGCCGCCGCGCCCGGCCAGCGCCGCAAGCGCTTCTTTTTCCCTCTTTCCGTCCGCTTCTATGATTTTAATCATTTATATAAATTTGCCTCTCGTACGCTTCACCCGTTTTCGCCTGCCGCTTTCAGCCGCGCCGCGAACGCCTCAATCTCGGCCTTGCGCAGTTTCATGCCGGTGACGTTTACGATGAGACGCGCGGAAATCTCCCGGATCGTTCCCGCTACTTCGAGCCCGTTTTCCTTCAGCGTCGTACCGGTTTCGACGATATCGACGATCGCGTCCGCAAGGCCGAGCAGCGGCGCGATCTCGACGGAGCCGTCAATGCGTATGATGCGGACGTCGAGCCCCAGACGCTCAAAATGGCGCGCCGCGAATTCCGGATACTTCGTCGCGACCGAGGTCGGCGCCTCGCCGCAAAGCACGCGGCTGCCCTTCGGCGCCGCCAGCGCAAACCGGCATCCCCCGATGCCGAGATCCATGATTTCATAATAGGTTCCGCCCTGTTCAAGCATCGTATCCTTGCCGACAATGCCGATGTCGCAGACACCATGTTCGACATAAGTCACGACATCCGGCGCCTTGGCAAGAAAAATCTCGATCCCCGCGCCCGGGATCGGCATCAGAAGCCGGCGGCCTTTCTCCCGCAGCGGCGAGACATCGTAGCCCGCACGCTCCATCAAATCGGAAAAATCCTTTTCAAGGCGCCCTTTCGTAAGCGCGACGCGCAGCGGCTTCGCCTCCGCCCGCGTTCCGGCGTCCCCTTCGCCGCTCCCGGCGGGACCGGCGCCCTGTTCTTCCGCCCGAAGCGCCGCTTCCGTCAGCAAATCGACATTGATGCCGAAGCCCGTCGCCGGCAGGTCCTCGCCGAAATCGCGGAAGAGCGTGTCGTAGCGGCCGCCCGAAAGCAACGGTTCTCCCGCGCTCTCCCCGTAGCCGCGGAAAACGAGCGAACTGTAATATTCCGCCTGATTCACAAGGCCGAGGTCAAGCATCACCTGGTCGCCGAAACCGCGCGCCGAAAGCTCGGACGTGACCTGTTTCAGATAGCGCAGCATCTGCCCGATCTCCTCGCCTGCGCCGGCAAACAGCGCCTGCGCCTCGTCCAGCGCCTCCCCGGCGCCGAACAGGCCCGGCAGCTTCAGCAGCAGGGCGCCGGCTTCCCGGTCGGCGGCGTCATCGAGCGCCTCTTCCAGCGCGGCGTAATTCTTTGAGGTGACGTAACTGTGGATCCGTTCGCGGGCCGCTTCGTCCAAACCGAGGCGTCGCACAAGTTCCTTGTATAGGCCGACATGGCCGATTTCGATACGAAATTGTCCCGCGTAAGACGCCGCCAAAGAACGCGCCGCCAGTTCGATGATCTCGACATCCGACGCAAAACCCGCTTCCCCGATGCATTCGACACCCGCCTGCATGGTTTCCGTATGGCGGCCCCGGTGTTCGGGCTGCCGGCGAAAGACGTTCTGTTCATAATAGAGCTTCAGCGGAAGGCCGCCGCCCTGCAGCTTCGTCGCCGCGAGACGCACGACCGGAATCGTATTGTCGGGCCGGACCGCGAGCAGCCTGCCGCCCGCGTCCGCGAGTTTATACAGTTCCTCCTCGGGGAAATACGCGGCCTTGGATTCAAATACCGAGAGGTATTCAAGCCCGGGCGTACGCACCTGCCGGTAACCGGCCGCCTCAAACACAGCCTCAAGTTCGCGCAGGACGCGGCGCTCCGCCGCCATGCCGGCAAACAGCCGGTCACCCATTCCGTCGGGTGTCTGCTTTCTGCTCCCTGCCATAATTCTCCTTATTCTTCATTCTTCATCGGGCGGCGGATCCATGATTTCATCCACATACCGCACAAAATCCTCGCCCGCGCCAAGCGTATAATCGTACAGAATCTGCTCTTTGAATTCGTATTTCGCAACCTCAATCAACTGCCGCGCGAACGGCGACATCATCAGCTTGTTCTCAAGCGTACGGATCGCGGGAAGCGTATACGCGCCCACGACCAACTGATCCTCCACCGTGACATAGAGGATTTCTTTCACGTCATCGTTAAGCCGGTAAACCTGCGAACTCACATGGCGGTTGTCTTCCTTGAAACTCACATAAAGCTTTCCGCCCTCCGTGAGATTTTGCAGCGCGCCGAGATAGCGCTCGTCCAATTCGTCGAGCACATTGTCCACGGAACCCGCAATCTCGTAGACCGTCACATATTCCGGCCTGGCCAGCTTCATCGCCGCCTCCGCCTCGGAAATCGCGAAGTTCGCGTGAAATTCCAAACCCGCCACGCGCCGGCCGGCGCCTTTTGCGCCGTTCAGCGTGATTTCGCTGACAAGGATGCGGTGCCCGGCGTCCCCTTCCACAACGGATTCGCAGACATAGGATTTTTCGCCCGCCGCAGTTTTCTCCGCGTGGATCTCATTGAGGCAGAGCGTCGAAGATTCCATCCCTTCGGCGAGATCGTGCGAAACCGGCCGTGAAGACAGTTTGCCCACCGGATAGAAATCCCGCGCGAAATACCGCATAAGAAAATAATTGATGAGCTGATTGTCGTTTTCGATGTTCCCGCAGTATAGCCGAAAGAGGCGGTCCTCGCGCTCCTCTTCGATGCTCGTCTCGCGGTCCAGCACAAAGGCGTAGTCGCGCGGGCCGTCCGGAAGCGGCCTGCCGAAGGACGCGTTCATCTTCGCGAATTCCTGCACGAGCCAGGTGGCTTCGTTCATCGAAAGCATGACCTTTTCCGCGCCGAGCCCGCCGAGCATGAACTGTTCCACTTCCCGCAGCTCGTCCTCGTTGTCTCCGTAGATGCCGCGATACGACTCGATCCCTTCCTCCGTCGTTTCGATATAGAAATACTGGTGCAGGGAGCGGCTTTTTCTCGCGTCGGCGAGCGCGCCGGAAAGACTCCATTTCAAATAGATGACGAGCACGCCCATCAGCCTCGTGTTGGTTACGTAAGCGTCGACAAATTTATGTTCGGGCAGCGGACGGCCGAGCGCCCCGCCCCGAATTACTTTTAAATCATTTTTGTTCATGTTCGTTTCCAGAGTAATATTATTCTACCTGCATTCCCCCCGCCGTGCAATGTAAAATGATTTGCTCGTCTATTATTTTATCGATAAAAGAAACATCGGGCTGTTCGGAGAGGGCTCAAAGCCAAGCCTGGTATACAACCTCGCAGCCCCGATGTTGGAAGGCGTAGCCTCAACCGCAAAAGCGGCGGCATTTTCGTTCGCGTCCATTTGATACCGGATAAAATCCGAAGCGATACCGCTGTTTCTGTACTCTTTTTTGACATACAGCTCGTCGATATGCAGAATATCCCCGCCGTATTCGTTGCTCCAGAAAAAGACGGAAATGCTGTAGCCGATGACCGTTTCGTCCGCGCATATCATGGTAATGCGCAGCTTTTCGGGATGCGCCAGACTTTCGCAAACGGTCGCTCTTATCTTTGAGGAGTTAATTGGCTGCCCTTCGGGGTCCTCTTCATAAAGGCAGACTATCATCCCGCTCAACTCGCTAAAATCCGCTTCTTCAAAATCCCGGTACGTCACGTCCATCGTTCTTCACATCACTCCGATTTTATGATGACATTGTCCGTCTATTTTCGGTCGAAGAACGGTGATTTGCCGGAAACCGACAGCGGAATACCCATGATAAGTTTGTATTCGCCCAGCAGGCCCAGCGAGGCGGCCGCCTTGCCGATGGTGAACATGATCCGGTTGTCGATTCGGTTGTCGGCCGCTAAGGCCACAGCCGAACCGAGCGCGATCCCCAGATCCATCGGAGCGAATATGCAGGTGGCCCCGGCGGATTTGCAGGCGGCGCAATTTTCAAATCCGCAGAGTTTGCACTTTTCGCTCAGCCCGCGCGTCTCATATTGCGCGCCGACCAGCACCACCGCGCCGCAGGCGTCCACGTTTCCTGCATCCCGAACCATGACGCTGCCGCTTTCGCCTTGAGCGCCGCCGATCCGGCGCATCTCCTCCGCGACCCGCGCCTTATCCTCGCCGGTCAGCACCGCCGTGTCCGTCTGATCGATGCCGCAGGCTTTGGGCGCTGTCCGCGCCGCTGCGCAGACGGCATACGCCAGGTTCAGCACCGCTTGTTCCTCCGCTTTTTTTGAATTAATCATCATAGCAATCCCTTTCCGCAATCACCTTGCTTTATTTATTGATAAAAAAAGGCTCTCCTGTCAATCCGGCAGGAGCCGCCCCCTTTTGATCCACACGAAAAACAGCCGGGGCAATTCAGCCTTTTGCCTGTATTTGTTTCACGGTTTCGACAAACTGGTTTTTCTTTTCTTTCTCGGAACGCGTATCGTTTTCCGTCTTGTTGAAGGCCGCGGCCGCAATGGCGCCGACCGCGCCGAAAGCCGCGCCCGCGATGTTCTGGGACAGCGGGTGAAACTCCATCGTGTATTTGTGGCCCGGCGTCTTGAGCACATTCGCCATGAGGCTGAATTTGGCTTCGATCGCCTTGACGGGCGCGCGGTCAAACACCTCTCCCTTGTTGTCGTAGAGGATAAGTTCCTCCTGATCCGTGATACCGATATACCCGTTTGTCGCTCGCTGCTTCATCCCTTCCACGATATGCACTCCCGCACACTGATACAACCATCCTTCCATCGCAATAATCCCTTTCGTTATAAAAATATCCTGTTATTATTATAGTTATTATAGCGCGCAAAACCGCAAAAGCAAAGATGCACCGTCCAAATTATACGCCCCCTTGACATGTTGTTGATTATGCTTGTAAGCTGTGAAGTTTTTTCAGCAATTTATTGATTCGGGTTTGCTGCGACGGCGTCAAATCGGATTTTCGTTTTTCCAGAACTTCGATAAAGCGGCCCGCGTTCGCGCCGCTGAAACAGACGGAGGCCCGCTCGGCGTGTTGAGGGACTTCCTTCGGCCTGCATTTCTGCAGATGATCCAGGATGATCGGCAAAGCCGCTTCCGCATACCTGTCGCCGGCTCTGCATAATTTCGCGAACACGCTGATGCTGTTGTCAACCGTAATGACGCTTCCGTTTTCGTAAGCGTCTGTTATGGCCGGCAAATTTTTATAAATCGGCTCCGGAGCGCACTCCGCAATCGCGGAAAGGGCCGTCATGCTTCCCCATGCCAACCGGTTATTTTTGGAATGCAGCCCCGAGACAAACGCGTCCGCGTAACCGGCAATCAAGTTCGGGTCTCTTTCCCCTATTTCGTATAACACCTTGATGCAGTCATTGGCGACGGCTTTATCCGTTCCCTGAAACCCCTCGGCGATCTCTTTGATTTCGGCGGCGTCTTTGCGCCGGCACAGATATTCGGCCAGTTCGATATTCGGGATTTCATCATTGCGCCCGAGCTTACAGGCTAATTTTTCAATCATCGTAACACCTCAGAACAAAATTTATATTTCACAGCATCGCAGTATCGGGTGAAATTGACGCACTCAGATTTCGTCTGTCCCGGTTATTCTGCCTTGATTATTATATAGTAAACGAATCAGGGATGGTCGGTTTCTTAAAAGATAAAACGAAAAAAGACGCCTATATGGAAATAGCATCGGATAAATGCCAAATCCGACGTGGACTTGAACAGTCCTTTTGGTTTGACAAGTATATCTACAGACATCATGACTCCTTCTGAAATTTGTTTTTGCGATTGCCTGATTCAGATAATACAGTAAGCGCAAACCGAAAAGCAAGGAACTGCTCGTTATCACGGAATGTCATTATTTATCGAAAATACCTGTATTTATGATAGTTTCGGCTGATTTACGGTTGAAAAATCCAGCGACTATCCGAAAAATATCATAATTTAGCGGAAAATGCCCGTGTTTATGATAATTTTCACTGATATACAGTCAAAGACCCTGCCGACATCTGTAAAACTATCATAAAAACCCTCAAAAATCATAAATTTATGATAATTTGTCCGGCTTGGGGGGCTAAAATGAATACGAACGAGGGAAAATTGTCATCAGAACTATTGAAAAGGGGCATGATTTGACGAAGCCGGCTCCGTCGTTCCCTCACTGTTCGTATCCGGCGCCGCGCGGCGGCCGGCGCGGCCGGACAGGAAAGCGGCGATGACGGCCCCCGCGAGAGCGACTCCGGCCGGAAGCCAAAGGGCCCCGGCCATCGCCCGGGAAAAGGAAGCGGCTACATCAGAGGCAAGGGGCGCGCCTTGTACGTTTTGTTGCAGAATCGCCGGGTTTACGTTATGCGCAGTCAGCAGCGTGTTCATGAGGACCGTCATAAGCGCCGACCCGAGCGCCGATCCGATTTGGCGGACTGTATTGTAGACACCGGCCCCGACGCCGGCTTGCGACAGCGGAAGCTGATGGGTCGCGCTCATGGCGATGGGGCTCCACATGCAGCCGTTCCCCAATCCCAAAACCACGCCGGGAATGAGCAGCAGCCAGATATTCGATGTCGGCGTGAACAAGGTTGTATACGCAATCAAGCCGGCTGCAAACGCCGCCAGCCCAAAACAGGCGACACGGTTTGCGCCGAACTTCGCAACGAAGCTTCTACCCACAAACGGCGCCAGAACAGCGCCGACAACCGCGCTCGGTATCATGAATATAGCTGAGAGCAGCGGGTCGAGGCCTCGCCCGACCTGAATAAAATACATCAGCGGCAGCGACATGCTGGTGACAGCCATCCCGACGAGGAAAATGGCGCTGTTCGCCAGGGAGAAATCACGTGTGCGAAACAGTCCCAACGGAACGAGCGGATTTCGCGCGCGGGTTTGCCAGAAGACAAAAGCGGCAAGGAGGGCAACGCCGGCGATCAGTATGTCGATGATGGTGACCGGCCCCCATATCGGTCCCCATCCGATATCGGAGCCCTCCTGAAGCCCGAAAACGACGAAGAAAATGCCGGCGCCCGACAGCAGCACACCTGTCCAGTCCAAGCGCGGCCTGTTGGTCGGAAATTTCGGGACGAACCGGGCGACGAGGATCAGCCCGACGACGCCGACGGGCACATTGATCAGGAAAATGGACTGCCATCCAACGCCCTGGACAAGAAAGCCTCCAAGCATGGGCCCGACGAGCATAGCCACTCCCGACACCGACCCCCACAGCCCCATCGCGGCCCCGCGTCTGTGCGGAGGGAAGATCTTGACAATGGTCGCCTGGCTTTGCGGCGACATGAACGACCCGCCGACGCCCTGGACCGCCCGCGCCGCGATGAGGACGCCGGCAGACGGGGCAAGCCCGCAGGCCAAAGAGGCTGCCGTAAACACAGCCATGCCGATGAAGAACATATTACGCTGCCCAAACCGGTCGCCAAGCCGTCCGGAAATGAGAAGCGGGGCCGCCAGACCCAACAAATAGGCGCTGGTCACCCAGATCGTCTCCGTCAGCGACGCGCCCAGGCCGCGCTGGATTGACGGGTTTGCAACCGACACGATGCTTATGTCTATCATAAGCATGAAAAACCCTATGAGCAGCGACCCGACCGCCGCCCACGGATGCGGGCAGAGTTCAGAGGCGTCCCCCTTATATTTGGAACCTTCCGTTATTTGTTTATCCATATCTGTCATAAATACCTCATGAGCCTCCGGTGTCGTGCGAACCGTTTCTTCAATTCATTCCTCAATTCATTCCCTTATTATAAAACGCAGCACAAAATTGCGCCAGACCGCTCCCGGGAGCGAGACTACCTGTCAGCTCCGCTTCTTTACCGGTTGGGCCCTGGCGCAATCAAGAACCTTTATCAACAATTATTTAATGAATTTTGACCGCTTTCTTAACGCGGGGCGCAATGACCAGGGCGATCACGCCGCCGACGAGCGCGGTGATGAACTGCGGAAAGGAGAACATCAGCGTGATCATGGCGGCCTGCGGGGCGGCCAAATGGAGCAGATGAGGAATGGCAATCAGCACGACGCCGCCGTACAACGCCAGGGCTTTGACCGCGGCGGCCGCCACAGGCGCCGCATAGAAGAAGCCTTTGTATCGCCTCCCCGGCTCCGTCGGCCCGGCTCCTACGTCGAAAGCGAACCAAATCAGGACAAGCACGGCGTTCCCCGCCATAATGAAAGGGATGAGCGGCGGGAACATCGGCCCGGCGCCGACCAGGAACGCGAAGACGGGAGAGAGGACCGCCACGGTGACGCCGGCGGATATGCCGCAGGTCAGGACGGAGACCACGAGGATCAAATTCACCAGGGAACCGGTCACATACTGATTGCCGAGCGACGCGCTGAAAAACTGCGCGGCCACGAGCAACGCGATGAAAACCGCCGTCCTGGTGATCCATAAGACTTTATTGGTCACCGGCTTACCTCAGCAAATAACTGCGATCGGTATAAACCGTATGGAGCAGCTCATGGCTCTTGTGCCCGCCCGGTTCGCCGAGAAACTCCTCGTACAGGGAATTCACCGCGGGATTCTCGTGGCTCTTACGGATGGGCAGCCGCTCGTCTTCCCCGTAAACGGCTTCCAGCCGGGACTCCATGAGCTTCCAGTTCTTAATAGAGTTTCCGCCGCCGCCGATGCAGCCGCCGGGGCAGGCCATTACTTCGATGAAATGATAATCCGCTTTGCCGCTGCGTACGGCGTCCATCAATTTGCGGGCGTTGCCCAGTCCATGGGCGACCGCCACCCTGACCGGCAAATCGCCGACCTGTATCGCCGCCTCTTTGATCCCTTCGAAACCGCGCACCGCTTCAAAGTTGATGTCCTTCAAGGTTTCGCCGGTCACGAGTTCATAGACGGTCCGCAGGGCGGCTTCCATCACGCCTCCGGTCGCGCCGAAAATCTCGCCCGCGCCGCTGCCCAGACCGAACGGGTTGTCAAACGGCGTTTCGGCCAGGCTCTTGAAGTCGATGCCTGCGCTGCGGATCATGCGGGCCAGCTCCTGCACGGTTATGACGAAATCCACATCCGGCGCCTCGTCCGTACTCAGTTCGGGACGCCTGGCTTCAAATTTTTTCGCCGTACAGGGCATGATGGACACGCTGCAGATATCCTCGGGGCGCTTCCCGATCTTCGCGGGATAATAGTTCTTGATCAGGGCGCCAAACATCCCCTGCGGAGATTTGCAGGAAGAGAGGTTGGGCAGCAGATCCGGATAGTACGTTTCACAGAATTTGATCCATCCCGGCGAGCAGGACGTGACCATCGGCAGCACGCCGCCGTTTTTCACCCGGCCGAGCAGCTCGGTGCCTTCCTCCATAATCGTGAGGTCGGCCGTGAAGTCCGTATCGAAGACCAGGTGAAACCCCATGCGCTTCATAGCGGTGACGAGGCGCCCCGTGCTGACGGTGCCGGGCTCCTCGCCGAGCGCTTCGGCCAGATTGATGCGCACCGAAGGCGCCACCTGTGCGACGATGAGTTTGTCGGTCTCCAGCGCGTCCCAGAACTGGTCGCAACTGTCCTGGATGGTGAGCGCGCCGGTGGGGCATACCTGGACGCACTGGCCGCAGTTGATGCAGACGCTCTCGCCGAGAGGCCGGTCGTACGCCGGCACAAAATTCACATCGAAACCGCGGTTCACTTTGGATATGGCGTGTACGGTCTGTATCTCGTTGCACACGTATTCGCACCGCCCGCAGGCTATGCATTTGCTGGCGTTGCGCACGATGGACATCGAAGATTCGTCGTTCATCTCGGCACTGCGCGGCCTGTACGGATAGCGGGGCGTCTTGACGAAATGCAGATCCTCGGAAACCTGCTGCAGTTCACAGGTGCCGCTGCGCTTGCAGTGCAGGCAATCCTGCGCATGGCGCGCCAGAAGGAGCTCCAGGATATGCCGCCTTGATTTGCGCACCCGCGGCGAATTGGTATGGATCGCCATCCCCTCGGCGGCGGGCGAGGCGCAGGCGGGAAGCAGCGTGCGCTGTCCTTCGTTCTCCACCACACAGATACGGCAGTTCGCTTTCACATCCTGATCGGGATGATAGCAAAGCGTAGGGATATTGATGTTCAGTTTCCGCGCCGCGTCCAATACGCTGGCGCCTTCTTCCACCTGGACGGGAAGCCCGTCAATCGTCAAAGAAATCATGCTCTCTGCCCCCTTTCTATGGCTTTCAAATAATCGTCCCTGAAATTGTGCAGGCTCGTAATGACCGGATAGGAAGAGTTTTGCCCGAGTGCGCAGAGGGATGTGATCTGCATAACTTCGGCCAGTTCCTCCAGCGTGTCAAGATCCTCGAGCTTGCCGTCTCCGGCGTTGATATTGTGGATGATTTCGTGCATGCGGATATTGCCTTCCCGGCAGGGCGTGCATTTGCCGCAGCTTTCATGAATGAAGAACGACATGATGTTTTCCACGATATCGAGGATCTCGCAATAATCGTCCATGACCATGATCGTGCCGGTGCCGAGAATGGCGTCGCGGGCGCGGCAGGTATCTATATCCATCGGCAGATCCATCTGGTCCGGGTTGATCAGGTTGCCGGACTGGCCGCCCAGCATAAACCCCTGCAGATCCTTTCCGTCCTTCACGCCGCCGTGCGCTTCGAAGATATCCTTGAGGTTTGTCCCCATCGGATACTCCGCGACGCCGGGACGGGCCACGTTGCCGCAGAGAGTGAAAACTTTCGTGCCGGTGCAGTTCGGAACGCCGATGTTCGCAAACCATTCGCCTCCGTTTTGGATGATCTGAGGCAGGTTCGCCAGCGTTTCCACATTGTTCACCACCGTGGGTTTTCCGAACAGGCCTTTCACGCCGGGATAGGGGGGCTTAAACTGCGGCTCGCCGCGTTTGCCTTCGATCGAGGCGATGAGCGCGGTCTCTTCACCGCACACATAAGCGCCGCCGCCCGACACCACCGAGATGTCGAAATCGAAACCCGACCCGAAGATATTCCCGCCCAGGCAGCCCGCCTTGCGCGCGTTTTCCAGGGCCTGCTCCAGGATGGGAAAAATGTAAGGATATTCAAAACGCAGGTAGACAAATCCCTTCGCAGCCCCCGCGATGTAAGCGGCGATCGCCATCCCTTCGAAAACGCTGTTGGGATCCCCCGACAGAACAACCCTGTCCTTGTTCGTGCCGGGCTCGCCCTCGTCCGCGTTGCAAATGATGTATTTCTGATCGGCGTCCACCGCTTTCGTGACAGACAGTTTCTTTCCGATCGGGAAACCCGCGCCGCCGCGGCCGCGCAGGGCCGACTTGTCGATTTCGGAGAGCGCTTCGTCGCGCGTCATGGAGAGCGCTTTTTTCAGCGCCTCATAACCGCCCCGGGCGCGATAGTCCTCTATGCTCACGGGGTCGATCTCGTCTACGTTGCGCAGCACAATTCTCGTTTCTTCAAGCATCGTAGTCTCCTCTCATATAATCTTCCATCAGCGTAGCCGCGCGCCCCGGCGTCAGGTCTTTGTATACCGCTTCGTTCACCATGACGGCCGGGGAATTCACGCACAGGCCGAGACACTGGCAATACTCCAGCGTGAACCGGCCGTCGCCGCTGGTCTCTCCGGGCTGCAGCGCCAGCGTCTTGCTGATCGCCTCCATCACAGCCTTGGAGCCGCGCACATGGCAGGGCGCGCTCTCGCACATCCGCACCACGTACCGGCCGCGTTCCGACGGGGAAAACATCGCGTAATAACTGATGAATGAATAGAGGGACGCTTCGCTCAGCCCGGTTTCGCGGCTCACAATTACCGCCACTTCGCGGGGGAACGAGTTGTTTGCGATCTTTTGGATATCGAGCAAAATATGCATCAGTTGCCAAGGTTCCGTCTGATATCTGCCCGCTGTATCGACGATCTTCTGTTCCGTTTCGGGCGTGACCGCCCAGTTTGCTTCCAGGTTTGTTCTCATACGTCCTCACTCCTTTTACTCTTCCAGAAACGCCGCTGCCAGCCGTTTTCTGAAAATTCCTTTCAGGGAAGGGTTTATTTATGAGAATTTTATAAAATTTATTACAAGATGTCCAATTCCAATAACGTGTTATTAATACGCTTTGCGTATTAACTACGCTCTCTCCAGCGTTTCTTTATAATATTTTTCACACAACAGAATCAGCTTTTTCAGATGAGGATTCGGATTTTCCGACGAATAGGCGATGATGAACCCGCTCTTGATCTTGCATTCGCTCAATTCGATATAGCGAAGCTCGCTCTTTTCAAGCGGCGCGAAATACCGGTCCATAATCCCGATATATTTTCCCCGCTTCAGTTCCATCGCCAACGTGTGGGGATTGTCCACGAATTTCACATTGTCCGTCTGCAGGTCGACCGCTTCGCAAACAGCCCGGACATGCGCCCAGTAGTATGGATTTTTCAGGGAAACAACCGGTTCGTTTCTCAGCGACGCAATTTCGATATGTTCGGCATGAAAAAGCGGATGATTGTCCGAAATCACCACGCACGCCGGCAAGTCGATCAGCATCGAATAGTCCAGCCCCGATTCCTTCAGTTGGCCGACTTCCGAATAATCGAAAAACGCGGCGTCCAACAAATCATCTTTCAGCTTTTGAAATATCGTCTCCGGATCCGACCGCTCTATGGATAGTTTGACCCCGGGGTTTTCCGCCTCGAAGCGTTCGGAAAGCGGAAGGATATAATCGTCGATCGGGGTTGTATTATAGTCGCCGACCACCAACCGGTCGAATTCCTCGTGATGAAGATGATATGCGTTTTCAAGCGCCTTTTCGGCTTGACGCACAACAACCTCCCAATCCTTTTTCAACGCTTCGCCGGCGTTCGTCAAACGCACCCTTTTTTTGTGGCGTACAAAAAGCAGGATCCCGAGCTCCGATTCAAATTCGGCAATATTGCGGCTGATTGCCGCCTGGGACATATTCAATTCCTCGGCTGTCTTCGTAAAATTCTCAAACTTTGCCGCGACAAGAAAAATCTCGATACGCTGGAATGTTATTCCCGTCAAGCCTTTTGAAAACATGCCGGTGTCTCCTTTCAATAATATATATACAGTAAGTTAAGTTTACCGCATTAAGAACAGAAAATGTAGAGCCGGTGGTATACTTAATGGAGTTGCCGCAATTTGCGAAGCGCGCCTTGAGTTAGACTCGCCTACGGCTCGCTGCTATTGACGGAACTCCTTATGCAAGGATTTCCGAAATCTTGATTTCGTGAAATCTACTGCAAATGACCGTATAGATGATCCACGAGTAAATCATACGAAAGCGAGGAGCAGAATGAAGTACAGAAAATTTGTGTCCGCCGACAAAAAAACAGAACTCGATATCTCCCTGTTGGGATTTGGCTGTATGCGTCTGCCGGTTATCGGGGACGACATGGCAAAGATCGACGAAGCGGAAGCGATCCGCATGATCCGTTACGCGATCGACCACGGCGTCAATTACGTGGATACCGCCTATATGTATCACGGCGAAACAAGCGAAGGCGTTGTTGGGAAAGCGCTTGCGGACGGGTATCGCGAACGCGTAAACCTCGCGACAAAGCTTGCGTACTGGTTCTGCGAAAAACCGGAAGACATGGAAAAAATGTTGGACGAACAGTTGCGGCGCCTGGGGACGGACGTGATTGACTTTTATCTCCTCCACGACATTGAGGGGGAGCGCTGGATTCAGGTGAAGAAATGGAAAATGTTCGATTTTCTTACGGAGATGAAAGCAAAAGGTAAGATTCGCTTCGCGGGCTTCTCCTGCCATGGCTCCACGCCGGCCTATTTCAAAGAAGTGCTCGACGCGTATCCGTGGGATTTCACGCAGATCCAGCTCAACTATATCGACCAGGAATGGCAGGCCGGTATGGAAGGCTACCGCTACGCGGCGGAAAAAGGCGTCCCTCTCATCATCATGGAACCGCTGAAGGGCGGGAAGCTCACCGACAGCCTGCCGGAAGCTATCCAAAAAACCTGGGCGAAGCTCGGCGCCTCCGGCAAGGAGCGCACGCCTGCGGAATGGGCGCTGCGCTGGGCCGCAAACCTGCCGGGCGTCATGACGATCCTGTCCGGCATGTCGAAGATGGAACAGGTTCAGGAAAATGTGCGCGTGCTCGCGGACGCGGAAGCCGGCGCACTGACGGACAGGGAGCTCGCCATCCTCGACGAGGTGGCGGCGGCTTACAATAAGCTCATCGTCTATCCCTGCACGGCCTGCCGCTACTGCCTGCCCTGCACTTCGGATATCGCTATTCCGATGATGATGAATTATCGAAATGACTGGGAACTTTACGGGCACAACCCGAAACTGCAGGCGGAATTTGATATGTTTGTTGAAAAGAAACCGAGCGCCTGCACCGAATGCGGAAAATGCGAGCGCAACTGCCCGCAGCAGCTCCCCATCATGCAGGTTATGAAAGAGGTCTCGGAGATTTTCGAGTAACGTCAAGCCGCAATCTGCAGACGTACCCCCAAAAAGCCCGCAACTATGATCGTTACGGGCTTTTGACTATTTCAAACCATTAAAGCCAGGTTTGAATCAGCCTCACTTATTGGAGCTATTTTCACAAACACTACAAAGGATTTAACGAACCGATTTTCTGTGGATTTTCACAAATATTATAGCCAAAGCAGCAAGTATGATGGAACTTAACAGAACTATCAAGCCCCCTCTCCCTGCATTTCCCGGGATACCTCCTACTATTCCGCCATTGTCTCCTCCGTTATAGTGCAAAAAGCAAGCACTTTTTTCATGAATTCGGAAGGGAGAATTTTCACGAAATTGGAATAGAGATTTTTCAACAATTTGGAACCCAGAATTTTCATGAATTCGGAAGGGAGAATTTTCTTGG
>Ga0123354_10008921_pt1 | contig 15302 bp, 10 predicted proteins | sample TergutLab28metaG_2_FD_97872 | JGI IMG/M metagenome (GOLD analysis project Ga0123354, IMG submission 97872) | Labiotermes labralis P4 segment gut microbial communities from Petit-Saut dam, French Guiana - Lab288 P4 | ecosystem: Host-associated > Arthropoda: Insects > Digestive system > Gut ...
TCACATTGGAAGCAATTGCAAAGATGGGGGTGGGAAGTTCTTCCACACCCCTCCTATAGCCCTGATCTGGCACCCTCCGACTACCATCTTTTCGGATTTGTGAAGGATCAGCTGCGCGGACAAAGTTATGAGACAACGGAGGCAATTCAGAAAGCAGTGCATCAGTGTCTTCGGATGGCTGGAACGGAATTTTACAGAAGGGGAATTTTCAAACTCCCAGAACGCTGGGAGAAATGTGTACAAAGAAGTGGCAATTATGTGGAAAAATAAAGAAAGGTCTGTAGATTAAGGTGGTGTATTTGGTTTGCCAATAATAAAGCATGTTACTTCACAAAAAATTGTTGCTTATGACTTTCGGTACGACCCTCGTACATCTATATCTGCTATTATGTACACTTTATATCAAGTGGGCATGAGTTAGATAGCAGGAGGCCAAATAACATTGTGTTGTGCATGGGTGTGAAGGAATTTTTGGTTCTCAAAGAATGTTACACATAATGTGTATCATGATGGATCCCTGTAACTTTATCAGTTTTATGATGTAAAAAGGCAATCAGACCCTACCAGTTTTCCATTTTCTTCTTATTCCAGTGAATGGAACAAAGTAAACAAGCTTGGTAATTCTCTTGGCCCTTCAGTGCACACATCACTAACTTCCTCCCAAGTGTGCTTAGGCCTCAGCATCACGTTTTTCTCCAATGCAGTGATTGCATTGCACACTGAATATGGCAGAAAATAAGAACCCCCTAACCACCCTTCTTATCCCATACTTATCATGCTTTTATTGTTTGCATGTTATTGTACCCTTCCTTTGACTCTGTATTTTCATTTCACTTACTGTCTTCCATTAATTTTTTTGATCACTGGTGTTGAATTTCTGTGGCATCCAGTATCTAATTTCATTCCTTCCCTCTGTTCTCTTTTGAATTATTCAACATCTGAATGAATACTATTGGTATGCAATACATTATGGGAGTATTTGTCTTGTACATTGAAAAAATATAGCAATTATACAAACAGGTGTTACCCTTGCGTGTAATGTTATTTCTGTTCATCCTACCGGCTTCTCTGTAGCTGTCTCCTTCCATTCCTTCTGCATTACAACTTTTACATCATCATTCTGTCCCCTGATTCACCGTTTCGGCATGCTGCTGTTTTCCATTCATTTGTCCTCATGTGCCATTCTGTTCGCCTCGTAATCTGTCCATTCTTTCCTCTATAATTTTCTTACAGCATACCTGTTGCTGAATATCATTCCCATCTTCCATTATACATATTTGTACTTCTCTTTATTTTGTTTGTATCAAATTTAACTTCCTTACAATTCCTAAAATTGCCTGTCCAATTATGATTGTCATTTCCTTGAGTCTTCCCTAATCAGATCTCAAATTTGAACATTTCGCTGTACTGTATCCACCCACAAAAGTACAAAACTTAATAGGAAGTATTCGAAGGTAAGTAGGCATGGAAAAATTAAAATATCTTTTTTAAGACCTCTGTTTGCAAGTATGAGTACTAGAATTTAAAAAAAAAAAAAAAACTGCATGCCAGCGCCATCTGTTGATACGGGTGGGTACTAAAGCTGGCTGAAGTGAATGTTCACGCCATCTATTGATAACGTTTTGTACTAAGGATTTCGACTAAAATCCTCGCTTCCATCTTCAGGGATTTTTTCGAATGACATTGGCCTGAAAATGGAAATAATTTTTAGTTGGAAGATTTAGTACAAAAAATTGCCAATAGATGGCGCAAGTATTAACTTCTTGCTAATTTAAGTTCAGTAAGTTGCTAAGAGATGGCGTTGACATTCGTCTTTGCTTTTAGTGCTCAACAGATGGCACCGATGATCAAATTTTTGCCCATGTATTCTGATTACACCATTTTTAGGCCTTCAAAATGAATTATAATTATAGAGGGTGGGTGGTGGTTCAAACAGGACACAGTCCAGTGTTGCTCCAACTCAACAGTGGCCTCTTGCAACAATGCACTATGTCTCATTTCATAAATTACATAAAAATACAATTTTTTCAAACATTTATTTTTCACATTACATTTTCAATTAATATGCAAGTTCACTATTAAACACTCGTAATTCTTTGTGTGAACAGTGTAAAACAGGACACAAAAGAAAATATTAAGGACAGAAATTGCAGGATAGAAGCAACATTCATACAGAAAAGGCAGGAAAGAGGTGGCCAACAAAGATAAAGGAGACTGCAGCAACAGAGAATGGGAACACAAATCATGAAGGAAAGAGCATACAGAAAAAAGTTCCAAATGCACAATTTTTTGATTACTGAGCATTAAATGTGTCCCATTTTCTCTACTTTTGTCTGAAAATTTTCTCATTTAAAAGAAGAAATCAGTGAGATATTAATATACATAGGTCTTCATGCAAAATACCCACTATCTTCATCAGACTATAATAAAACTTGAGTTTTCTTGACAGATTTTTTAAAAATACTCGAAGATAAAATTTCATGAATGTGTGTCCCTTGGGAACTGAGGGCATTCCTTGTGGACACATGGATGGACAGACATGACAAAGCTAATAGTTGGTTTTTAGCAACTTTGAGAATGTGCCTTACAACTCGGTACATGACTGTTAAGAGGAAAGGCTAACGAAGTGTGAATGCATGACAAAATAGAAATGACAGGAGAAATAAAAGCTGGAATGAATACATAAAATAGGCAATAAAAGGACAGAGAAAGAAGGGACACAATGTTGTGTCTTACATACCTTTAGCGGGTTTGTTGTTTACAAATTTCAGGAACACAACTACTGCATACCTGCCCAAAGGCTGCAAACTTTTTGAAGAATATGATTTTTAAGCTCAGAGATGCATGTCACAGGGATGGGTTTGGTTACAGGACTGAAGAAGCACAGAACATGTCTTATCCCAAAATCAGTTTTGCCAAAATAATCATATATGCACAGACAACTATTTAGTGAATGCTAACAAAATGCACATTGTCAGAAGTAATAGTATGGCCAAACCTTAGTGAAACCAACCTGGACTTGACAGCTAAATGCATGTGCTCAAGCAAGCAAGCTTGTCATAGTATTTATTACAAACAGTAATGTAATTTACACACCTTTACAGCATACATTATTATTGTGCAGCAGTTGAGCTTGTTTTAAAAGTGTAAGGGTCAATGGCCAAGCACCACCTAGATCTGTATTATTAATGGCATGAAACTCAGTGTAGACAAAACTATGTTTACATCCTTCCTTCGCAGAACAAACCATCTAGCCTTTATATATAACTTAGGTTTCAATCATATTGCCCATTCCTAGTGTGTTGAAAGATCTTGGGGTACTTTTATACTCTAACCTCAATTTCCACACTATGTTGACCTCACTCTTGCACAAGCTTTTAAAATGTTCAGTCTCATTCACTACAGTATGTCTGCTTGACACTCTTTACTTTGTATTGCAGCCTTGTGTGCTCTAAACTCACATCTGCCCCTGTTGCCTGGAATCATGTGACACTGATTTTCCTAAAATACAGATTTTTGATGCTCTACTGGATTTTCATTAACTTTGTTACTAATATATGATACATTGGCTAGGTTAAATTTACCAACGCTTCAATCAAGGCAGTGGAACCTAAATGTCCCGTTTGTTATTAATGTCTTTAACAACAAAATCGGATGCTTCTCCATTCTTAATACTGCCAGTATATGTTTATCTGCAAAAATAAAGATCACTCAGTATCTGCTAACACCAGTCCTTCCATCAGATGTGTGACAGTGGCTAATTCTTTCTGCAGGTTGATATTTTCAATAACAATATCATTTCACTTAAGAACATAAGTCCAGTATCATTTAATTCCAGTTTGCATTTTCTTATCCTGTGGATCAGACTATTAATCATCTTTTCTCTTTGTTTATTTATTCTATTCTTTAATGGCTACCAGGTAATCTACTATTATAAGTGCTATATTTTATTTGATTTTGTACTGTATCTCCTTTTATATTTTTGTAATACCCACTTGATAGTTAATTTTATATATTTTGTCATTAGATATCTGTGTTTTTACCTACATCTTTCTAATGCTCTTAATGTGCTCTCTGTTACTTATGTATACCCTATATAGTTCGTGCTGTTTCTGTATTTTGGCCCTCAGGCTGTGGAATGAGCAAGTAAATGTCACGGACAATGAAACAAATAGTTTATTAGGTCAAAAACACAAAAATGTTATATAATTATTGGTATTTTGTTAATGGCAGCATGTTCCAGTCTTTCTGTAGACCATCTTCAAGCCAGCGTTCTTAAATAAGAGGTACAATCAGTGCATACTATGTACTGTGGGATCCCATATTACAAGGTGACGGGAAAACAAGAATGTGTAATGGTTAAAATTCTGTTGGTTAGGATGTAATATGTCTAAAAGCAATTTATAATTATAAATAATCAGTTAGGAAGGTACTATGATTCGCTGTTAAAGGTATGTCAAATCATATGGTCACATTAATATTCAAGTAGAAGGTTTTTTCTGAACTGGTGGTCACATAAGCACTCAAGTTCAAGGTAATATATACATGCACATAATTTGAATTAGAGTCTATATGTCTGTGTATGTGTATGCAGGTGTGCTAAATTATGAAACTGTTTATCACACGTCGAGTTTATTTGGTATCTGGTACAAGTATTTTGAAATTATATAAAAAACAGGTTCATGGGTATGTTGGATTATCAGATGATGAGTGAAGTACTTTTACTCTTGTTGGTGTTCAACAAATGAAAGTCTCATAAGGTTATTGTAGTTAGTTCACCATGAAGTTGGCTGATTTTAAGCATAGTTGAGAATCCCAATGTGTGTGTGTAAGTTGTGCTGTTGCTTGAGACTGCGAGTTCTGAACAAACCTTCTACTTGAATATTAATGTGACCATATGACTTGACATACCTTTAACAGCGAATTATAGTATAGACCATTCGGAACCTGATGGCACACGGTGATGCACGGGAGTGGAAGTTAAGGGTAAAGATGCGAATGGAGTGGGTAGCCAGCAGCCTTGCATTGTACGTCGGAACATGGTCTATCCATGGTCTACCCGCTGATCCGCACTCCTCAACTGCCAGTAGTCGACTGAACTGACCCCCCCGCCGATTTAAATGGACTTGTCCGTTTTGCTGAAAGACCAAATCTGGTTTCTGCGCGTGTGCCATCACGTTTCGAACGTGCTGTACCTTCCTAAATGATTATAAAAACTTATACATTGTGTTTAGATACATTACATCCTAACCAACAGAATTTTAACCTTTACATAAACGTTTATATACTTCATGGTTTTCACATATACCTTGTAAGTAACACGGGATCCCACAGTACACAGTATGCACTGATTGTATCTCTTACTTATGAACACTGGCCTGAAGATGGTCTGAAGCAGTGTTTCTCAACCTTTGTGAGACCGCGGCCCAGTAAATTCTTTTATTCATAAGACGAGGGCCCGGTACCAACAGATTTACTCGTAAATACCCTTCCATTTTTTTAAATTCATACATTAAACTAATATAAGTATTAATAATTAATTATGGCATAATAATAAAGAGTATTAGTACATTTATGTATACAGTGTGGCATGCTGACAAATATAAAATTACATATCAATCACTGGACTAATGAAATCTTGTAGCATACTGCAGTTTCCTCAGGCCAACATCTTGGTCTGAGTTTTTCGACACATTCACAAATATTTTTCTCCCCAGAATATTTCCACTATAAAACATTTATTCATGAAAACTGCTTAGAGAACTAAAATGACAAATTCCAGGAGAATCTCTTGCGGCCTGGTATAACTGATGCCAGGGCCCGGTACTGGGCCACAGCCCGGCAGTTGAGAAACACTGGTCTAAAGACCAAAACATGTTGCCATAACAAAATACCAATAATTATGTAATATTGTTGTACTTTGGACAAAATAGACTATTTCTTTTATTGTGAGAACTGAAACACAATATAATGTCTTCACTTAAAAAAAGTCACTGAACTCATTTGTATTGTTGGCCTTGTACTACTGCTGCTGCTGTTGTTATTTATTATTATTATTATTATTATTAAATTTGAATTTCTGAATGTGGCTTGAAAGCAATTTTCCTTACCTTCTTTGATGTACTTTGTGCTTCTGATATGATGTAGTCCTCATAGAAAATGGGCAATAAACTCAGTAATTTAGTAACAAATTACAACTTACAGTTTGATTTAAATGAAAACTCAAAATGGGACTTAGTGGGAAAAATGCCACATCTGAATCAACAACCCACTGGTGCAGCAATTTCATCATGATCTCTACAAAACAGTCGATAATTACAGCATCTGTGTAAAAGCATTCCGAGGAATATAACTAACGTGAAATATGGGACCACTGTGTTGGAGGAGGAGGAGGGGGGGTAAGAGTTGAAGATGTATTTGTTGTATTTATATGCTTTTGGATGCTCGCTGGACTATGAACCCAGCATTCTTACATACTCAACAGTACAACTCTAGTGCTGCACAGGTGGCCACTGCAACATCCACATATGCGCTAATGGTGAATGGTGAGGCCATATGATAAGTTTACTGCCACAGAGACAAAACAGAGCTTTCAACTTGACTCTAAAGTCTTAGGTCACAAATATGCTAGTTGAAAGAAACTGACAGGTGGTCCACTGTCTTCTCTAGCCCTTCAGCATCACCCTCTATATGTGGTATAGACCTCTGTTTCTTCACATGCTACCAGCCTCTATATGTTGTATAATTGGCCGGCAGCGATGGAGCACATTTCAATTCCTTCCTTCTCCAGGGACGGAGAAGTTTGAAATTCCCTATGATGAAATTGCAACCATCTATTTAAAAAAACATTATTCACAAACTAATGATCCAATTTGTCTAAAATTATAGTAGAGAAATCTTAAAACTATAGAGATGCAGTAAAATAATTATCATTACCTCAGTAACTGAGCTTCGTGTGATACAGCTCAAAGCAATCTTTGAAGCAAAGGCCCACATCACATATTTGGCAGCAGTACACTTAAGTTTTCTTTTTTCCGTGCTTTGGGCACACAACACACCACCTCTGAGGTTTTGATTTTTCAGTTTTGCATGCCACTTTTCTCAGGAAATGTCTTTCAGTCAGCTGTGGAACTGTGTTGTCAGATGCCTATCACCCCGGTACACTCCACATCTCTGCAGCACACGCACATTTCATAAGCAGACCTTCCACTAGCTGAATTCTGCATGAGAGCTGCTGTATATTTCTTCCCATCACTTGTCGATAAACAACAAACGAATTGAGAACTGTAGAGTTCAGTAGCCTTTTGAAAAGTTTTAGGTACCATTTGGTCATTTTTTTCTTCTCGACCATGTACATGTGCAGCAACTGGTTCTTCAAATCGACTCCCCCATGCTATGATTATAACCAATCATGCACAAAGGCTTCTCTGTTTACTTTGTTAGAAACCCTCTGCATGTATGCACTGTGGTATGTTGACACCATAGTTACATTTCTTTTGTCACGCCATTTTAGTACTGTGACTGGACCCAAATGTCTGGCTATGACTTCGCCTTTTCCAGTTTCTTATCTTTCACTTCCTTGGGGACATTCTTTCTCTTCAGTTTTAGTGTGCCAACACAATCAGTGGAATGTTCAATCTTTAGCTTCCTTGCTAATTCTGGACTGTTGAAGTTGTCAATCCACAATGTATGTCCATGGCCAAACAAGGGTTCTAAAAGTTCCAGTACTACAGCTGCTATTTTGATCTGCTACAGCTGTGTCTTCAATTTCATTATCACTACCACTAACATTGTCATTGCTACTATCACTGAAACTTTCATCTGAATTTTACAAAATTTCCAGCACTTCACAGTCTGTCAGAACTTTTTCTGCCATTGCTATGCCCCCAGTATCACTCCTGAGTCAACAGCTGAACAAAGTGCACCGAATGAAAACATGCAGGGTGAATACCAGCAATTACAGAACATATGTTGATAATGACACCAAATGAAAGGCTGAATTATTCTCTGCCTTTCTACAGAAGGAACTGACACGTGATATCTGTGTTGACTTCAAGCCAGCAGCAGAAATGAAGTCCATGCAATGCCCCAGTAGACGATGATGAAAATATTTCAAACTACAGAACGCAGTGTAGCATTTATGAATGAATCATTCTCCAACAGCAGAAGAAACATAAGATCTTAGGCTACAAAGATACATTGTTCAGACTGTAGCTTTATTTCTTTCAGTTTCAGTAAAACAGAGAGAACTCTGAGAGTGCACATTTTTGACAGTCGAAGGTGGACTTTTTTTAAATAGGAAAATTAACTCCTGAATACATAATGTTACATTCTAAACAGATTATTTTAACTATTATATTCTGAAAGCACAGTTTTTAAGCAATAAAGAGAAACCATTCACAATTTGATAGCTCAAAAACTATGCATGTGAGAGGAGATTGAATCCACCCATGCAAGGGTCTATACAACGTATGGCATCCAGCGACGTGAAGAATCAGAGATCTATACCACGTATAGATGATGGCGCTGAAGAGGTCTGGAATTTAAAGTCTTCCATCCGTGAAGAAGGGAGGAATTTAAATTCCCTCCATTACTAAAGGGTTAACCTTTAGGGTCAGTGGGTCCTAAATGCAGGATGGCATTTAAAATCCTGCCTGGCTCAAGCATCCCATATGTAGAACAGTCGAGCCCTTGCTATTTCAATATTTTGCTCTCGATGCCACGAAAACCTACAGGGAAGGAAGGAGAGCTTCACTCATTCTGAATTTGGCACAAGGTAGCCTTTTTTGGCAAGCTTCATGCTCTGACAGCTTTACTCCCAGAAAAGAACCCAAAAGAGACCGTGTAGTCTCCAGAACTCCTTTCAGGTATTTGGCAATGCTGTATTCTTCACTTTTAATCAGTATATTCAGGCATGTTTTCTAGAGCTGACAGAGTTGACAGAAGCTGAATGGGTTTCTAAGTCCCAATTACTGAAAAAAAAAAATTCAATGCTAGTAAAAGACAAGTCCTACTGACAGCGTATAAAGTGCAGACTTGTGCAGCGTGAAGGTATGATATACAGCATGAGCCACAAGTTGTTTTGCACCTACAATGCATTCATCAGGAACACCCCTCTGACTGAATAACTGTCATGTGGCTTTGCCAGCACAATCAGGTATGTATGTGCATCTGTACAAGCCTTGAGAGGCCAGTTCTAACATTTGTTGTAACTAGAGTAAGTATGAATAATGTATTTTATTATGGACTTTTTGAATATTGTCACAGTCTACAGTATGTACACAGTGGCTTTTGACTCATTCTACATAATATAAGCAGTGTGGCCAGTTGGCAGGAAATTCCTCACACAAAATTTGTAGTGTTTAGGCTGAGCCAAGGGTACTAGTGTTACTAATAATCAGTTTTTATTTTTTCTGCATAGTGCATCTACCTGCCCCACAGTTGGAGTGACAGTGAACTAAACCTGCACCCTATGCTGACAAAATAGAAAAAGAAATTCCTTTTACATTGCCTCTTAAATATTGTCTTAAATTCTTGATTCGGAATCCCTTCCTTCATTATTTAAGTGTATGAAAAGTGTGTTTGCTGATCCTTCCTTTACCTTTGAAAATGGGATAACACTCTATTGGTATGCTGATTGGGTTTGGATTGTTTTGCACTGAGTGTGCTTCTTTGCTAAGGAGGAGGACAGACTTATGGGCTTGACAAAGATACAGAACTTAACTGCATGAACATGTTCTCAGGATAGCCAACATAAGAATACATCACACGCGAACTCCCTCGGCCTCAAACCGAAATGTAAGTCAAAGAAACTGAGATGTTTGCATCTTCTAGAATCTTATTTTGTGTATTTAGGAACTAATAACACTTACTGCATTTTTTAAAGAGAGAGAGAAATATCTTATTCCCCAAAAAACTTTTTTTTTCATTATTTAATCTTGTTTGGTTCATTTAATATTAATTTTTTTTGTAAACCATGCATAAAAATTTAAAAGGTTAGCAAAAATAATGTCATACACGAAGTCAGACTATTAGTATTTAAATCTCAATGCCAAACGTTAACAGTATTTAAGACAATAACACACAAAGGGCTATAATGCTGAATGCTCTGAAAACTGGCAGCCTTGCAGGTAATGAAAATAAGCATTTTTCAAAAAGTTTTCCTGAAATGCATTAAATGATTCTATATATCCGCCAATGGTTTCGGTCTTCACAATCAAGTACACTGTTAAGTTGGGCAGTTCTCAGTATAAAAACATTAACTATACTAACTGCAACGAAGGTAAGTTCTATGTACAGAGACATTATGTTTTGTTGATGACTCTAAACCTGTTTACTAGCAGAGTAGTTCTGTCCATAACATAGATCATAACATCATCAGTTCAGTATCACACAGAAGGAACATGCCATTAAGACTGTAATGCCATTTATTTGTGGGAAAGTGTATGCAAAATCCAAGAAAATCCCTTGATTCTGCATTTCTAAATTTGTCACATGACTGGTAATTGATATGATACATACCTGCAATACAGGGGCTTGCCACTGGTGTCACACAGAGGCATAAGGACATGATCAGTGTACTTGGGCATCTGATTTCAAAGCCCTTCAAATGGGGCCTGATGGACACTGTTCTCAACGAAAAGTTGAGAAACTCCTCAGTCAGTCTGAATTACAAGAAACCTGGGCACACTGAACAGCAATTTCTTCAATGAAGTGTCTCCATCACTGTCAAGAGAAAGTAACAACGAATTCAATCACCTCAGTCCCAAAGGAAGATGGTGCAAATCCCTCCAAATGTCAACAATGTCTACTTTCACCATTCTGACACAGTGCTATAGTCAGAAAGCCTCTACAATAAAGTGTCTTACAAAACAAATCACACAATCTTATATCACATTCAAATCTTCTGTGTATCTGCAATAATTTGCATGCCACTTGGAATTCTGTAAATGTCAGGCCAGGGACACCTAATCTTCGGCCTGCGTGCTGTGCTGAGCATGGCATCTAATATATGATTGAAGTAAGACTGTAACCCCTTCCACCCAACTTATCAACACACAGACACCAAGCTCGCAGTAATCATATGCCTATATGTTTTTTTTTAAACAGAGAAAAAGGATAAGACACAGAACTTCAGCACAGTAGCAACATACACAACTTAACATGACGCATACCTTTACTAAGAGAGTCCTCTGTGGATGATGTGCATTGCGGAGGGGAACTTCCTGCATCTTGTGAGATATGACATTCTCATTAAGAGTACTGTCTTCTCGTAAGTGATAGCAAGTAGTCTGGTAGGAAGGTAACCAGAGTTCCAGAAAAATCTTATCTGGAAGTAGAACTGCATAGAAATCAGAAATACAGGTGTGTCCAAGGTGTTGCTTCCCTGGTAGGTTAAACAATGTAAATTCCCATGCCAATATATATATAACATAATTCAATGGACTGTACCATGGCTTAGGCAGATAGGCACCAGTCTCTCAACATGGAAGTTCAAATTTATTCCCCAGGCCAGTCCATGTGGGATTTGTGGTGGACAAAGTAGTAATTGAACAGGGTTTTCTCCAAGTACTGTGGTTTTCTTGTCAAAAATCACTCTGCACATGCTCCACGTACACATTTCATCAATTACTCAGACTACTACCATATCAAAAAAGAGGTCTACTCCACAGACTCGGTTAGCAAAAGCTCCTGTCAGACCACTGGCTGAAGCAATTTATTTACCTGCTTGACATCTTCCTCATACACTGCTCAAAGGGACCTACCATGCCCATCTGAAGGCACAAGAAAGTTTTGGATGCAAGTACAGCCATCTGCCTTGACATGTACAAGCAAGGACTACTGTAACTAACACAGTATTCACTTCTGTCCTGGGTCTTTTAGAAGGCACAATATTTAACCAGTGCCCAAGTCCATAATCTCTTCACACAGCCCCTCTCGCAATATCACTGTTTTCCAGCAGTCACCATATTTAACAAGTGCTCTAGTGTGTAATGTCCTCGCCACTTTCCTTGCTGCTGGCAATACTTATACTGGGTTCAGTAGCTCGTATGTTTTAATTGTATGCTTAGGATTCAAACTGTACAACTTAATTTCTTGCCACAAATACTATAATACAATCAACCCACTTGCCTTAAATGTTGTAGTTGGGGGTTGGGTTTAGCAATATCAATTACTGAGCACTACTACTGTATTATAAGTCTGACCTTGCTTTAGACATTAGGGTCAGCAGATGTTTACAGTAGCAATAATCACTTCAAACAACTACTATCAAGCAGTCTGACCAAATAAAATAGTCTCAGTTTAATTGCAGGGCTAAAAGCTATTACAAAAGCTTGCACAAGTGGAAGTCAGACAATATTTGCATGTGTACTGCTGCTGCTGCTGGTGTCACATCACCCAAGGTACAAATCAAGTAGTACAAACCCAGGAACAACCAAAACATGTGACTAAAACTCTCTTGTAGTCTGGTGTTTAACTCTTTAATGACAAAATGTAATCTGTTTCACTTAATGCTGTACAAGGCAAAAGTCACGATTCGTTATGAAATACAAACAAAACACACAAATGCTCTCTGCAGGCAGAACACAGAACTACTGAATGTTAAATCTGCTGGTATGCAGAGTAAACATTAGACCTTAAAAGTTTAGATTTGTTAAATTCTGTCAACTGCTGAGATTACATAGAAATGGTGATAGTTCAATGAATGAACATGAAACAAAGACAGAATGATACTCAGAGGAGACAACCAGAGCACCCAGAGAAAAACCTATCCCAGAACCACCCTGCCCACCACAAATCCCAAACAGACTGGCCTGGTATTGCACCCAGGCCTCCACAGTGACAGGCCAGCAACTAACTGCCCAAGCCATGACACAGCCTGAGGTCTGGTGGTTATAGTTACTACTTCTGGAGCCTGAAGAAGGTTCAAGTCTCATCAGATTGTGCAAAACAACACTGTAGTCATAACAGAATCTGCTACAGATAAGGATGCAGATATTTGGACAAGAACAGCATTAGAGGAGGAGAGAAGAAAAGTGGGAGAAATGAATAGTCTTTGGAAGAAGAAGTGTTATCAACTTCTCTGAATACTGTTGCTATGCACTACCACCTCTTTTCTTCAGTTGGCAATTTTGAGTTGGATTTGGTAACTCACAGTGACAGTTTTCTACACTTCTTCCAATAAAGTCACTAACGTACTTCAGAATTACCAGAAATTCATTTTGAGACAAGACCATAGTTCCAAGACAATGAGAAGGTTCCTACAATTATGAGGAAAAGAACGCACAGACATTATGCACTGGAATTACTTTACCGTTAAGTATGTGATAATTTCCTACATTAGAAATGTTTAGATTTTCTTCAACACCACTTTCCAGATTGGTATTCTTTATCCCAACACACGCTTTTAAGGGTTAAGTAACGCTGGGTCTGATTTGTTTCATTAGATTTAGTTAGATTTCCGGGTACCGGTACTATAACACACAACGCACACGCCTGCGTGATTACCACTTCCGCCATTTTAGCATCACCTTTTTGGCATGGAAACGAGTTTTTTTTTTGCTTTGTTTCCGGACACGTATCGATTATTCCGGAAACGAGTCAATCGCCGTTCCATAAATGGCGGGAACTTTAAAATGCCTTGACGCCATTGGGCGCGAAAACAACGCAGTTTTCAAAAGACAAAACAGAAGCACAACTATCTTAATGGGTAAGGTAAAAGAAAGACTAAAATGATCGTAAGTCTACAACTGAAAATTCACAGATCTGGGATCCTTGAAATTCTGTACAACAGTTGCCCCACCAGTTACGTCTGATGAACGGTAGAGGGCAGAAGTGGAAAAAATAAACTATAACAATAGTTTTCATTGAGGACGTATTTTAAGTTGCCAGTGCAATACACAATAACAAAGTGATGAGATAAACTGAACTTTCTGCGATAACATGTTATACTTTTCACAGTTCGCTAGTGATCACTGTGATATTAACCACTGCCAAAATAGCAACACTAATATATTCAGTGCACGGTGAATGCGGTTTACTGTCTGCTGTCTAGCAGCTGAAATTGAGCGCTCTAATACACAAACTACGAATGACCTACACCTCACTACTGCTAGGTCTTATCAGTGATTAGTTGGCTACGGTAGCAGCATTTATCTGTAGTAGATGAAGTGAGCGGGTAGGACGTGTGAGCTTCAAACATAAAAAAAAACTTAATACGTTTGTGTATTTATTTTCTAAATTTTTCGTACTGTAAATTTCCCGAATGGGGCATTTATTGGCGCCTCCAAAATCTAAGGTAATAGGTAGCAACAAAGCAGATGATGCGAGACCGTGCTCCATGTCTGACGAGCAGATTAATCATAGAAGTGAGGATGCTAAACCTGGAGCATGAGACCGAGCGGCCGTTTATTTTCGCGGTTTGCTTATGTGTGAGCTGGGCCACGTCAAATCACGGTCTAACGAGTAGTTCAATACGAAAGCGAGTAAATCAGAGACACTGATTTTTTGCTTATCAATTTCAGTATAGCGACTACCTATGGGCTGGACGATCCGGGGTTCGAATCCCGGCAGGAGCAAGAGCGTTTTCTCCTCTCTAAAACTGTCCAGACCAGCTCTGGGGCCCATCCAGCCTGCTGTAGAATGGACACCGACTTTCTTTCCCGGGTATAAAGCTGCCGGGGCGTGAAGTTGACCATTCACCACCATCTAGTCCCGAGGTGAAGAGTGAGCGAAGCTATACCCCTACTCTCCTGCATGATCTCAAGGCGTGGAGAGGGACTATTATTATTATTATACATGTATGACGGTTAACATGAGAATATTACAAGGACAATAACTACGGGTAGTGTTTCCTAATTTTCCGACAAGACGAAGTGTTTTTTTTCTACCTATCAACCCCTATATTTTTATTGTTTTTTTCCTTGCTGCTCTACTGATGTTCTTGTGGTCTGAAGCACTCAGGTTCTGAGCAAATCACCCTTTCCCCCGTCACAGCCAAGGTTCGACTATTAGCGGAATTGCTTCAGGGTTTTATGAAGTACAGTCCGCGTCCCTTCTGCGAAGAAGCGACACTTGTGACAATTTCTAAGAGTCTGACGTCAAAAGAATTACCCCAACCTACATATTTCCGGGCTTAATTTCAAGACAGTGCGCATAAACGTGTATTTGTGTCTGGCTACATAAAACTAAACTCCGTGGCCTTAGTCCGCACGCGAACTATACCGACAGAGCGGCCGCCGCCGGTCGGCGAAGTTAGTGCCAACTTTTGCGGATAGAGGGGTGTCACGTGGTCAGCGCAA
>Ga0123354_10008923_pt1 | contig 15301 bp, 9 predicted proteins | sample TergutLab28metaG_2_FD_97872 | JGI IMG/M metagenome (GOLD analysis project Ga0123354, IMG submission 97872) | Labiotermes labralis P4 segment gut microbial communities from Petit-Saut dam, French Guiana - Lab288 P4 | ecosystem: Host-associated > Arthropoda: Insects > Digestive system > Gut ...
AAATATATATATACACATATATATATATATATATATATATATATATATATATATATATATATATACATGGGTATATACATATATACACACGTACGTACGTACATACATACATACACACACACACACACACACACACACACTTGCCTACTCTTCAGTTCACAGAACGGCAGTGTCCTTGGGTTCTGACACATCAGCATTCCGCGCACAAGGGTGTAATAGGGTCAAGGAACCACGAGTCAAACAACCTGCTCTGCCTCGCAGAGTATTCACTACGCAATTCGACATGACCGTAGTATTGAATCACCAAATTTTTCCCCATCCCCGGCGCAGACTCTCCAACACACACACCTTTCCAAGAAGACCCCCCACCCCCCCAAACATCCCCGCCACAGACAATGCTTCGCAGTTTGAATCACACGTGCACACAAGGTAGCACTACGTTTATAGTACAGCGAGTCGTGTTATAGCTGCCCTGTTACATACGAACTGTTTCTACCAGCAATCCCTGTCAACTCCTCCCAGCACAACAAAAAAAAAGTAAATCAGCCCCATTACAGGCCCGAGGTGCCCAAAGGGTTCCGGGAAGTAAAGGTTCCCAGATTACGTGACAATAGCCCAGGATGGTGGTAAGATTGTCAGCCTTACGCACCGGCCGCTTTTTACCCCCAGGAAATACTCCTGGTACTCATTTCTGTTGGAGGCTGAGTCGACCCCACGGCCAGGGTGCGATCGGAGGGATTATGTCAATGAAAAATTCCAGTGACACCATCTGGAATCGAACCTGCAACCTTCCGATTTGTAGCACAGCGCCTTCACCACTGTGCCACCGCGGTCCCCCCTCGCACGGCAATGCCACAGTAAAGTGGGTGTTGTCACCCCTAAAGTAAGAAACTATTAAAGATGAACGAATGTAACCATCATGTTTCACGTTCTTACACGTGTCACATACACAACCCTCAATTGTAACTACACTGCTGTCTATTTCCACAACCCAAAGAAAGCCATCGTCAAATGAAATACACAGTATTCACTGTCCACGCCATAAAAGCATACAGAAGAACACACGTATAGCAACAATCACTCTTAACCTCGACACTAGATCCACGTGGGTAACTTCACGCACCGGCCGCTTTAACCCCGGAAGAGAACCCTAGTGCCCACTGAAATTGGAAACTCGGTTAGCCCCACAGCGGGTAAGCACGATTTGAAAAAGAGAAAAATTTCTTGCCCGTGACGGGATTCAAAACCCGGACTATCCAGCCCATAGCCTAGTCATTCTACTGATCACGCTATCTAGACTTGTTGATATTAAAAAAAAACACATGGTATTATTAAACAATATCAGGTTGCGAATGATGTAACAAAGTTCACATACGTTTACTTCATTTGTATATGCAAACATATCCCAAAATTACGAACGTAAAATTAAAATGACAGCTGCGTAGCTTAACCCGGTACTTCGAACGCATAATTCGGAATAACAAGCTGCTGCAGTACTCCCGGTTGTCCATACAAAAAAACAAAAACAAGATTACAGCCCAAAAAAACAAACTCGTGAGAGTGCACAATCGCAGTGTCATGGCAGCAGCGTTACAGTTTTGCTTTCCTTCCACTACGCTGCGCCACTATACAGACGGAAAAACGTGGCAATCCTTACAAGACGCAAATTAACGTAATACCCGAACTTTCTCATACTCTATGCGCCGTTTACTGACGACATTCAAAACCCGCATTATGCCCAGTGCATGTGTGTGTGTGTGTGTGTGTGTGTGTGTGTGTGTGTGTGCGCGCGCGCGCGGTTCTGAGAACAACCAGCCGTTACTTTCCACAACAACCGACTGGCTTTTGCAATGCATACACAGATACGACACGATTTTTTTTTACATGTTAAAACTTTGGTTTTCAAACGCGGTCGGGATGGCGTACTCGCTATAGCGACTCGCTACGGGCTGGACGATTCGGGGTTGGAACCCCGGTGGTAGCGCGACATTACGCACCCGTCCATACCTGCCCCGAAGCCCACCCAGTCTTCTGAACCAGCCCATTTCCCGGGAGTAAAGCGGCCTAGGAGATGGCGTTGACACACTTCTAATGCCGAGGCTAAAGAAGTGGTAAAGTCCCCGCTACTGTGCCTTCATGGCATGTTTTCGGATGAACTTTATTTTACCCTCTGTTTCCAAAAGATTCACTGATAACCATATTACCATTCGTGGGCCGGGTAGCTCAGTCGGTATGGCGGCTGGCTACGGGCTGGACGGTCTGGGGATCGAATCCCGGTGGGCGGGCGAGACTTTCCGCACCTGTCCAGACTGGCTCCGGAGCCCACCCAGCCTCCTACACAATGGGTACCGGGTCTTTCCCGGGTATAAAAGCGGCTGAGGCGTGACGCTGACTCACCACCTTCTAGTGGCATGGTCCAGAATGAGTAGAGCTATACTTCTACTCCCCCTATGGGCCGTACGGCCTGTACAGAGCCTCAGTGCCTGTACAAGGGTGCACTTTACCCCTATATTACTATTCAAATCAGCATTATTACCTCTCACTCTCAAGACAACAGCAAACTGCAAAATTAACACAATAAATAAGCAACGAAACAGCAAATCTATTAAAAAGTTTTTTAACACAATATCCGGTTAACACATTCATCCGCGATTTTCTGGGGGTAATAAATAAGAACCCGTTACTTATTCAACCATACAACGTATCTGTATTCTACGCATCGCGCGGGCCAACTGGCGGCGACGATTACTCAATGAACTGTCAGGCAATTCCGCGAGGTCACGGCAGACGCGTCTAAAAATAGCAGGCATGAGGTAAATTCCACAGGAACTGGAATGCTCACTGGCTACATGCAACATGTGCACGCCCCATAGCGTAATCGCGGTCATGGAACCACTGGCTAATTCCTCGCAGACCGACACACACACATGTTACATCAACTGCTGTGGTTTGCTGCTGTACAGCTTTATTGCAAACGTACGTAGAATGGGAAAGACTAACTCCATGGGGCAGAGTCCTTCTTTGGAAGCAAACAGTTCCTTAGCTAGACAAATTCCTCGCATTAATGGAATCTGAAGGTTCATTACCGCGTTTACAACAGCTCGTAAGCCAGATCAATCCTGTGCACAAACACCACCACACTTCGCGTGGATAAGATAAGAGATATTAAAACGAACTGATTGGATTTTGGAAATAAAAACTTCTGTCACTGAGACGTGGATGGGATACGTTCGCACTAAAGACTGCGAAGCTATCTGCATGTGGAACGCAAGGATATAATCAAATATACGCTCCTATTACTTACAACTCTGCTTTCTAAACTGATGGTTTTCGGGCGTGTATAGGACAACAACCACACTGTCACAATCACACAGTGTTCAGGTAACACGTGAGACACACGGTAGAGGCCAGTTGAAATGTGATGGCACACGCGCAGAAACCAGATTTCGTCTTTCGGCGAAACGGACGAGTCCATTTAAATTGGCAGGGATGTCAGTTCAGTCGACCACTGGCAGCCGAGGTGTGTAACATCAGCTGTAGTAATGCTGGATACACCATGTTCCGAGGTAGTGTGAAGAGTACTGGCTACCCACTCTATTCACCAGCTTCCCCTTTACTTCCTCCTCCGTGCGTCACCGTGTACCATCACATTTCGACTGGAGTCTACAGCAAACGGCATGTTAACATCCACGCCGAAGTGCTTACTGCCATAAGGTCGAATTTTAAGCACAGTACCTGTTCAGAGCAAGTCGAATTGTATCTAAGCTGTGAGTGATTGTAGGATTTCACCGCGAAGCAGATGAGAACTGCGGTCTTCTGGGTTATTACGCGGCGAGTAGCGGTCATTTACCGACGTTTCAGGACAACCTATCGATACCATTTTGTGGGAGTCAAGAATCCAAAAGGATTTGGATTCTTGACTCCTGAAGATGGGACCTACAGGTCCTGCCGAAACGTCGGTAAGAGATTACCGCTACTCGCTGCGTAACAACACAGAAGAATGCAGTTATCAGTAACTATGCTCTTCAGTAATAGTTTTTTTTGGAACGAAACATTCACCTATTTCTCGCCTCACAAAACGCTACAAGTAACAAGACCAAATCTATAATTTTTAACGTACTTTTGCGGATTTAATAGCCCCTGAAATTCCGGTGATTAGGCGCTTAACGATTTTTTGGTGGGCCACTTTTCCCGGGGAAAAATGCGTTTTACAAAGCGGGGAATGCTGTATTTATACAGATTCCGCACGTGGCAATTTAGTATCGCAAAATTTCGGTTAATTCTGCACGTGTTAGGAAGGACCACTGTTGACTGTCTTAAACTTGATTAACTGTACGTATTAGATATGTAACCGCCAGTATTTAAATTTGCCTACATAGAAAACAAGAAGAATTATCTAGCACATACGTGTCAGACATAACGTGTCTTACGTTCATCTCTACAACTGTACATCAGGATTAATTCCACAAAGTCTGCAGCCTCCGGCGCAGGTAAAGGCTGATGTCGCAAGACGGGAGATTGCGCGAAGTAGTATGCGCGTTGATCAGTGGGTCTGCAGCTACAGCGGTGGGGGTGCTTGCGTACAGCTACAATCACGTGACTGAGGTAGGAGGGCCGTAAGGTTTGTGTGGCTCGCAATGTGGGTCGTCATGCAAAATGACTGGAACTTTGTGGGTGTGATCATACTACTTTACACCATTATGCACTGTATGCATTATTTTCGGCCGACTTTACGGACAACTTGGACGTGTCGACAAAATTTCGTGAAAGTTCCCAATATGAACCTTCATGAAAAGCCGTTCAAGCTTCTCCCAAGTTACGTCATACGTACAGACGTCCGGAACAGGCACTCCGCAAAGTTGTGAACGCACCTTGAGAAACGACAAGTCGGAATGCTGATAGGATTCAACTACCCCACGATAGGGTCCAGTACACGGTTCTCGCATGCATGGTAATGAACTTCGAGTTACACTGGAGGAAAAGAAATTCCGCGACCAGCTGTCTAGCGGCTTTCAACAACTATACTCCACCGGGTAGTTACAGCAACAGGCCACATGGCTGTATACAGACAGGCGCACAGGTCACTTCACACTGGATGCTTAGCATACTAACTCTGGTGTCAGGTGACTTTTCGCTACACTGTATTCTAATGGGTCTCAGGTAGGCGTGCCAATGCCCACAGGAGACAAAAACGTACGCTCACGGTATAAATTACAATTAAACAAACATGAAACGGATCTTCATACGTAAGTTACATTATATCAGGGCTGAGTTAAGCCACAACAAATCTAAGCTGCGCCCCCTCTGAAAGCTGGGTGTTGCGTCAGAAGTACGACAGTACCGTCTACCGCATTACGGCGAACAGGGGTGGCCGGGCTCACTACAGCAGCCAACTTAAGACAACCGCAGCCATACGTCAAAAAATTCTTTCCCTTATTTGATTATGAATGATTTACTTATGTGCAACATAGTACAACAGGTTAGTATCAGTTATGAGTCTCCTTCCTAGAGCTGTTTTTTAAAACACCGTTCGAAGTCAGCCTTCAGTACATACACACTATCTGCGCTGTATTATTTACGGACACGTTTCGCGAACCGTGTTGTGGCCACCCCTGGTCTATAACCTGAATAATACAGAACAGGTTGCGACGCAGCGCGTCCGGAATTTCGCGCCGACTGACTCTACCACAAAATTTCTTCATGAACGTCTTGACGAAAGAGTACCTTCATGAGATTTCACCTGCCGTATATTTCCCGTAACTAGCACTATCGGGAACAAAACTCAGCGCGCTGCCTTATCGTGTTCGAACGTCAGTTAATTTTCCTCGAAAATTACGCTTCAGTCAAAATGTTATCAGCAGACATTTTCGCCTCGGTGACCATGATGGAACTGTACAATAGGGTACGCAGGCGCGAATTTCAAGCCCTCCCGTGTAAGCGTTAACTGAAGTAGTCGCTGCTTCCTGATGACGTCACAATTGGTTCCGAATTCTTGGCACGGCCGTCGAAAGTTTTCAGTGATTTTCCTCAGCCTCACCCGCCGAAATATAGCCAATTTAAAAAGGCAGCCATTAACCATTTACAAATCCCTACCTCTCGCCATTCACGCGAATCAGAGGACGCTACAACCCCCACCACAAACAGCAGCGTTCGTTCGCTCGTAACTCTTAATTCCATACTTCCGACTCAGGCACAAATTCTTGTTGCTAACACGATGCAGTGAAGAATTCAAATCACGTGACAGGCGCTACGTCACACTGGAAGGGCAAGCAGCAACCTGCCAATGGCGATAAAACTGCTCGCCAGTGCCATTATTCCCGCATAAACAAACGCCATCTGGCAGGCACCACCGTCTCTCCACTCCGACGACAGAGTTATCCGGACTTCAGCAGCAACACGCAAGCGCGTGGCTGGTGCGATGTAGGACCCCAAAGAATACACGAAGACGTATAATTTGCATAGTTGATACGATACATTAAGGAAAATATTCGATATCGAAACGGTACACCGTACAGATGTATCGTCTCATCTCTTGCTACATTTGTTCGGTATCTGCCACTAAGGCACAGAGATTGAGGGGAGAGACGCATAGCGCAATGTCTTTTTCTTCGGCGCTAAGATGAAGGTGAAAGGTCACTTCACATTCCGGCCGATTCCTTGCCTCCCCCACCCGGGAAAGAAACCCGGTGCCAATTCTACAGGAGGTGTAGTGGGGCCGGTCTGGAAGTTTTGCAGAAAACAAAGATCTCCAACCGGGATTCCAAGACTGGCCCCACCAGCCAGCACCGCGGTCGCAAAACCGACCCCGATACCTGTTGGCAACTTCCATAAACTCTTCTACATACTGTGGTAGTCCACTGTCTTGCATTTTTGCAGCTCTGTCCAGAAGACGTACGGTTACCAACCTGCAAAGCTATACGAAACTCGCATGAAGATACAGGCAGGACGTCCCTCCGAAACGCCACATGCTACTTACTGACGGCCGTACTGAAGATTTACGTCTACGAACCCGTCAGAATACAAGAAGATATCCTGAGGATTGATGCAGAACGTCTGTTCAAAACACTATTTACCTTTTATCAAGCACGGGTACCAACGTAACAGACCACACGTTTCAACCCTGAAAATTAAGGTACATTATTCCTCCGAAAAGTTGGTATCCATTTTCATACAGTTTCACAAAGTCACCCTAAAGATCGAAGCAGCACCTTCCTCCTAATGTGTACGACTATGTAGTGCTACCTTGAAGATGGCAGCAATACGTTCTGACAAAAAGGAAGCACCCATCTACCAAACTAAACGGTTTCGTAAGAGCGAAAACTGACATCTTAGTGTTACTATTAGGCCGGTTCAAACGTTACTCACAAAGTCGGTTCGATGTCCGTTTGCACAAAACTGAAAAACGTTAAAAAAAGGTAAAGTAGTACCGTTACAGGCCTGGAGTGGCCCAGAGTGTTCCAGGAAGTTAAGGTTCCCAGATTTCGTCACAACGGCACAAAATGGTAGTAAGGTTGTCAGCCTTACGCACCGGCCGCCTTTATCCCCAGGAAATGCTCCTGGTACTCATTTCCATTACAGGCTGAGTCGTCCCCAGGGCCATAGCGCGAATAGAAGGATTTTATGTCAATGAAAAGTTCCAATGACACCAGCTGGGATCGAACCAGCGACTTTCTGATTTGTAGCACAGCACCTTCACCACTGTGCCACCGCGGTCCCCACTGAATGACGTTAGTGTTTTTTTTTAATCTGGATGGAAGCCAGGCGGTCACCGCAGAAGTGGGATGCAAATAACGGCGATGTGCGACCCGGCGATCGTAAATGGACTGAAACAGATGGTCTGCTAAAGTCAGCTGTGTGAAAGGTAAGGGTAAAACGGTCCCTGTCCAGGCCATGAGGTCAAGCAAGGTGAGCAGCGGTGAGCGGAGAACTTCATGCCTCGACCACCATATCCCCGGGAAAACATGCCGGTGCCCACTCAATAAAAGGCCGGGTCGGCCCCAGAGCCGGCCTCGACAGTGTTGGAGAAAAACTCTTGCGTGTACCGGGATTCGAACACCGGATCATCCAGGACGCAGCTAGTCCCAACACCAACTTCGCTACCCCGGGCTCTGCAGTTACCTATATAAAATCGCGAAAATGATCTGACAGCGTGGTCACTCAGCGAATGGGGTACGGACCGGACAACCTAGGAACCGTGGTTACAGTCCCGGCAGGGCCACGAGTGTTTCCTCTTCGACAGAATGGCCAGAGTAGTTATACCACTACTACCCTTCTGGGTCTTCGTGGCCTGTTCTAGGGTGAACTTTGACCCTTATCCTGCTAACGTGGAGAATATGGTGAGCTCCCAATAATGCCAGCAAATGGCAGATGGGATTTAACTTGGCGTTTAAAGGGTTAATTTACCTTTTACACCGGTGGTTCATTTCCAGTGACTAAAGCAGCCGGGTCGTGAAGCTGACAAATCACCTCCATCTAGCGCAGTCGTAAACAATACGTGAAGCTATACCTCCACTACCCCGCGTCTGAATTACGTGTACAGCCACGCGTCCTTTACATTTGGGTGACATTTTCGTCAGCAGCATCTTCTTCAAAACTTGATCACCACCAGCCCTATCCTCGGTAACCAAACGTGACTGTAAATAATTACACTTTGTCCAGGAACACGTTCCGAAAGCCTGGCCTCGGGTCGTGCAAAGCACAAACCATGAAACGCTGGCTGAGCGGAGAAACCACCGCCTCCCATGCTGCTGCCAAAGACAACTTCAGCACTCTTCAGACTTTTATGTTCGCGTACCAATATCACAACGCAGAACATGTACACCGTACCTCTATGTACTGCAAATATTAATATCCACTTTCAGGACACTAGTCTTCGGACCTGTCTCGCCGGTTGGCCAGTATGTCTTCAAACCTGCCAATAAGCGAAACAAATATGCTGTAGGAACCTCAAATTTTGCTGTTTCTAACATGATTCGACGACACAACAGAATCTGTATTGACATTCTAACATAGAAAAAGTACGCGCGCTCGCGCGTTATATATATATATATGTGTGTGTGTGTGTGTGTGATCCCGTTACAGGCCTGGTGTGGCCCAGGGGGTGGGTAGAGGTATAGCTCTACTCTTCCATGACCGCGGCACTAAAAAGTGGTGAGTGGTCAGCAGCAAGCCTCGGCCGCACTTTACCCCCGGGAAAGACCCGGTATACATTTTACAGAAGGCTGGATGGGCCCCAGGGTCGGTCTGGAGGGCGGAAAATCTCGTCCCCACCGGGATTCGATCCCGGAACATCCAGCCCGTAGTCAGTCGCTATACCGACTGAGCTACCCGCCCCTCCCCCCCACCCCCCCCACACACACACATATATATATATTATTTATATATAAAGGTAAAGTTCATCCTAGAACAGGCCATGAAGGCCCAGAGGGGGAGTAGAGGTGTAACTCTACTCTTCCTTTAACCTCGGCGCTAGATGAAGTGGATGGTCAACGCCACGCCTCGGCCGCTTTGCCCCTGGAAAAGAGACCCGGTACCCATTGTATAGGAGGCTGGGTGGGCCTCAGAGCCTGTCTGGACTGGTGCGGAAAATCTCGCCCCCACCGGGACTCGATCCACGGACCGTTCAGCCTGCAGCGAGTCGCTATGCCGCCTGAGCTATCCCGGCACACACACGCAACTATACATAATATATTGCTCTATATTACAACACATTTTAAACAATGCTGACAGCGCAATTAACGTTTCTAAATTTTAATCACTGCAAAATTCCTAAATTTCTTCATCTACTGCCAGGCATCCGTCCGCGTGCCACCGTTTGAAAAGCACTGACTTAGAACAATCGCCAGGCCCGATTCTGGTGCACAGGAAGTGACGTCAGGATGTAGACCTACTTCCTACTCCGTTCCACAACCCTCAGCAAATCGCTATGCTGTTCATGTAATCAGGCTAAATCCTACTGCCGATGCCTAGACAGAGTTTGCCCTTATCCTTCGCCAATGCAAACGCTGGGGCCAAAAACACCAATCCCTCGCCAGCCGCGGATTTCAAGGCTTCCCTTCTGCATTCAGTTCTAGTCATCGCAGAGAAGTGTTTTACGTATCCGCGCACGGTTTGTATCAGGAACAAGACCGCAATGGGACTCCAAAAACACTGGCTTCCCGGCGCGTCTTTCCGTGACAAAATGTTTCACGTTTTGTCACTTTTGTTCGTGCTTTATCGTGCATTTGTCGTGTTTCGTGAAATGACAAAGAACCATATGCCAAAAAGTGCAAAAATCCCAAGCGCCAGTGACCCGGGCGAATAAATTGGGTACCAAGGTGCCTAATATTTTGGGTCCTCAGTGTGGAACTTGTTTCATGTCACCCTTCTGATCTTTAGAATTCTGAGTTGGTAAAGTAAAGGTAAAGTTCACCCTAGAACAGGCCACGAAGGCCCAGACGGGGAAAAGTATAGCTGTACTCTTTCTTTAACCTCAGCGCTAGATGTGGTGGGTGGTCAACGCCACGCCTTGGCCGCTTTACCCTCGGGAAAAACCCGGTACCCATTGTACAGAAGGCTGCGTGGGCCCCAGGGCGGGTCTGGATAGGTGCTGAAAATCTCGCTTCCACCGGGATTCGATCCCCGGACCGTCCAGCCCGTAGCGAGTCGCTATACCGACTGAGTTATCCCGGACACAGAATTTTGAGTTGGCTTATACAGTATTTGTTCACCAATGCCTCATGCTTTGACAACTGCTAATGGCCTCGGTTCCCCTTATGCCTCATTTTCCCATTAGAGCTTTGTTTTTCCAACAGCGACTGGCCAGGAACTGGCGGACTATAGACCGTTAATGCTTCTCAGAGCCATTCTTTGGAGGACCCCAAAAATACGTGCATCTTATTAAACCCCGAAGTTTATGATATAGCATTCACAAGAGCCCTCCAATTAAATTAAGTTCATGCCCGCCCATCTCATTTATTCAAGATCTATTTTAATAATATCCCCCTACTCCAAAGTCTTTCCACATGCTTGTTATAACGTAAGTCGTAAAAGGCCATAAACGAATATGGGGAAATGGAGATGAGGCTCCTGTCATTTTTAACATAGGTACTAAATGAGTTGGGTTGCAGATTCAAGCTCCGGCCGTTTTACCCCAAAGGAACGCGCCCTCGGTTCCCACTGATTAGAAAGGTACGTGGATACTAGAGCCGATCTGGGATCTTTCAAGAAGAAAAACGCCTCTTACCCCTGCCGGGCATTGAACAACGATACTTCGGTCGTCCACCCGTAGCCCGGTCACTAAACCGACTGCCAGTTTGGAATGATCGATCTCACGAGTCCCATAATGCCGTACACAGTACAGCCCTGACGAGAGACGTGATATGCCAAACACTGTCGTCCATCGCAACGTCCGATTGTCACAGATCAGCCTCCCTGACGGATACTCTGGCCTCAGACCGACTGCCTGTTATGTTTGTAATACTGGATGAGGTCACAGCTACACCGGTCTTGGACTATGTCAAAAAAAATGAGTGTGAGCGGATTCAAAGCCCCACTCGATACGCCTGGCTTCGTCAGGCTTATCGAGTCGCGACTTTGCAGCGTCCACAGTCCGTCAGACTACAAAAACCGATGACCTATTAAAAAATACAGAGATTCAGAAAATTATGGCGTGAAATCCGATATATAGCATGAAAACCGACGATGAAATGTTTCAGGAAATTGTTGTAAGGAATAACCTTGGAAATGACGCTTGAACGGTGGGAAACAAAGATAAAAAGTCAGCAAACTGCGATGTCGCGCCTCAAGCAATATGGCATATTGTGCAATCCTCTAAAGAGACGGAAGAACCAAAAGTTGCATACTTCCGACCGATACAGTTAATGCAATCGAGAACTGCTGACATCGCACATTCGGTGTAGCTACGACCTCATGGGCTAGGGTACAACATTTGCTAACTACCGTCGAAAGGGGGTCACAACAGAAATCGGCGCCGTGAAATTTATGAAAGGCCTGTGGGTTTGACGCCGTTCCGAATTATTACCTTAGCAGAGCAACTAACACATCTGAACTGTAAACAGTAAGACGGTTCGCCCCAGAACAGGCCATGAAAGACACAAGGGGAAGTACAAGTATAACTCTCCTTCCTCAACCTCGGCGCCAGATGGTAGTAGGTGGTCAACATCAAGCCCCGACCATTCAACCCCCGAGAATAAGACCCGGTACGAATCGTACAGGTGCAAAAAATTTCGCCCCCATCGAGATTCGCTCCCCGGACTGCTCAGCCCGTACCGATCTAGCTATCGCGGCGAACGAACTGTACACAGCGTCCCATTCTCGAGGGTAGTGCGACCGAGACGTGGTGCTGACCACCCACCCCATCTAGCGCCGAGGTTAAGGAAGGAGTAGAGCTATACTTCTACTTCCCCACTCGACCTTCATGGCCTGGTTCTGGGGTGAACCTGCGTACTGCTTCCCAGACGCTGAACTCTGAACTATGAGACACATGAGGCACCTTGTTTAAGGGAGGGAACTCACACTCTCAACAAACAGGCGCTCCCACGCTGTACAAACACGGCAAACGTCAATTCAACACTTCAAAACATCATCAAATGTCCCACTGGGGCTCCAAACCAAGAGTATCTCTGGTGCTTGGAAGACCAGCAACAAACCGCTAATCCCGCTGCTCAGGTTACGAAAAGCTAACCCTTTGCCGTGATGACAGCAGGGCAGAAGCGCCCAAAGGCGTTGGGGGAGATTACCTGCCTGCAGGTCCCCAAATCGACATTTCAATTTAAAAAAACACATTTCGTAAACATGGCATCAATGGTGTTCCGTGATTTACCTTTCAGCCAAAATCGGTCAATGCAATCGGCTACTACACTGGAATTTTGAAAAACATATAAAAAACAGAAGTATCGAATGTAAAAAGACAAGATTAGATCTTGTGATTTACATTAGGTGGGCGAGCAATGGATCTTACTTTCTTACTCCATTGAAGAGTCCTTTTTGAGAAGCTAACAGCTAGTAAACAAACTGCCCGCATTTTATGGAACCCGAAGGTTTATTATCGCGTCTACAAGTACCCGCCACCTGTCTCTATACCGACACGAATCGATCTAGTCCATGCACCCCACCCCTCTTCCTGAAGGTCAATCCTAATATTATCTTCCCACCTACGTCTGGGTCTTCCAAGTGGTCTCTTTCCCTCAGGTTTCCCCACTAAAACCCTGCATACACCTCTGCTTTCCCCCATACTTACTACAGGCCCTGCCCATCTAATTCTTCTTGATTTGATCACCCGAACGATACTTGGTGAGGAGTACAGATCATTAAGTTCCTCATTATGTAGTTTTCTCCACTCCCCTGTTACCGCGTCCCTCTTAGGCCAAAATATTCTCCTCAGCACCCTATTCTCAAACGCCCTCAGCCTACGTTCGTCCCTCAGTGTGAGCAACCAAGTTTCACACCCATGCAAAACAACACGAAAAATTATAGTTCAGTGTTTCTTAATCTTTATATTTTTGGGTAGCAAATTGGAAGACAGATTCTGCACCGAATGATAGCAAGCATGCCCTGACTTCAATCTGCTCTTAGTTTTCTCCTGAATAAAATTATGATTCATCAAGGTTGTTCCCAAATATCTGAACTGTTCCCCCTTTTCAAAGGAAATATTATCAATCTTTATATTGTGACTTCGTCCTGCATTCTGATCTCGAGGCATGACCATGTACTTGGCTTCATCAGCATTCACTTCTAGTCCACTCTCCTTTCTAGCATATACTAAGACTTCTGTGTTTCTCTGTACATTGTAAACGCTTCCGCCCAATATATTAATAGCACAAGCATAAACTAAAAGCTAAAGTGTAACCATTTTATTCAAGCCCTCCTGGTTTACGTGAAGCCTCCTAATGACATACTCTATAGGAAAGTTGAAAAGCAATGACGACAAAGCATCTCCTTGTGTCAATCCGTGGAACATACAGTTAGTTATACTTGTATGTACATAAATGCAATTGCAAACAGCGTTATCTGACAGCTGTATCATTTGACTTCACTTCACTCAGACGAACCTCTTCCACCGTTACATGTAGAAGGTACAATTATATCTATGACACAATTTTCATACCAAAGTTTCTAAAATCAAACATAAATTATATATATCCTCACTGTCGGCCCCCCACCCCCACACTGCGAAGTGAAAAATTCTCGATATGCGCCTGCAGTACGGATTCCCAAATTTTTCGGACGTGTAGTAAGTACTGTACCTCCAAATTCTAGGCGCCAAAAGGATAATATGAAACAAGTTCAATACTAAGGGACCACAATTTTGAGACGGTTGCCTTTCGCTTTCTGCTCGGTACATGTTAAATGTTACACATTTTTTGTGTGTGTAAGGTGCAAAACGCAGTAATTTTACTGAAAACATTAGTTAAGGAAGTACGAAATTTTGTCGTCCGGGCGACCAGGTATCCGGGATTTGTGCACGCAGGATGACATTACCTGAACTCGGACAGCTTTGCACTCGCATCGAACATGACGACGAACGGACATCGGACTACGCATGTCACTTCTTCGGCATGTCTGTACGTCATTCAGTCGGTTTTCGTTCCATTCCATGGAAGCCAAATGAAAATTTCAGTTATTTACAATAGAACTACAAGACAGCAACAACAAACGGCAACTGAATGCACTGTTGTGTCGCCAACTGCACGAAAACTACCGGGTATGACACAGTAACAATGCTTTCCACATCAAGCTCTTTTTACTCTACAGACACAGTATTCCGTACGCGTTTACAGCATGGCTTCTCGAACGCAAGGTCGCCCCAGCCTTCTATGACGCGACACGAAGTCCAAAAATAATCATGGAAATCTGATGGCTATAGTATGTACCGGTATTCTCTGGGTCGCAAGGTCAATTCTGAATCGTGCGCCAAAACAGTTCAAAACGACTCGTATAGACAATTAAATGAAAACAATTCATACAAAGCTGAACAGCAACGTCGAGCGTTACCGTGCGCCCACCACCACCACCACCACCACCACCACCGCGATAACTCTGTCATGTTGATTAAACATTTAGTATCCAACTAATGCACAATATATAATATGCAGATAGAATTAAAATTATAAAATATTTAAATGTGCTCCAACATGTTTCGGATCACAGAGGATCCATCATCTGGGAAACTTGTACAATGAAAGGTAAAGTGACCCCGTTACAGGCCAAGTGTGGCCCAGAGGGTGGGTAGAGGTATAGCTCTACTCTTCCATGACCACGGCACTAGAAGGGGGTGAGTGGTCAACGGCATGCCTCGGCC
>Ga0123354_10008925_pt1 | contig 15300 bp, 13 predicted proteins | sample TergutLab28metaG_2_FD_97872 | JGI IMG/M metagenome (GOLD analysis project Ga0123354, IMG submission 97872) | Labiotermes labralis P4 segment gut microbial communities from Petit-Saut dam, French Guiana - Lab288 P4 | ecosystem: Host-associated > Arthropoda: Insects > Digestive system > Gut ...
CCAACGGTTTCCCGATCCCGATCCAAGCGAAGCGGCTCCCCCTGCCCAGGCAGCCGCGCCTTCCCCTTACGGAGAGAACCCCTGGGAACGTCTGGCCGGGCAGCCCCCGGTCGAACCAGTCAAGCCGAGTGCGCCCCTGGACCTGGATACCGCGCTGGCGGAAGGGGTTCGGGACGCTTTCGATGAGGCCCATCCGGCGCGGGGCGAGTCCGCGCGGTCCATCCAGGCGGATGAACCGGTTTCGCATGAATCAACCCCGCATGAGCCGGTCCCCGGCGAGCCTGTCCCGGCCGATCCCGCCTTTTGGCCGGATGAAGGAGCGGCTGTCCCGGAGGAAGCTTCCGGGGCCATGTCCGGCTCTGATTCGGTGCGCGATATTTGGTCCAGGCTCCAGGCCATGGGCGGGGACGCCGGTCCCGCCGACGGCAAGGAGCGCGGCGCAAAGCGGCCACAGGGCGCAGAGTGCCGCGTGTGCTGGGAGAACTTCGAGCAGAAGGGAGCCATCCCGGCATTTGCGGTTACAGTGAAGGACATCCTTTTCGCGCCCGGCGATTTTTTCGACGGGCTGCCCCCCATGGTCGGCAAAGCCCGTCCGCTCATCTTTACGATAGTGGTGAGCATCCTCGTCATGCTTTTCGCGCTCATCTGGGAGTATTTCGGCTTGCAGCTCGGAGGCCTGCGCGATTTGAGCCATACGGAAGGCTTTCAGGGGCTTGGAGCCGGTCCGGCGGGCGGGCTGGCCCTTTTGGGATTCGCGCCTGTGTTCACCGCATGTTTCGTGTTTCTGGACGCGGGCCTGTCGTATCTTTTCCTGGGGCTTTTGCGCGCGGCCACGAAAAGTTTCGCCGAAACCTTCCGCGTGGTGTGTTACGCGGGCTGTCCGTGGATACTGGCGGTCCTGCCGGTTCCGTATCCGTATCTTATCCCCGTGATGCTCCTGTGGACGATGACGCTCCAGGCCATAAGTCTGCGCAAGCTGCATCAGACGGGGTATCCGCAGGTTTTGGCGTCGGTTTTGGTGAAATGGTCTTTGTACTGCATGGCGTGTTTTGCCGTGCTGCGCGTGCTTGTCATGCGCGGGTGAGTCCGCGAGGGCCGTCCGGTATGAAGTCTCTTGGCATACTCCTTACGCTCGCCACGGTTCTGTTGTCGGCGTGTACCCTAAATTCCAGCTCCAATGACGGGACCGGCCCGGACGAACGGGTCACGCGCGAAAATCCCACCGTCATCACGGAACCCGCGAACGCTCCAGCCAGGCCGTTTAAGGCCGTTATCCTGCCTTTTAGTGCGCAAGGCTCCAACCTCTCGTCCAAAGGCCTGACCGCCGCCTTTGCTGACGCCTGGACCCATTCGCAGGCGTTCGCCAGCGTGGACTATGCGTCCGACCAGGCGGGTCTTACCGGCGAGCGGGCCATTCTCATGGCCAGGAACCGGGGCGCGGACTGTCTGGTCATCGGACGCCTGGGCGCCCTTGTGGACGGCGGCGAAGGCGAGGAATCCACGGCGTCTTTATCTTTGGAGATTTTAGACGTGAACTCGGGCCAGGCCATTTGGTCCATGACCGCGTCCGGACGCATGAGTCCGGGCGGCATTTTCTCATTTTTCCGGCGTAAAGATGGCGCTTCCGAAGAGCCTTTGAAGACCATAGTGGCCGCTCTGGCCTACGACACCGGAGCCATCATCAAGAAATGGAACACCGGCGCGGCGTACAAGACTCCCGGCGCGATTGCCGTGCCGGTCAGCATCCCTTCCGTGTATGTCCCGCCCCCGCCGCCCAAGAAGCCTTTACACGTCAAGGACTTGAGCAGGTAACGTATCATGTCTATATATAGAATACGGCACGTCCACGGCCCGAACAGCGCGCTTGTGGTTTCAGACTGGGAGGAGGTCGAAGCCGAAAGCCTGGCCGCCGCCCTGTCCCTGAAAACCAGTTGGCCTGTGGCGAGAAATATAGACAGCACGAGCGCCTGGGCGAAGCATCCCGGAACCAGCCTCTATCAGGTGGAGGCCTGGGAAGCGGAGTTGGTTCGCTAACGCATTATTAAGGAGAGTATGGGTATGTCATGGTCTCCCCCGGTTGTGTGGAGCGTCGCGGGCTTGGTCTTGATCGCGCTTGAGGCCGTGCATCCCGCGTTTGTCCTCGTGTTTTTCGGCGTGGGAGCGCTCATCACGGCCCTGGCCAGCCTCGTTTTCGATTTAACTCCGTCGCACCGGCTGGTGCTTTTCGCCGTGGCCTCCATCGTGACCCTCTTCACCTTGCGGCGCTGGCTCAAAAACATCTTTTACGGACATTCCAAGGCCGCGCAAAAGGAGTTTGCCGAGAGCCAGTCTTTTATCGGAGCCGACGGCGAGGTCACGGAGGCCATTGTGCGAAACGGCGAGGGCAGGATAAAAGTCAGAGGATCGTTTTACGCGGCCGTGTCCGATGAGCCGGTCAACGCCGGCGAGCGGGTGCGCATCGTGGAGGATCCGCGCGGGGATCACTCCCTGTTTAGGGTCGTCAAACGCTAACTCAACGAGGAATCGCTATGCCCACAGTCGCGCTCGTCTTCGCGGGTCTGGTTCTGCTTTTGCTGTTTTTGTCCATCACGGTGGTTCCGCAGCAGAGCGCCTACATCGTGGAGCGCCTGGGCCGGTACGACCGCTCCCTGGAGGCGGGGTTCCACCTGCTTTTACCGCTTGTGGACAAGGTGGCCTACAAGTTCTCCATGAAGGAAGAGGTGGCCGACACCATGGCCCAGCCGTGCATCACCAAGGATAACGTCACGGTGCATGTGGACGGGCTGGTCTATATCAAGGTGAATGATCCCAAGCTCGCGGCCTACGGCATCGCCAACTACCGTTTCGCCGCGACCCAGCTTGCCCAGACCTCGCTGCGTTCCTCCATCGGCAAGATCACCCTGGACAAGACGTTCGAGGAGCGCGAACTCATAAACGCCGAGGTGGTCAAGGCCGTGGACGAGGCGGCCCAGGCCTGGGGCGTCAAGGTGATGCGCTTTGAGATAAAGGACATCACGCCGCCGGAGTCGGTCAAAAAGGCCATGGAGGCGCAGATGACCGCCGAGCGGGAAAAACGCGCCCAGATCGCCCTGGCCGAAGGGCAGAAGCAGAGCGCCATAAATATCTCCGAGGGCCAGATGCAGCAGGCCATAAACCTCTCCGAGGGCGAAAAGCAGCGCCAGATAAACGTGGCCGAGGGCCGCGCCCGCCAGATCGAACTGGTGGCCGCGGCCACCGCCCATGGGTTGCGCTCGGTGGCCGAGGCGCTCGGCGCGCAGGGCGGGGTGACGGCGGCCAATCTGCGCGTGACCGAGCAGTATATCGAGGCCTTCGCGCAGCTGGCCAAAGAGACCAATACCATGCTCATCCCGCAAAACAGCGCGGATGTGGCGGGGATCATCGCCACGGCCATGCAGACCATCAAGAAGGCCTCGTGATTGACACTGGAACGCGCTAGTGCCATGCGTTGTAATCCTTGAGGATAAATGATGCGCGCGCGGTTCTTGCCTATACTTTGCCTGCTGGCCCTTTTGGCCGGGTGCGGTTCCCATTCGCACAAGCCGTCCGGCCGTTCAGAGGCGGGTCTGGAGCCGGAGATCAGCGAACTGGACGCCCTGAGAAACAGCCGTGGCCGTCCTCTGACCGAGGCCGAGAGTCATGCCCTGGAATCCAAGGTAGGCATCGCGTTCCACCTGACCCCGGAGGATACGCGCGACGAGAAGCTCTTTCTCCAGTATTTCACGGGGGAAAAACACGGCGTCGTGCAGAGCTTTTTGACGCGCAGCGAGCCGTATCTGGAGTATGTGCGCGCCGTGCTGGCCAGCCACAGGCTGCCTCAGGATCTTTTGGCGCTCCCCTATATTGAATCCGGGTATAACGTCATGGCGGTGTCCGGGTCCGGGGCCGGGGGCATGTGGCAGTTTATGCCCGCGACGGCCAAGCGTTTCGGCCTCACGGTGGACTGGTGGCTTGACGAGCGCCGCGACCCGTATCTGGCCACGGTGGCCGCCGCCCGGTATCTAAAGGCCCTGCACGGCCAGTTTGGGGATTGGCAGCTGGCCCTGGCCGCCTATAACGCGGGGGAAGGCTCGATCTCCCGGGCCATGAACGCCACGGGCAAGCAGTCTTTTAAGGCCCTGGCCTCCTCCTCGTCCATGCGTGACGAGACCCGCCATTACGTGCCCAAGTTTCTGGCGATGCTGAAAATCACCCAGAACGCCAGGAAGCTCGGCTTCAATGCCCCGGACATGAAGGCCCGCAACGACCTGGCGGAGGTGCGCGTGCCGGGCGGCACGGATCTGGCCGGTCTGGCCGGGTATCTGGGGCTTTCCTGGGAGCGGTTCCATGCGCTGAATCCCGCGTTTCGCCGCCAGGTCAGCCCGCCGGACAGGACCACGGCGGCCTGGGTCCCCAAAAATCTGGCCGGACCGGCCACGGCGTTTTGCGAACATCGGGAAAAGGGGAATAACGCGCGGCTGGCCCGAAGCGGGGATTCGTGGGCCAGGCTTTCGCGCGAGACGGGCATCCCGGCCAGTATGCTCTGCGCGGCCAATAAGGGGACGTCCGCTCCCGTGCCCGGCCAGCCTGTGCTTATTCCTCTGGCGTCCTGTCCGCAGGATGCGGGCGCCGGGGAGTCGGCCCCTTCCGGAAAAACGTCGTTTTTTGCCGCCCTGACGAAGCGCGTACACTCGGAACGGACGCCAAGCGATGATGATGAGGACGCTCCACGCCGCGCCCTAGCCCAAGTTCCAGCCAAGGCGCAGCCGTATCACGCTCAATCTTCGTACAAGCCGGGTCCGAGAGAGCCGGTTGCGCCCCAGCCGGCGCTCTATGTGGTGCGCCAGGGCGATACCCTGGCGTCGGTGGCCAGCAAAACCGGGACGAGCGTAAGCGCTCTGGCCAGCCTCAACAAAACCAGCCCCAGCCAACATTTGACGCCCGGCACGCCGCTTATGATTCCGGCCAAAGGGCAGGCCAACGGGTACGCCGAAGCGTCCCCCGCCGGGGAGACGACCAGCCTGAACCCCACCCCCAAGTATAAGATCATCAGGCGTTAGGCGTTCCGGCACATAAGGAGTGCCCTTCCCGCCACTTTCGAGTTGGTTTGAGAGGGAGGACTCTGTAAATGCCCAGGCCCCTGCTGCTTTTCGGGCTTGTATGGCTCTGTCGCATAGTCCGCTGCCGTTTTCCCGGAGGCGTCTTTCGCTTTTGGGTCCGCGCCAAGCTTCAAAAGGATCGGCATTGCCCCAGGATTGAACTTCGCCGCCAGTATAAGCGGGGTGGCTCCGTCTTTATTTTTTGCGTTGACGTCCGCGCCCGCTTTGACAAGAGCCGCCATCGCTTCTTCGTTGGAGGCTTCCCATGCCTCCCGCTTGGACGCAAGCCACCGGAAGCGGAAGAGCAGTTTCGGATCGGCTGAAGCAGCCCGCAGAAGCGGCGTCCATCCATCTTTATCTTGTACATTGACGTCAGCGCCCGCCTTTACAAGCGCCGTCAGCGTTTCCGGGTAGTAATTGTACTGCGCCGTCTGCAGAAGCGGCGTCATTCCCTCTTGATCTTTTGCGTTGACATCAGCGCCCGCTTTTATAAGAGCGGTTACCACTTCTGGAGTGTTCAATGTCGTCGCCCAGAGAAGCGGCGTCCTGCCTTTTTGATCTCTCGCGTTGACGCCAGCGCCCGCTTTGATGAGTGCTGCCAGCACTTCTAGGCAGTGGTTATCATACGCCGCCGTCATAAGCGGCGTCACTCCATATTTATCGCCCGCATTGACGTCAGCGCCCATTTGGACAAGAGCGGCTATCACTTCCGGGTTGGGGATGTCGTATTTCTTTGCCTGCGCCGCCAGCATAAGCGGTGTCATTCCACTGTTATTTTTTGCGTTGATGTCCGCGCCTGCCTTGACAAGAGCGGTTATCGCTCCCGGATCGAGATTGAACCATGCCGCATACATAAGTGGTGTCGTCCCGGAGTCATCTCTTGCATCGACATGAGCGCCCGCTTTGACAAGAGCCGTTATCGCTTCCGGGTTGGGTTTTTCCCCTGACCCTGCCGCCAGCATAAGCGGCGTTCGTCCTTCTTTATTTCTTGCGTTGGCGTCAGCGCCCGCTTTTAGGAGAGCGGTTATGGCTTCCGGGAGAAAGGTGTTGTCCGCCGCAAACATAAGCGGCGTCATTCCATCCTCATCCGCCGCATTGACCTGTCCGCCTGCTTTAACAAGAGCGATTATCCCTTCCAGATTGGGAGCCCCATCCGTTTTTTCTGCCTCCGAGCCCTTCTTCCTCGCTCCCGCCGCCACCATAAGCGGTGTTCGTCCTTCGTTGTCTCTTGCGCCGGTATCCGCGCCCGCTTTGACAAGAGCGGTTATCACGCCGGTTATCACGTCGGGATTGGAGGTACGCGCCGTCGCCGCCCACATAAGCGGCGTTTGTCCGGAGTTGTTTTTTGCGTTGACCTCTGCCCCCGCTTTTATAAGAGTCGTTGTTACTTTCAGGCTGGAGTTTGTTCTTGCCCATCCCGCCGCCACCATAAGCGGCGTATCTCCATATTCAGTCTTTGCATTGACGTCAGCGCCCGCTTTGACAAGAGCGGCTATCACTTCCGGGTCGAGGTTGTTGCTCATCAACGCCCGCATAAGCGCTCTATTTTCACTATTAAAATTGCTCATTGCAGCAAACGCCGGTCCTGTAAGCAGCGCACAGACAAGCAAACTCAAAAGGAGCTTTTGAAAAACAGAAGATGTTACACGTCGCATAATACCCTTCTTCCTCTTCCCATCACAAAACGGGACTTATGCGTAAAGGGCGCGCGCCAAAAGGTCGCGGACCTCCTCCATGGGCAGATCGAGCCCGGTCCAGAGCTTGAACTGGGCCGCTCCCTGGGCCGCGAACATGGTCAGGCCGTCAATCACTCGCGCGCGGGCCTTGGCGGCCTGGCGCAGAAAAAGGGTTTCGCGGGGATTATAGACCAGATCATAGGCCGTCTGTCCGGGTTTCCAGAAGCCGGGCGGCAAGGGCGAATCTTCTTCGGCCTTGCCCTTCATGCCCATGGGGGTGGCGTTCACCACCAGATCCGCGCAAGCGCCGGTGCGTTCTTCCCAGCCGACAGCCGAAACGCCAAACTGTGCGGCAAGCTTCCGGGCGCGTTCCAGGTCGCGGTTGGTCACTACGATGTCGGTGATGCCAAGCTCGGAAAGTCCGGCCAGAACCGCTTTGGCCGCGCCTCCAGCCCCCAAAACCAGAACGCTTTTGAGGCCCTCGCGTTCCACAAGCGGCGCGACAAATCCGGTCACGTCCGTATTGTGGCCCACGAGCAGTCCATCCTCCCAGACCAGGGTGTTCACGGCGTTGGCCCGTTGCGCGGACGGGGCAACGGCGTCCAAAAGAGGCATGACCGTCTCCTTGTGGGGGATGGTCACGGAAAGTCCGGCGATCGGCAGGGTTCTGACCGCCTGGATAAAGGCCGCGAGTTTTTCCGGGGGCGTGGGGAAGGCCGCATACGCGGCGGCAACCCCAAGACGGGCGAATCCCCAGTTGTGCAAGGCGGGAGAGAGGGTTTGGGCCAGCGGATGACCGATGATGCCGTAGAGCTTTTCGGGAATGAGCGGTGTGGACATGGCGGGTCATGCCTCTGTTTTTTTTGCCGGGGCGTTTTTAAGAGAGCGCGTATAGACGATGAGCGTGGGTATGGCGGTGAAGAGAAGCTCCGGCCAGAGACTTAAGCTGTCCGCATTGCCGCGCGCGTGAAGTTCCGTCCAGCATTGCAGGAAGTAGGTCGCCCCGGCAAAGGCGATGGCGAGCCTGAATGGTTCCACTCCGCGGGCCAGGCGCAGGCAGAAGAACGCGAAAACCCACGGAAAGATGATCCAGGATACGAGCATCATCCAGGCGCTCAGGCTGTCGGTGGCGAAGGGCAGAAGCTCGAGCGTTTGTGGCCCGAAGGGAAAAAGCGTGGACAAAATCCACAGCGCGGCCAGAGAGATGCCAAGAGAGCCAAGCAGGATGACGGCCCCGGTTTTCGGGTCGAGGGGTCTGGTTTTTTCCGTGGTTTCGTCTTGATTGGTCGCGTCCATGTTTCCTCAGTGCGTTTTTTCGTGCCCAAAGGCTTCGGCCATGGCCGCTTTCAGTTGGGTTTGCGTGTAGAGATCGCGCAGAACGACGGGGAGGCTGGCATTGGCGCCTTTGGGGAAGAGCGCCGCCACGGGGATGGAGGCCGAACCCAGAGCCCTGAGCAGCGCCATGGTCTGTGGATTTTCCTGCGTGAGATCCACCCGGATCGCCTGGAACGTGTATTTTTTCTGAAGCCGGGCAAGCTCCTTGGGAGTGAGCACGGTCTTTTCCAGCGCCTTGCAGGTGGGACACCAGTCGGCGGTGAAGTCCAGGAAGAGATTCTCCTTGCCCAGGCGTTCGGCAAACCGGGTGTTGTCAAACTCCTTCCAGAAGGGCGTTTGGTCCTGCGGCGGGGCCACAGCCCAGAAGAGCGCCGTCACGACCGCCGTCAGCGCGAGAATTCGTACCAGCCAGCGGGTGACGCCGCCATGGGACAGGGTGGCCAGAGCGCCCACGGCGTAACACGCCAGGGCGGTGACCAGAAGCGCCGCCAAGGCGGGGAAAATAAGATCCGCCGGCAGGATGGAGAGAAAATAGAGGCAGGTGGCCATGATGATAAAACCGGCCAGCTTTTCGATGTATGTCAGCCACGCGCCCGGACGGGGCACGAAGCGTACAAGATCGGGCTTTACGGCCAGGGCCATGTAGGGCGACGCCATGCCGATGCCGATGGAAAAAAACACGGCCATAACTACGGGCACGCTCTGCAGGAGCGTCCAGGCCAGCACGCCGCCCAAAAAGGGGCCGGAACACGGGGTGGCCAGAAGGGTGGCCAGAAAGCCGGTGGAAAAGGCCTGAAGCTGGGGGTGCGTTTCATGGCGCATGGTTGGCTTGAGATCAATCATCGGCAGATGAAAGACCCCGAAGAGCGACAATCCCAGCGCGAAAAGGACCACCGCCGCGCCGAGAATGATCCCAGGCCGCTGAAAAAGCTGTCCCCAGGCCAGCCCCGCAAGGCCCAGAACAAGCGCCAGAAGGCTGAAATAGGCCAGTATGCCAAAGGAAAAAAAGAGGTTGTGCTGGCGGATGGTGAGGTGGCGGTCGTGTTCTTTCTCGGCGGCGCAGGCGGCCAGGAGCCCGGAGAGCTTGAGGCAGGCCACGGGCAGCACGCAGGGCATGAGATTTAGGAGAAATTCGGCCACAAGGGCCAGGGCGACGGCCATGAGAAAGCCGGTCACCTCAAGGCCCGGCGTGATGGAGCGCGGGGAGAAATGCGGTTGGGACGCCTGGGGCGCTGGGGCGTCTGTCAGCGTGAGAAACCGCGGCCACCAGGGCTGCTCACTTGCGGGCGCGGGGGGCGGGGCATCTTTGAGAGAGAAGTCCGTTTGAAGGCGCGTGGGCCAGCAGCTCGTTGCCGAACAGGCCAAAAGGGTCACCGAAGCCGTCAGGCGCGCCTCTTTTTGGGCGTTGGCGGGTAAGGGAATGAACAGGGGGGTCGGGCCGTCATAGACGTTGACGGTTTTGCCCTTCTCGAAGGAGTCCGGGACCTGTTTGCCCGGCGGATAGAGCACGGCAAGGGGCGCTTCTTGGGAATCCAGGCGCACCGTGGCCACGGTCGGGAGTCCAGCCTGGCCGGGCGTATGGGCGTAGGTTTTATAGCCCTCGGCCGGGGTGAGCCACAAGACGGCCAGCGGATCGCCGGAGGGCAGAGTGGCCAGTTCCCACCGGGCCTGGACCTTCGCCGCATCAGCGGCACCGGCCCCGGCATCCGAGAGAGGCGTAAGAAGCGCCAAAAAGAGCGCAAAGGTGATGAGACATGCGCGCATAAAAGATTCCGCCGGTTTCCTTCATACGCCAGCGCGCCGGGCAGGGCAAGGCGTCGGCTTACAGGCCCAGGATGAGAAAAAAGGCAGCGGCCACGGCCGTGGGGACGAGGGCGCCGAGAAAAAGCCCCAGCGGGCGTATGGTTTGGGATTTGAAGCCGTGTTTCAGAAGCGCGTGTCCGGCGGGGTTGGGGGCGTTGGCGATAAGCGTGAGCCCGCCGCCGGTCACGGCTCCGGCCAGAAGCGCAACCTTCTGCTGATCGGAAAATTGTTCCACCAGGGCGCCAAGGTACGTAAGCGCCGCGTTATCCGTGATGGCGGTGAGTCCCAGAGCCCCGAAATAGAGAGACAGACGATCCATGCCGGCAATGAGCGGCTGTATCCAAAACCGCTGCTGGGGGCCAAGGAGGGCGAGCCCGGCCAGAAATACCCCGACAAAAAGCGCCGGGCGTATGTACAGTTTGGATTGATGCGGCTCGTACGCGTCGGCGAAGCCCAGAAAGACCGCCAGCACGGCGAGCAATGCCGCCGGATGATGCAAGAGAGTCACGAGAAGAACGAGCGCCGCCAGGTGCACGCAGGTGATCCAGGCGGGCGCGGGCTCCCTTTTACGGGGCGCGGGATTTACGTCCAGGGTCTTGAGCGGCCCGGCGAAGACCACCGTCAAAAGCAGGGCGTTGGCCGTTACGGCCAATATGGCGATCCAGCCAAAGCGCGAAAATATGTCCCAGCTCTCCCAGCCCCAGATTCTGGCGGACATGATGACCGGCGGGGCCGCGAAATGCGTGAGCACCCCGCCGATGGAAATATTGACGAAGAGCGTGCCGAGCATGGCGTATTTGAGAGACTCGGGCAGGGATTGGCGGAAAAAGATACGGGAGAGGATGAGGGCGGTCACGGTCATGGCCGCCGGTTCGGTAATGAACGAGCCCAGAAGCGGCCCGATGGAGAGCGCCGTGAAGCAGGTGGTCATGCCCTTTGGACCGGGGAGTTTGTCGGCCGTGCGGGTGATGATCCGCATGGCCAGGTCCACCACGGGCCGCGTGGAGGCCACGATCATGACCGCGAAGACAAAGGCCGGTTCGGCAAGAGAGGCCGACTCCAGATATTTGACGGCGGCTCCCGGCCCGCTGGCAAGGCCCAGAAGGAAAAGGAAAAGGGCGGCCCAGAGTCCGAAGGCTATTTCCACTTCACCCAGTAATCGCCAAAACCCTGTGTGGGAGCCGTTTTTCTCGGCGAGGCTCTTGAAGCGGCCGGCGAGAAACGTGTGGAGGATCGCTGCCGCGAAGGCCAGAACCCCGAGCGTTTGCGTAAGCCATGTCGCGTCCATAATTTATCCTCAGCCTTTCGCGCCGTAGCGTTCGACGCGCTCCTTGTAGGCCTTGACGCCGTCGGCGATGCCCTTGGTCAGGCGCTTCAGGTAGCGATCGTCCTTAAGTTTGGCCGCCTCGGCGGGATTGGTGATATAGCCTATCTCCACCAAAACCGCGGGCATCCTGGCCCCGAGCAGCACGAGGAAAGGCGCCTCGTGCGTGCCCCGGTCTTTCAGGTTCGAGGCGCGGCGGACCTCCCGCAGGGTGGTTTTGTGGGTGGCCTTGGCAAAGTCGGAGGATTCGGAGAGCTTGGAGGTGTGCATCAGCTCATCCAAAATACCCTGCATGTCCGAGATGCGCCGTTTATCCACGGCATTTTCCCGCGCGGCCGCGCGCACCTCCGCCGGAGTGGAGGCGAGATTTAGCGAGTAGGTCTCAAGCCCTGACGAGGCCGCGCTTTTGTGGGCGTTGCAGTGGAGGGAGATGAAGAGATCGGCATGGCGCGCGTTGGCCATGGCCGTACGGGTTTTCAGAGGGACGAAAACGTCTGTGGAGCGCGTGTAGAGAACATGAAAACCCATCTTGCCAAGCCATTCGCCCAACAGTTTCGCCGCCTTCAAGGTGACGTTCTTCTCTTTGAGCCTCCCGACGCCTATGGCCCCGGGGTCTTTGCCGCCGTGACCGGCATCCACCATGACCGTGCGGACCGTGAGCCCAAGCTGCTCCACCAGTTGTTTGGCCATTTTCCGGCGGCCGGAGCTTACGGAGCCGTGAGCGTCCGTTTTGGAATGGCGCGTGGCGTGCGATTTCTGCGGCGTCTTTGGCGCGGTCCCGGCCAAGGCGAGAGACGCCCACAGAACGAAAATACCGGCTAAAACCGTCCGGAGTTTCATAGCGTTGGATGCGTCATTCCACCGTAACGCTCTTGGCCAGGTTCCGCGGCTGATCCACGTCCTTGCCCAGGTAGTCGGCCATTTCGTAGGCGAAGAGCTGCAGCGCGGGGAGCAGCATGAAGGCGTTTAAGGGCCCCCATACCTCCGGCACCTCCCAGGCGTGGTCCACGGCAAGATTCCCGGAGGCGTTGGTCAGGGAGATGATCTTGCCGCCGCGCGCCTGCACTTCCTGGAGATTCGACTTCACCTTGGGATAGAGTTCGTCGCAGGGGGCCAGGGCAAAGGTGGGGAACTTGGGATCAATGAGCGCGATGGGCCCGTGCTTCATCTCGCCCGACGCGTAACCTTCCGCATGGATGTAGCTTATTTCCTTTAATTTGAGCGCGCCTTCCAGGGCCAGGGGATAGCAGGGGCCGCGCCCGAGATAGAGAAAGCTGCGGGCCTCGGAATAGGCGCGGGAAAGCATCCCCGCGCGGGGGCGAAGCCTGGGAAGCTCCTCCTCTAAAATATCGGGCAGACCGGCCAGCGCCCGGCCGCAGTTGGCCGCGACATCCGGGGGCAAAACGCCTTTTTGGCGGCCCCAGTGCAGGGCAAAGAGCGTCAAAAGCGTCAGTTGCGAGCACATGGCCTTTGTGGAGGCCACGCTTATTTCAGGCCCGGCCTGGGTGTAGATCACCTGGTCGGCCTCGCGCGACACGGTGGAGCCAACCACATTGCACAGCCCGATGACCCGCGCCCCGCGCTCTTTGGCTAAGCGGATACCAGCCAGGGTGTCCGCGGTCTCGCCGGACTGGGAGATGGCCAGGATCGTGTCGCCCGGGCCTATGAGAGGGGCGCGGTAGCGAAACTCCGAGGCGATCTCCACCCGCGTGGGGATTTGCGCCCAGCTCTCAAGAAGGTACATGCCCCAGAGTCCGGCGTGGAAGCTCGTGCCGCAGGCTACGATAAAGAGCCGCCCGGGGGCGCTTTCTCCCGCCAGTTCGGGGAGACTCGCCAAGCCGGTGGCGCGGTCCAGGCGGCCGGTCAGACAGTCGGCAATGACCCGGGGCTGCTCGAAGATTTCCTTCAGCATGAAGTGCTTGTAGCCGCCCTTTTGGGCGGCCTGCACGTCCCAGGCGATATGGCGCGGGGTCTTGGCCAGGGGGGCAAGCGTCGCGGCGTCCATGACCTGCCAGGAGTTGGCGTCAATGCGCGCCATCTCGCCGTCCTCCAAAAAGACGACTTCTCTGGTGTAGGGGAGAAACGCCGGGATGTCCGAGGCCACGAAGTTCTCGCCGACCCCGATGCCAAGCACCAGGGGCGAGGACTTGCGCGCGGCATAGACGAGCCCCGGATGGGCAAGCGAGACCACGGCAATGGCGTAGGAGCCCTCCACGCGCGACAATGCCCTGGAGATGGCCTGGTCCAGCTTTTCCGTTTCGATAAGATAGTAGCCGATAAGCTTGGCCAGCACTTCCGTGTCGGTTTCGGAGGCGAAGGGTATGCCCAAGGCGGAAAGCTCGGCGCGCAACTCCTGATAGTTCTCGATGATGCCGTTGTGGACAAGCGCCACGGTCCCGGTCTGGTCGCAATGGGGGTGGGCGTTTCGCTCCACGGGCAGACCGTGGGTGGCCCAGCGGGTATGGCCCATGCCGGAGGTGGCCGTATGGGCAGGGGCCTTGGCCAGTTTGGCCTCAAGGTTCGCGAGCTTGCCTTCAGAGCGTATCACATGCAGTTCATTGTGCTGGGCGTACGCCACCCCCGCCGAATCGTACCCCCGGTATTCCAGGCGTTTCAAGCCCTCGATGATGACGTTTACCGCGGGCCTGTGGCCGCTGTAGCCGATGATGCCGCACATACTAATATCCTTTATCTATCCGGTGAGAAGCCCGGCCAGATGCGTAACGGCCTGGCGCATGGCCCGGCCCCTGTGGCTGCGCGTATTTTTCTCTTCAGGGGACATCTCGGCCGCCGAGAGCCCGGTCTCCTGGTCCACAAACAGGGGATCGTAGCCGAAGCCGTTGCGGCCTCTGGGCTCATGGGCAAGCATCCCCGGCCATTCGCCCCGGAAAAGCAACTCTCGCCCGTCCGGGGCCAGGGCCGCCACAACCGAAACGAACCGGCAGCCGCGAAGCGCGTCCGGCACGTCCTTCATGGCCGCGAGAAGCTTCTCGTTGTTTGCGGCGTCCGTGGCGTTTTCGCCCGAATATCTGGCCGAGTAAACCCCAGGAGCACCGCCCAACGCATCCACGGCCAAGCCGGAATCGTCGGCCAGGGCCGTCAATCCGGTGGCCAGGCTCACGGCGCGGGCTTTGATGCGGGCGTTTTCCTCGAAGGTGTCGCCTGTTTCGGGAATCTCCCCTATCCCGGGGAAACGATCAAGGCCAAGCACCTCGATGTCGAGGCCCGCCAGCATGGCTTGCAGTTCACGGACTTTGCCCTGATTGCGGGTGGCCAGAACAATGCGTTTCATCGGATTTCTCTTAGTCCAGGCTATGGGGAATTGTGGGAATCGTGACGCCTTCCTCCTGGAAGAGCTTCTCCACGGCCATGTGCACCTCGGAAACCACGCGCGCGGCATTGTCCAGATCGTCCACCCAGAAGAAGAGCTTGAACCGCACGGCCATGTCCCCGAACGAAACAAGCTGGACCGCCGGCTTGGGCGTGGCCAACACGTGCGGCTGGGAGGAGACGGCCCGCAAAAGCAGGGCGCGCACCTTGTCAACGTCCGTGCCGTAGGCCACGCCGACCTCCAGAGTGCGCCGGACGCGGGGATCCTTGTGGGACCAGTTCATGAGCTTCTGGGTGATGAGGTCGGAGTTGGGGACAAAAAGCGTGGCGTTGTCGAAGGTCTGGACAACGGTATTGCGGATGTTCACGCGCTGGACGGTTCCCCAGATGTCGCCGATCTGCAGGACGTCCCCGGCCTGCACCGAGCGCCCGAACAGGAGGATAAGCCCGGAGATGAAGTTGTTTATGACATGCTGCAAACCGAAGCCGATGCCCACGGACAGGCCGCCGGCCACCACCGCGAGGCTCGTCAGGCTCGCCCCCGCCAGCTCCATGGCGGTCAGGGTGAAAATACCCCAGATAATATACGCGGAGAGCGTTTCCAGGAGATTCAGGATGCCGTGTTCCAGGTCGGGACGTTTGTCGGGCAGCCGGGCGATGAGCCGGTTGGCCACCCTGGTCGCCGCGCGGGCCAGATAGAAGCCGGTGAAGATTTCCGTCAGCCGCAAAAGATCCA
>Ga0123354_10008929_pt1 | contig 15297 bp, 3 predicted proteins | sample TergutLab28metaG_2_FD_97872 | JGI IMG/M metagenome (GOLD analysis project Ga0123354, IMG submission 97872) | Labiotermes labralis P4 segment gut microbial communities from Petit-Saut dam, French Guiana - Lab288 P4 | ecosystem: Host-associated > Arthropoda: Insects > Digestive system > Gut ...
GATGGAGAAGTGCCAGGTTATGTAGGAGTATTTTGATCCTTTTATTGTATGTGATGGTGGGGGGGGGGGGGGGGGGGGGGGGCTGTGCGTGATGATGTGTGAAAAGTACAGAGCAGTCACACTGCATCATATATAATTCTGGCAAGTATTGTATGTGTAAAATTAGTACCATTTGCTGAAGAAATAAGGGAATACCAAGGAGGTTTTTGAAGCGGAAGCTCAACTGTTCATAAAATTTTTACTATAAGACAAATACTAGACAAATGTAGGGAACAGACTATAGATGTACATGAGCTATTTATTGATTTTTAAGCACGATATGACACTATATGGAGGAAGGAAGTATGAAGTGCAATGAATAAACTAGGTTACCCAAAAACATTAGTTAAATTGTGCAGGATTTAAAATAATGAAATACATTCTAAGGTTAAAATTGGTTAACATTTACCCTCTAAATTTAAAGTTAAGAAAGGTTTGAGACAAGGAGATGTGATTGCTCCTTCATTGTTTAATATAGTGTTGAAAACTGCAATTATAAGATCTAAAGTAGGAACTCAGGGAACCATATTTAAAAAATATAGTCAAATTATGGCGCATGCTGATGATGTGGTTTTATGGGAAGAAGATTACAAGAAGTTGAAGGAGTATTTACATCACTGGTCATACTTACAAATTAGATGTGATTAGAAATAAATATAAAAAAAAAAAGACAAAATTGATGATAGTATCAGGAAAGCTTTACAATAAAAATGTATGTGTACAGCTTGGTGCATATAATTTTTAAATAGTCAAATACTATACATATCTTGGTAAAATTCCAACAAATAAAAATGAATTAAGACCAGAGATTGAAAAAAGAGTTATGAATCCAAATAGAGCATATTATGTACTTCCACCTCTAATGAAGAGCCAATCAGTACTTGTAGCAGGAAAATTAAAAATATGTAAGACATGAATAAGACCAGTGGCAATGTACAGAGCAGAATCTTGGACATTGAATAAAGATATTGCTAAACAGCTGGCTGCTTTTGAAAGAAAAGTTTTAAGAAGAGTGTTCTGGGGGAATTAAAGTAAATGTAAATTGGAGAAAGTGCTATAATAAAGAATTAATGCAGCTGTTTGGAGATTTAGATATACTTTCATTTGTCAGAATAAGTCAGCTGAATTGGATTGGTCATGTTAATAGAATGAATAGTAATAGAAAAATAAGTCAAGTATTTAACAATAATCCTCAGGGAAGTTGACTAAGAGGATGATGAAAAGACAGATAGTGGAATTGTGTAGAAACAGATGTTAATGAATGCAAAATTGGAAAGAGAGTTCAAAAAACATTACTGACCGGGTACCGACATTCTGGGGCTACCTATTGGTCCCACCTTCCAGAAGATCTCATTTACACCACAGCAGAAGCCTGCAATCACGCATGTAAGATTTTTCCTCTTACCATAATGGAAGAACACAGATTGAAGGTGTCTGAGTAGAGGGAGCTGAGAAGAATACATAGACACAAGAAAAAGGAAATAACAGAAGAACTGAGAAGATTACACAGTGAGGTAATTTTTAATTTTTCATGTTAAGGAAATATTATAGTGATCAAATCAAGGAAAATTAGATTGATGAGGCTAGAACATTTGAGTATCACTGGCAGTACTGAATAACGTCACATTTCTTTTCCTGGATTAGCAGAAGCCTTTTTTACTTTGATATTTTACTGTTTTTTGCCAGACAGGTTTGTTGTTGTGACGTGTCTGGTCACAAGATAAAAATATGTAATACAGTTTTCTTATTGTAATGTCTTTATCCTGTGAAGGACCTTGCATGCCTACCAACTGCGCACTGCATGCATAAACATAACATGATAGCCAAGAATAGTTGGCTCCCAGTTGTACAGTCTGTATACTAGGAAAACTGAGACCTTGTATTGTTTTTAATTTTTAGAAACTTTTGAGCATTTTGTATATAATAATTTTTTCTTATTTATTTAAGTAAAGCAAAAGACATAAAACATACATATTTGAGACACTGGTAGAATTGTGTTCCTTTCTGTTACTGTTGGTTTCATCTGTGCTATTTTCCTGTATTATGGTGCACTTTCCACATAGGTACTTGAGTATACTGACTGATAATATTTAGTTGGGTGGGAATGTCATTCACTGGTTTCATAGTATAAACACATGACAGTATTTGCTGCCAGTATTTTTGTACATGTAATAAGTGTTTATTAAATAAATGTATTTCTTCTATACCAGTTTCTAAGAAATGTAAGGTGGTCTGTTTGGGGAAAACCACCATGGAAGTGGTCAGTGTGTAATAGAGTTGTACAGATTTGTAAAGCCTGCATCAGAGCTGAGGACACTGAAGTGATTATAAAAATTATAAAAAAATGTAAGAGTTAATTTCTTTGCTCTACTTCAGTAATTCGCAACACACGTGGCTGTTTCAATAGGTCTGACTGAGCTGATGGTGCAGCAGTAATACTCTTGGCTTTTATTGGAAGGTACCCAGTTTTAATCTTGGCCAGGCTACTGGATATCCTGACTGGTTTGTGTCAGTTCCTCCAGGTAAATACTGGGATGCTGCCATGAAATAGATCATTCCTAAGATCAATTTTAATGTTATGTGGGAACAAGATTAAGATAAAACAAATTTTGAGTCCCATTTGTATGGGTTCTTTATTTAACTTGTATCCTAATTTACTTTTTCATAGCTACATGAAGTAAGAAAGTGCCACTTTATAAAACCTTCAGTATTTGGTTCACCAATATTCTACATAGAAAACAGATGTGAAATTTCAGAAGGTGCCATCTTCTAGATGGTTGTCATGTTTCATTCTATGGAGTTTTTGCCGTTTCCATTTCTTTTGTTGTTTGAAACACAGTCACATTCTGAAATAAGAGTCTAACATGTGGAAGGCATACATAAAAAATAATCACACATTACCAGAGATCTCTGTTTTAAGTAACAGCCACAACAGAAATCCACTTTTGAAGGCAGAACTTTGCTTTCTGTTAATCCAAAAATGTGCTTACAATATACAGTCACTGTAGAGGTTTTGTTTTCTACATGCTAAATTTAATCACAATAGGTCACTAACTTTTTGTGCAGTCAGAGCTTCTATTTGAGAGGTTGTTTGTAAGCTGTACAAGCTGTGAAGGTCAGGGTGTATTTATTCCCTTCTTTCAGTCGTCCTTATAGAATATGTGGCAGGTTAAAAGTGACAGTTTCCAGTCACATGAACTTGCCCTGTGTATAGATATTTAAGTGTCCCCAGCTTCCCTGTTGCCTCTGTCCTGGAGCCAGTCTTAGGTCTATTCTTAGCCAGCCTGTTGTTTGGTTGAGAGCTGCCAAAAATAGCAACAGCAGACTGTATAGTGTAGAGTCAAACAGAATGTTCTTATCCTGCGTGCTGTAATGATTTGCAGATTGAAATTATGTATCTCTGTTTCATAATTTAAGTAGACTAGACCATTTGTATTTATAATACAAAGAGCAACAAGAAAATTAAGTTTTTGGTAAAAATAAAATCATTAATTTTAGAATAATACAATTTGTGTTGTATGCTTTTAGGTATTGTCATGTCATGGTTAAACAATGGAAGAAAGAAGGAGACATACTAATGTGAAGGTAATATCATTATTTACATCAATGAAGTAATTTGTTTCAAGGTATGAATATAAAACAAACAAGTAACCAAATGCTGCTATTTAGATTCTGGCTATGTAATACAGTATGTTATAAGAAAAATTTTAGGTTCTGACAGTGACTGAACAGTACTGTCTTCTGGGGTGTGACGCCGTGTAGTCTGGTAGAAACAGGTTAATCTGAAACGTCGGAATATATCTACTAGACTATCCAGCATCACATATGAGATATGATTGTTCACATGTCAACTAGATGCAGAAATACTGCACTTCTCCATTTAAACAGTTTCAGTCTTGTTCATTGAAAAGAATTTGAAATTGAGCAGTTGAGTTTCTAAGTTAACAAACTAAATTTGACTTTTCGTTTAAGCACGTGGACAATAGATTGTGTAACATGCTTTAATAGTGGTGTAATCATCAGTTTTTGATTAAAGTCCTTCAGTCATGTTGTACTTTTTGACTTTTTGTGAAGTTTTATCAAAGAGTATGTTGTGTATTTAGGTGAATTTTAATTTAAGGTACTTTGCTTCAGTTAAAATAATATTATAAAACGTGATATGTAACAATATTTGTAAGGATATGTTTGAAGGAAACGTGGATGGTCTTCACAAACTGTAACAATATTTTTGACATTGTGTATAAAAAATAAGACAATAGTGAAATTTATTAATTCCAGTATGTTAGCTGTGTTTAGGTAAACTGAAAAAATTAATCATGATCAAATATTTGTTACTTATATCAACAAGAATATGCTGTTTAAATTGAACAAAAAAAACCGATATTGTGTCTATTGCAGACAATATTCTTCTGTACAATTCTCATCTGACTTCACAGTACAAAATGGCAACTTCGATTCAGTACCATGCACCACTGTGTTTTGAATTTAAAATTGTGTAGCATAATATCCTCTGTATGTCTTTCTGTCCACACAATTTTCTTTTCGTATGCTCTACCTGTTCAGGAAGACTTAATTTATTTTAAGGATGTTCTTAATGATGAAAGAGTCCCGCATAAGTTTCTTATGCCTGCTGTTTGATTTGAAGGTGGATGTGTTTATTTCTGTGTTGGTGAGACAAACTGGCTTTTGGGTCACTTTGAAACAAAATGGTGACAGTCAGATCTTGTTTTAAAACTGTTGACATTTATTGATCCTTCTAAGGATTAATTTACTTCTACCTGTTTAAATATCTCTACTATCAAGGAGAAATTTTTCTGCAAAACAATAGATCATTCTTTACAAAGAAAATGCTTCAGTTCATCTAAAATTGCTTTTTATAAGGACTGTGCATCATTAAATTCTGATTTTATAAACCATTTGCTGCAGTATGTTTAAATGCAGCCAAGAAACTCATTATGTTGCAGTTCTTTATTCCAGAGCAGTGGCGTCATTGGGAAGTTCAGTGCATCTGATTCTATTTATAAATCCATTGTCTAGGAGCAGTGAGGTGAGCGTGCTTATTTATGACATTGTGTTAAAAACTGCACTAAGAAGTTCCGGACTGTGCTGTGACGTAGAAGATCACGTTGGTTTCTTGAAATTCTGCCATCAGCAGGAACCAGAAGCAAACTGACTGGAGAGAGGAATACACAGCAACTGGCCACTGTATTGCTCCTTGTAAGTACACCTTTTAAAAGTGGATGAATTGCTAATATTTTCATTCTGAAATAGAGTAATACAAAGATTTTTGGAGAAGATACATTTTTGATATAACATTTAGTCCTATAAGAGTATCCTGTAACAGTTCAAATTATTCTTAACACTGCTGACAATGGCATTGTAACTTATGATTTTATTTTTTTTCTTGTCATTGTAATAAATGTTTTTGTTGTAAAGTTGTGTGAATTTGGTTTATTCAGTGAAAACAACCTGCTGAAGGCTACAATGCCCATCAAAGACAAAGTGTATCTGTTCTGGTATTCCAGTCAGTCTTAACTTTTTACATAGGCAATGTGTCATTTAAAAGCCAGTGGTGGCTTGTGCATATTTTTTTCTGGTGGGGGTACTTCTACAAAACAGGGTAAAATAAGATTTTCAAAATGTAATGTGTTTGTTATGAAGTGCAGGTATTAGTGATTCCAGAATGAAAGTGATGTTATAACAAATATTTTCAAACCATTACTATGCCATTCACTGAGCAACGTGATTCAAACAGCAACACTCATAATTTTGGAAATGTCTCCTTTGAGTCTCAGGTCTGACACAGGCTATCCTGATTGACAATTTTTGTGATTCTCAGTCTGTCTAAGCAAATTCTGGGATGAAATCTTAATTCAGGTCATGACAGCTTCCGCATGATTTCAATTTTTTATTCCTAACCATCCTATGGTTTACTGCTGTATATTCTGAGTTCCCTACAGTGGCATAAAATAAAACATAAATAAACAAATAAATAAATGAAGTAAGTGTAACATTTTGACTTTTCTGACAGTATAGTACAGTTACTCTTTCGTGAGATCATGTGTCTGTTTCCATTTGCCTTTACATTGTGACACTTTACTGATGGCTTGGAGTGCGGTATAAAATTTGGTACCAGTATTCAGTCTGCCTAACATAGCTAAATCTGTTGCATTGTTAATATGGAGATTTTTGTTATTCTTAGGCACTCACATACCTGTGAAAAGTGCCTGTTCTCTTTGTTATGTCAATCTGTCTGTCCTGCTGTATGTATCAGCTTGGCTTACACTGGACTAATTTTTTTGACATTTGATATTGGGGACCTATGTAAGAATCTGTTGTGAAAATCAAGATTTGGTTAAATCATATAAAAATACTGTGTATTTTACATGAAGGCCTAGGTATATTTTGTTGTGGCTGGTGACATAACAGTACTGTTGTCAGTGACATTTAGTGGAACAATGCAAAATGAACACATGATTGCATTTCCATGGCAAAATTTTTGGTATTTATTACATTTGTAGCATTGCCAATCTTGTGTGTAAAATCTGATTTCATACCTCACAGAAAACACTTAATGCATACTGGATTCCTGTGAGGCACAAACTGAATCTTTGTATACTATGACAGTCCTAGACCTGGATATGTTTATATTGTTGACAGCAAACTGAAATTACCATATAATCTAATTGAGCCAAAAGGTATTGGGGCCTTTAGGACAGCTGACAATGTATAAGCAGTACAGAATATTCTCTGCTTCAACAACAGTACCTAAAAGAGGCATTTTTGGTCTTTTCATGGCAACAGTGATTACACAAAAGCACCAACATCCTGTGTTACATATACTTTGTCTTTCTTGTTCCATTCATATCATTAGTGAGAGATGTTAGTCACACCTCCTTTAGTCCTGCTGCTTTTGTCCGTCCAGCAGTATGCTACAAAAACAAAATAAAGTATTTGTCATAAGGCATCCACACAATAATGCAGCCCTAGAACACCATTCCTTGTTAAAATATTATTTTTGGTGCTTACATAAACCGTTAATCATGCCCTACTTTGTCACCTTTTCTTCTTACACTTCACCTTCAACATTATTTTAATTAAAAATGGCCCTCCTCATATGCAGCTCATTTTGAGTCCATATGTACTCATATGCTTACAGTGTTATCGACACAAAACATTGAAACATATGAAATGAAAGGGTAAACACCAGTTCGCCTACTTTCACATGTGCTGATTTTATCTCAGAATTAGATAAAATGACAAAGATTGTATTATTCACTAGACCTTGTCATCAACTTCAGTGGTAATAGGGGAAGTGAAAGATCTCTGTCTGTCATCTGGCATTTTGCCTCATGTGTTGCTGAGAGGCATGGTCCTGGCAGAAAGTGCCATGCCTCCTGAACTTGCTATTTGAGGCCTCCTTCCTTAACCTACCCTTCCTCACACCAACAAACTGTACCCTCAACTGGGGTGCTTCTACATTAACAAGATGGTATAATTACAAAGATAACACTACACACAACTTGCAGTTTGCATTTTGGGATACAGAATATTTTGAATCTGAAATATGTTCAGCCAATGACTCATCATATAATCTATATTATATAGATGTATATATGAATGTCTATATTGTCAACATACCAAAATTATGGTAATATTTCAGCTAATGTTTTAGGTGGGCTATGGCACAAAGTAGCCCAAATAATGAACATCCATTAATAGAAGTATTGATGACATTAGAGTATGTCATACATAACATTAAAAAATTTGGTCTGAGATATTTGATGAGATGGGCTTAAAAAGTGTTGTTGTTCCTTTATGTGCACTGGTAGCCAAAGGCCCAGTAGTCATTGCTATTTCAGTGTTCAGCTTCGATCAAATCTGGGTTTTGTTGATATGTTTTAAATAATTATTTGTGTAGCCATTATAGAGTTGCTTCATGTGTAAAGACAGAAAAACTGAGAGCTCAAACATAAAATCTGCATATACTAGCTGCAAAGGGACTCATGAGGAAAGATATTATGTATAAAATGGTAAACAAATCTAAAATTGTAGGACAACTCCAAAATTTTAAGTAGTTACCCTATGAGGAAATTGAAAACGGGATGTTCTGGTACTAGAAGGGATTTAATTTAGGAGACGGAGGACAGTTAAGTGACAGGTGAAAATCTTTGATATTAGAAGAAAGTTTAAGGAGTTGTTTATGGCATCACAGTTTTCAGCAGTTTGCCAGTTAATCTCTTGTTTCTTGAGAGTGAAAAGGCAAAATTTAAAGAAGCATTTAGGAGATACCTAAATACGTGTTCCTTTTATGCTGTTGAAGAATTTCTGATATTTAAAAATTATTTTAACTCTTTATATGAAGTCTGTCTGGTAGTTTGTATGGTACTCGGTCTATACATTTTGCATGTTTATAACTTCTTCTGCATCCTACTGTCATTTTAAAATTCATGGGCCCATGAAATGTATGTACGTATGTATGTAGGTACGTATGTATGCATGCATGTATGTATGTGTGTATGCATGTATGTAGAATACATACATGTTATGGAATGATTTCCAGTGTTAAAATATATTACTGGTGTATGTTGTTTAAAAGACAACCTCAAATGGTTTTTATTTCTTGTGACATGCACAACTAAAATTATTTTGTGTGTTGCTCTTGGCATGTATTCCAATGGTCACCTTCCTTTGGTCTGCCAATTAATACCTGACAACAGCATTTTGCATGACATACATGTTAGAAAGGCTTGGTAATGAAGAGAGAATACTGCAGCGTGTTCTTGTGAACACTTGTAACTTATTCATCAACTAAAGGACAGTAGATTCACTGTAGTAATAGTTTCTGCTTTCTCTTACAGACTGTCTTTTGTTACTTTTGAAATGCATAGCCAAATTTAAGGTACATATTCATTGCTTGTCAGCAGTAAGCAGGAAAATTAATATTTCCAATATTTGACAAATTCAAACAAGTTACTCATACACATGCTAATAATTTGTAAAAACATGTGGCAAAATTCATATATTTTGGAACAACAATAAAAAATGAAAGTTATATTTACAAGGCAAGAACAGAAGATTAAATTCCATAAATTTCTGCTTCAATTCAGCTCAGAAATTACCATTTTCACATCTTAGTTTGTAAAAATGTAAAGACTGAAAAATGCAAAAATATGTACAATCTTGCCCATTGCTTTATATGGATGCGCAGCATGATCTTTTATGTAAGAAAGAAATGTGGGTTTAGGGTGTCTGAAAGTGGAAGTGACAGGTTTATGCAGAAAATGGCACATGAGAACAGGACTCATTGTGTTCAGCATGGGGTACACTACAGGCCCTTGTCAACATGGTAAGGAAGCTTCATATTGTATAAATGTCAAAAACTGGTCTTGATTGACTGAGTGCATGCCGGTTTCTCAAGAAAGACCCATCTGCATGGATTTATATAGCTAGATGAACCAGGAAATAGGTTTTATCTGTTATTTTGTCTTGCAGTTTGACAGTGGCACAACTATTAGAGAGGACATCACTGAAGTATGGGAAATGTGCCTAGCCAGGAACAAGAGGAACCTGACCCATGGTGGCAGCCAAACCAAATGTGGCACTCCAGTACACAAAATGTAAATATATGAGAACAGTAATTCCATTCTAGAAAACTAAGACATGAAATTCAGATAGGAAGCTTTTTCTGACTATTTTATAAGAAATCTAAAGGCTGGTTACCATTTCTGCTAAAACCTGCCCTTGTACTGTGTATTGAAGCAGTTCCATCTATTTCACATCCAAAGAACCCATTTATGTAAGGTTTGTTACAGTGTTATTCATGTGTTGGCTATTCAGTCTGTGAGGTGGTCTTTCCATGAGATTCTGAGCTAAAATTTGGTGGTATGACTTGTATTCCCCAATACACTTTACACGTTCCTCCCATCTCAAGCTTCTGGCTGTATTGGGAGTTACAAGTACTCAAAGCTTTCAAACTACATCACTTTCATCCTTAACATGGTTTGTTTTGTGGAGTATGGTCTGAATTCCATTAACACAAGTAAAGTACTAGTTGCTTGTTGTAAATAAACTGTTATATCATTGGAGGTTCGCTGTGAACTTTGAGTGTGACTCATAATTAAGTACAGTGAACTGCAATTCTGTGTAGTATTTTGGAGCTCCTATATTCATAGAGTATATTGGCCCAGAGACCAGTTGTCCTCCCTGAGCCCTTTTGAGGCTTCGTCATTCCTTCCACAAATGCCACAGTAGTGCCTGAAATTAGGCCATAACTGCTTCCTTCCACATCATTATGACCAATTATCCTGCTGTACCATTTGATGTCCTGTAGTCACATTTTTTAAAAAAGTTGTGAAATAAATCAAGAATGTTTGTGTGACAAGGCAGAGCATATAATGTCAAGTGTTGTCTGTTTTAATGCCCTTAAAAAACAAAACTGCGGGAACAGGATAATGGTGGTACAAACATTACATCTTACATGAGAATAAAGAAACTCTAGTGAGGTTAGAAAAATGTGTCTTAGACATTCTTCATGGTATGTAGCCAGATGAGCAGTGTATGCATCATTTAGTAGTATGTCATGCATGTTATAATGCAGTTCTGAATGTGGTGGGCCATGATCTTCCATTATATCAAGAAATAAATGATACCAAAAAAAAATCACTTTTCTAAGTAAACTGTGTAATGATATCACATGCTTCACAAACATGTATTTCTTGGTCTTTTTGATTGACTGTCAGCTTTCAACTTCATAAGATACAACAGAATACCCACTCAAAGATTAGAAGATTTTTTAAACATTTTTTAATAGGTGCATAGTGTAAAATTAGATTGATAAAATTTTATGGCTTGAACACATTTCATATGGTAAATGTACATTTAATTTGGCATCATGTTGTTTGTTTTTATTCATGTTTCCATTATTACCTTGAAGTTAAAATGTATAGGTGTGGTGTATAAATCTTTGCAGTTATTTGACAAGCAGTGTTCTACCCAGTGTTGTGTCTGTGATACACAGAATGAACATAAAATATTACAGAATTGCTTACAATTTAATTAAATTGGCCATGGCTTGTTTAAAGCATATAACATTCTGCAAAAGACTTGATGTTCCCACAGCAGTTTTGTTGAGGATTGAGCTCTTCTGGGATGTGATACTGTATTACTGGGTTAGTGTTTTCCTGCCTCTAAAAGGCACACATCCCTGTTCAGCATTGGGAAGCACCAACCCAACAGCACAGTATCATATCACAGAAGAGATGAATCCTCTATATACCAGGCTCCATTAAAACAGCTTATCTGAGATAATGAATTATGGGAAATGTTTCACATGGATTGTCACAGACTGAAGCGAGGGAGCCAAATGTCACAGCCTCTGAGAGACATGTACAGGGAAACACGAGACCATGTGAAGAGGTGAGATTATTAGAGAAAGCATGGCAGCAGAGGGAAGTGACAATGGGACAGACCATCCAACACCTTGCAGAAGAGAATATGCGACTGACTATTGCAAGGCAGACTGCTGAGAAGGAAATGGTGGCAAAACATGCAAAGCTTGAATCAGAACTGCAGCGTACTTCTGAAGAACTGAACAGACTGCACAGTGAAGCAGAAAAGGCTCAGCAAGTGTTTGAGAAACTCCATACCCAGCTACAAGCAGGTAGGGAGGACAGACAGATGATTACCTCAGAATTGGAGCGGATTAGGTCTGCTTTTGATGCAGAAAGAGAGTCGAAGGAAGAAATGATCACTGAAATGAGGAAACTAAGGGAGCAACGGGATGAAAATAGAAGAGAATTGGAAAATATTAAGGAACAGTTGTTACATGAAAGGGAAGTAGTAGAAGAGACAACAGCAATGCTTAGGGTGGAAAGGGAAGAGAAGAAATGTGCCATTAAGGAATCAGAGAGACTGAGAGATGAATTGAAACAGGTGAAGACACCATTGGTTGCAACTGCAGTTGGTTTGAAACCACAACAAATGCCACAACAACAGGGATTAAATGCAAGTGAAAATACTGGGACTGAGGGGTCTGCAGCAAGGCGGGTACGGAGTCCAGAGGTGAAGGCAGAGCTGGAGAGGTTCCAAGCAGAAATGAGTACAATTAGAGAAATACGGCAACGAGTAATGCATGCTGTTTCCTCAGAGATGGAGAGATTAAGGACAGAATTGAATGCGGAACGCGAAGCTCGACAGCGGTTGGAACAGACTGGTAGCAGTGAAAAATCAAAAAAAGAAGAGACATTAACTTTAGAATTGGAACAAGCACAGCAGAAAATGAGAGCCGACAAAAGAAGACTTAAACAACTAAGTCAAGAAAATGAAAGGCTGCAGTTTGAACTAGACAATGAACATCAGATTCTCACAGAGAGAACTGGAGATCTAGAAAAACTTCAGGCGCAGTTGAAGTGTGAACGTGAACACTTCCAGAATCAAATAGTGGCCCTCAAGGAGGTGGCAGCAATAAGCAAACAAATGGTGGTAATAAGGGAAAGTCAGGTTGTGCAGTTGAAGGAGAAGCTGAAGGAAATTGAAGCTTCAGTTTCCAATAAGGTACATGAGAAACTGTCAGTAGATCTAAAAGCAGAATATGAATCTCAGATGGTGAACATTCGTAGTTTGAAGGGTCTATATGAGGAGCGTATGAAAGTTATGCTTTCAGAGAAAGAAAAACTGGTTCAAGATTCTGAAGAGAAATCTCAGCATCTAAAAGCAGAAATAAAAAAATCAGCTGAGTTTGAACAACAATTAGCAGAAATGAAAGTGTCCTTATCACAGAAGGAAGAAGAAAATTCCAATTTACAGGTACAGCTTGATGATTCTTATGATAAAAGTCAAGGTTTAGCCAATGAACTATCGCATATCAACAACCTGTTCACACAGATGTTAGTTGGAAGCACTGCATCAGACATGGATCTTGACAAACTCACGAGATTGCTTCAGGAAAACCATGACCTTATATCAGAAATAACAATCAAAGAAGACTCTAGTGAAGCTGCTGCCATTTTACCAAAATTGCTGTTAGATCTAGTGGCACAGGTTGGCAGTGGTACTGCTTCAACATCAAGCTCCCCCACAGGCGAGAGGATAGACGATAATCAACCAGAGTTAAATATCCATACCTCTCCGCTTGTTCCTGACCTTACAGTTGAAGATGTGCCTGAAGCCAACAGTAAAAGTTCTGAAGAATGTGTCAGTAGCATAGCAGCTGAGGATATAGCTCTCAATCTACGGAAAGTATGGAAGGTTCTCATGGAGCTCCTCAGTCATCATGTACCTCCTAGTGGTGTTGGAGACCATGGTGATAGTAAAAGTAGTTGTTATAAAAGTGTTGATACACCATCTGGTCCTCGTCTGGTCATAAGTGTTAGCAAAACTTTTCTCCACCTCAAAGACTTGATTTTAGAAAAGAAATCACTTCAAAAGGAGCTGACTCGTTTGAAGCAGTTGAATGGACACTTGGAGTCCAAGCTGAATGATCAGGAGCACAAACTGTCTCTGGTATCATCTGAACTACGAAAGACATGGAGTGTTGTTGATCTCATGCAAACCCAGCATCAGCAGCTTCACACTCATGAGAAGATACTACGCTATGAACTTCATGAGAAACGCAAGTTGCTCAATGAATTGAAACAGGAGTTGGAGTATTGCCGCGAGAAGTGGGAGCGTGCCCGTCAGAAAAACTCAGAATCTGAAGAGGAGTGGAGGAAGCTCAGAAAGGAGTTTGCCTCACGTAAAAATCAACCCCTTGACTTGCTGAACAATTCAGGTGAGAGTGGGTTTTCTGATGAGAGAGGAGATGACAGCTGTGAAGATGAAGATGATGATAGAATCTGTAAGGATACTGGACAGATGGATCCAGGGATTGAGGATCTTTCCAACCTGAATGATGCTTCAGGGATTGTTCGTACATCATCTCCATTAGACACCAATCTACCACAGCCACACTTGCTATTCAGTTCCTCAAATATGCATGTAGGTAATATGTCAGGTGGTGCACTTGGACAGTCAGAACTATTGCTACATGAACCCATTCTATTAAGAACAGACCTAATACCAGAATCTTCTCCTGCTTGTGAACATACAGTTTTATTAAACCATTCTGAACCTGAAATAGTATTTGATTTAGAAACTGAGTCATTTCCTAACTCAGAATGTTCAAACTCTGACAGTGATGTTCATCAGGAGATGTATCATGTAGAACTGCAGTCAAATTCAACAGGCATGTGCTGTGATTCTTTGGGCAATAATATAAAACAAGACTGTGCATCAGACTGCAGAGTAGAGCCACCAGTCCATGGTGAGTGTTCTACGATTTCATTAATAACATTGTTAAAACAACAGCTGTCATTTTTTTCTAGGAACCTTGATTATAGAACCACAGGGACTGATGACATCTCAGGACATAATTTGCAAGCTCTAGAATCTATATTTTCTTTACCTCCTATAGAAATTCCAAAATATTTAAATGATAATATTGCAAAACAGGATTATATTCAATCTCTGTATTGTTGTGGACAAGGAGATTCACTCCATTTCAGTTCATCACCTCAGCTGTCATCTCTGTCTGCAACACCAGACCTTTTTAATGATGACAAATGTGCTGAATCTCTTAGTTCTACTCTTAAATCTGAACATGAGATACTGTCTGGTGAGATGAAGTCCCTAGAAGAAAACACTACATCATCTGAGTCTTTGTTAGAAAACGTGAACTCTGAAACAAAAAATAATACCACTCATTGTACAACAGATGAGAATGCTTTGGCACAAGAGCCAAGTGTTGAAAATAAGTTGTGTAATCAACAGAGCTCTTACGCTGAATTGAGAAGTTCCGAGAAATTAGGAGCTGTGCAATCTAGTCAACCTGTGAAGGTAAACAGGACAGCTGAAGAAATTGCAGAAGCCCGTGCAGCTAGGCTCAAGAGGCTGGAGGAACAGTGTCAGCAACTTTACAACAAAGTTGCTAGGACAACCTATCGTAGCAGTGAACTGTGTAATAGGTTGGAAGAGTTACATGAGCAGTATGGAAGCGTGAATGACTCAGAAATTAATATTCCTGTTCCACCTCCAATGCCACGTGTTCTTAAGGCTAGGCGTATCCCAACATCCACGGTACTGACTCAGAGAAATAATGTGGGAGAATCAGAGCTTTCTGCCTCTACTGCATCATCTTCATTACCACAAACTCCTTATTTGAGGCGGCTTCCAACAGATACAGAACAGAATGAAACAAATGACTTACAAGAAACTGCAGAA
>Ga0123354_10008930_pt1 | contig 15297 bp, 8 predicted proteins | sample TergutLab28metaG_2_FD_97872 | JGI IMG/M metagenome (GOLD analysis project Ga0123354, IMG submission 97872) | Labiotermes labralis P4 segment gut microbial communities from Petit-Saut dam, French Guiana - Lab288 P4 | ecosystem: Host-associated > Arthropoda: Insects > Digestive system > Gut ...
GGTCATAACTCCGTAACCGTCCAAAATCGGACACATGTTTATATGAACTTTTTTGATCACAAAGGCCTAGGAAATCACCTCCTGCAGTTATGCCCTAAAGTCGTGAAACACCCTGTATATAAATTATACAAAATGGCATAGATCAAGCTTATGAAGCAGAAGACTTCTTAAAACGTGCATCTCAAAATATGTTATTACTTGTAATTCTGTTTTGAAATTGATGATTCACTCTACCGGTACATTAATCCATATCAATTCTTGAAGAAAAGGGATTCAAGCAACATTTGGCATGTATACACACACACACACCAACCACACTTCTCAGCATCTTTCACAAGTACTGAAACACTGGAGATCTCAGAAAATGTTATTTGTGATGTCCCTTGTTTTGAGGTGCCAACATAAAGTGAACAGTGCTTGTGAAGTGATTTCCTTTGTTTTAGATGATAAGAATAAAGCAAACAGTGCCAGGGAAAAATTAAAATCTACTAAACTGAGAGCAGTTGTGTTAACTGAACCCAGATTACAGTATCCCAAAAGCAATATATGACACCATCCATTGACTTCACATAAAACTGCCTCAACAGATTAAAGTCAGTCATGTTCCCATCACTAAAGTCAGTGGTGAAAAAATGTTTTGCACATATAAGAGGACATAAAAACTCCGGAAATGATTTTGATAAACTACTGTGTAGGAAATTACAGGACTGATACATAAGTTGTAAACTGAAAGACATATGATGATGGGAAGCTGACAACAGTAAGCTGCTTGACTTCTTTAATGAAAAGCACATAAATCTGAAATAAGTTATATGGAAATGATTTCGGTCACTTACTATGCCCCTAAAAATCCACAAAATAAAAAATAGGGACTGATGAATGATGATAGAACACCTGACAATAACAACTTACTGATTCCTTGACCACTTCCTACACCATTTGTACACAATAATTCAATTACTCTTATTAACATACTGATTCAAGAGCCCAATGGCCAACTACAAAACAATACTAACACACAGGTAAAAGCTATCCATATACAGGCCTGGACAGGCCCTTAGGGTTCCAGGAGGTTGAGGCTCCCATAATTTGTAGACAATTGGCACATGAAGGTGGCAAGGTTGTCAGCCCTCCGCACTGGCTGCCTTTACCCCCAAGGGGCCAAGTTAACCCTACGTAAAAATAAAGATAATGGCAGTGTCAGTTCCGCCAATAGGCCTTTAGTGCCTACTTCTTGATAAGAAATGCCCATTTATTGGATTTTAGGGACTCTTAAGGGCATCTAAAACCTGTTTTTAGTGCCCAACATCTGTTGTCTTCATTAAACCAACTATACCACTATGCCCCAGTTTTGCTTCAACCATGGTGACATCATTAAATCTTTTTTCCTTTAATGCCATCTTGAGTTTTGGGAAAAGAAAGCAATCACATGGCACTGAATTTGGTAAGAAGGGAAATATAGAATGATAGTCACTTAGTTTTTGGCCAAGAAATTCATGCTCCTCACTCAGCAGGCAAGGGATCTAATTTATCAGCAATCTCATGTATGTTCAGTTTGTCTTTCAATATTCTCCAGAATGACCAAAATAAAATTCCCAACAAGTCAGCAACTTCACGGATACCAGTTCGTGAGATTTCAGGGACAAGTTCCTTCACTTGAGCCACACTTTCATCTGTTTTGCTTGCTGATGGATGTACTGAGTGTCAGCATCTTCAACAGATGATACACCACTTTCAAACTTGAAGACCATTAGAACTTGTGTCCTTCCAGTTGTGTGGTCTCCAAAAGCTACTTGCAACATTTAAAAAGTTTCTGTATCATTTTTCCCCAGTTTAAAGCAAAAGGTTAGGTGGACATGCTGTTGTTACAAGTCTGCCATTTTTTAGGAACACCAAAATCACAAAAGAACAACATGCACTGGTACTTAACTAGACATTACTGAACAAACACATGTTGCAGCCTTATCCCAAACAAGAAATGACTCAGCACAACCTACACAATCTATACATAGTGGTAGAAATTCATGCTAGCAGCAATAATGTCATCTTGTATCAGTCCAGAAACTGCTTATCACATCACATACTCTAATCTGTATTACCTATCAAAGTATCAAGATAGAATGACACAATGCCTACATTGTGTTTTATCTCACTGGAAGCAACAAAGTATATTTTTAGTTGTTTTCCAATCTCATGTGACAGCCTATCAGTCCCATCATCATTGCTCAAGCAGTACAAGAAGACACAGCTGATATGCTGTCCTAAAAACATCAGTAAAAGACTACCAACATATGCTGCATTACATTCCAGAAGAGTGAAGGCATCTGCTATGGTGCTTGTGAGAAGGCTTATAATGCTACTGCAACATGTTCATTTTTAACTGAAATACAAGGTTTTCCAGATCAGCCTTGTTGAAATTCTGCATTGTTCTACAGTCGTAGGCTTATCGTGTTGACATTCTGTACTGTTCTACAGTCTCAGGCTCATCGTGTTGACATTCTGTACTGTTCTACAGTCTCAGGCTCACCGTGTTGACATTCTGCACTGTTGTACAGTCTCAGGCTCATGGTGTTGACATTCTGTACTGTTCTACAGTCTCAGGCTCATTATGTGACCTTGTAATTGTTACCCTTGATGATGGTAATATCCCAAATTCATTTCTCCAATGTCTCTGTATCTCACCCACACCATCTATTTTCCAGTACCACTTCATAGTCCACTTACATTGCTCAAGTAATGACAAAGATGGCATACTCTTTTACACTGGTTACTGCCATCTAGAAGAGTATACCAGCATGTACAGCAATATTAATTTGTCTTACAGCACCATTTTAATAGATCACAGCAATATACTATTACTCTATCTCTATATTTATGTGTTTTATTATCATCTAAAGTGGGTGTATATTTTTTGTGACACTCCTAATTTTATGACGTACACTTAAAACACGTCACACTGCCATGTGTAATGGAAACCTTTAGAATGGTCTTTATGACAGAAACACATCACAACTGAACAGAACTGAATTGTATGAGTGCTGTGATTTGATGGTCAGTGTTCTAATAAATGGTAATGAACCTCATGTTTCTATAACTGTGGAGAATTTCTTTAACCACCTGAGCATGTGTCAACTTTTGAAGAAAGACCAGTACCAATGAGTTACCTCGTTAGTAAGTTAAATCCCTTACAACAATAAAACTGGAGGTTTGCAGTAACCTTCATTTCTTTGTATTCCTTCCTCCATGGTTGTGCCAGCAAGTTTGCGGCATACATTCCAATTGCGTTCCATGCTGAAGCAGCCCTATAGCCACTGAAGTCCTCTTTCTGGGTAGCACTCTGATGCAGCACATCAGCAGTTTCACGGAAAAAGAACTTTCTATCATGTGGAACAAGGCACAAGTATTCCTTAATGTATCCTACAAGAAAAAGATGCATTAAAGTCACACATAAAATACACTCTTTCCAAGGTCAGGTTTATTTACACTACTGTTTATTTCCAATGTCCCCCGTCAAATTATTCTTCAATAATAATATGTACTCTTTGGACCATCTTTAAGTCAAAGACAAGTAATGCTCCTATGCCATCAGCTAAAAGAAGATTGCTTGACCTTTGATGTTCTAACTTTGCCTGCCCTGGTCTGTAAGAGATCATCACTGCAATATGTACACTGGTGCTGCAGTTTTCTTGAATAACAGTACACAGTTTGGAGTGTTGTTTTATACTGCACATATACTTTAATATTACATGGTCTCATATCACATCTGTGTAACAATGTGGGATCCCATCATTAGAAGAACTTGCCCCATATATGGGCAATGATTTACACACAATTTAGTGGACTGCTTAAAAATTGTTTATATATGAAACATGTAGCAAGACATAACAGAAATAAAAAGTATATAAACTTCAAGGTGATTCATTCCTTTGTGTTGTAGTAACGATAGTAGAAGAATAACCAACTGTCAAACACAATTCTATATATACATACACACACACACACACACATATTTTTTATATAATATTATACCCGGTATTCAACTGCACATTTCAGCTTGCATTAAAGCCGTCATGAGGCTGAATAAACAAATTAAAAAGATAAAAGTTTAACAACTGTAATATTAAAATATATAAAAATAATTGTGAAGAGATAGAGAGAGAAAACCAACAAGATGCAACAATCAGATGTTTATTATCAACACTGTCTCAACATGTTTTGGGCATCATTATGCCCATCTTCAGGAGAACAAAGACCGTGTGTTACTGCATGTGGTGTGCTGCGCTGTAGCAAGCGGGGAAAAGAAGATATTAGCCGTAACATGTTTTTTGTGGGGTAGTGTGTAGTAAACCTAGTTCGGACATCATGTGTATATGCGAATGTTGTGTGCAAATGGGTGTGTCGCAGCGTTGGGACTGGTATCTGCCTCATATGTTTTTCAGGTCTGGTGTATCGGGAGCAGGTGTTCTGATGCATGTGTTGTGCCTGTTTGATGGGAGAGGTGTGTGGTGCAGGTGTTATTAGGTGCACTAGGGGGAGTACGCCAGTGATGGGCAGGTTGGTATAGGGGTGGAGATTTAATGTGAAATCGGCAACATACCTGGTTCTGCTGGATGTGGTTGGTAGTGGTTGTGAGGCACCGCGTTGTAGGGTGCGAGCACTGTGAAGGTTACTGTTCAACAAGCAGGATCATGTAGGAGGGTGGGAGGGGATGATGGCCATCTGGAGCAGTGGGTTGGGTTCACTGGGGTTTTGTTCGGAAATGAGCTTCCCATATTTGTGAAATGCTTGTATGAAGAACTGTTCATATGGGGTTAATAAGGAGATGTTTTTGACAGGTTTTAGGAGGGTCATTGTTTTCTCTATGGGGCCGTATTCATGCTGATTGTTAAGGATATGGAGGGCATATGCAGATTGTGGGTTGTTATTTTTTATGTAGCGGGTGTGCTCTTTGTAACGTTGCTTTAGGTTCCGGCTAGTCTGACCCACATACGCCTTGTTGCATGTGAGCTTGTAGATGCCACTTCTGTCGTAGGGTGAGGAGGGGAGCGTTGCTTTGTTGGTAGGTTTGGACAGGTGTGAAATTGTGTTGGTGCACTTGTAGGCAATTCTTATGTTGGTGTGTTTGAATAAGTTGGTAATTTTCCTGATCTGTGGTGATTTGTAAGTGAAGGTGGCCCATTTTGTGTTCTTAATGGTGGGGGGGTTGGTGGTGGGGATGGGGGTAGGGGTCTTGGGTAGGGAGTATTTCTGTTGTATTCCGTGTCTTAGTCGGGATAGGAGGGTTTGGGGGATACTGTTGCTGTATGCAGTGTTTACTATGTGAAGATGGGCATAATGATGCTCGAAACATGTTGAGACAGCGTTGATAATAAACATCTGATTGTTGCATCTTGTTGGTTTTCTCTCTCTCTCTCTCTCTTCACAATTTGCTCACGATGCACAGTCACAGAAACCTAAAGCATATAAAAATAAATACACTCAAGTTGAGATCTCAAACTTTAAATCAGTCCATGTTGTCTAATGTCAGAACTGTGACTAAAACAATACATAGGTATTAAGTAGGCTTGAAGCACCTGGATATAAAAATCTAATATCTAATAAGATTCACAGACATGCAACGAAGATCACATTCGGTACAACAACACATGCAATATTTTATAATGTCCCAAAAGGACAGTGTAGACCAAACACCTCGAAGTAGCAGCATTGTTGCAGAATTCTATCACGACTGATTTCATGTCTAAGGTTTCCGACCATATACCTGCATTAGCCGGATCAACCATTATTTAAACACACCATAACATCTTGGACCTACTAAGTTCATAGTCCCTTGTCTATGAGTTTACTACATATTTAACCTATATATCCTGACACTGAAAGCTATATGATCAACAGTAACAGTTCAACAATTATCAAATACATCATACAGTGCTGGACCCAATACAAGCACAGTTCCACATTATGAATTTTATTATACTTTTATCTCTATAACCAGCTACTTCATGCTTACTTAATACATATTATTTCATTCACAATTCTGCCATTATATAACAATGACTGACATAACCTTCAATATCTTGATTTGGCTACATTGTTATATATTTTAATAGTACGGTTGTTAAAATCGTGTCTCTATAATTTGTTTTTGCCGCCTGATGATGGCTTCGTTGCTAAGCCAAAACAAGTAGCTGCAAAACTGACACAATAATATTACACAAAATATATACAGTTGTGCTTGATGGCTGATTATTGGTTTAGAAAATACAACACCATATCGACTGAACATGTACTGATGTAAACAGCACAAGATGTCCCAATTAAAGTATGAGCGTGGATACTTTAAAATCCAGCCCAGAATGTTTCTTTTAATTTTTTTGTTTTGTAAAAATAACCAAACTGTCAGGGTCTCTGCCCAAATACAAGCACCAGAGTATGAAAGGATTGTAACTCTCACTTCACTGATTCCTTTAACAGGTAAGCAGATGCCAAGAAGGTCATTAAGAAATAAATGGAAGTGCAGTAAAACACATGTCCAATGTTACCAACACACATCACAGAAGTATATTGTTACCAACATGCACCACTTTCCCACAAATACCATTCATTTCCAATGTTCTCAAGAAAGTGCCCATGTGAACAGTGTCATTATATCAGACATGCTGTTCCTCAAAGTGTCATTCTCCAATGTCAGATATTGTGAATTCTTAGTCCTGACACACAGTATGCCCATAATTACTGTTTCTAAGAACACAGCAAAAGTTAATATTACATTTTTGTAACATAATGAAGCAGCAACCTCCCTATACTGGTAATTACTATTTACTGCAAAAGTCACACTGCACTGACAAAGTTGAGTGGCGGGGGTAATGGCAAAGCTTAGTTGCAAGCAAAGGGGCAACTTGTGAACTACATCCTCTAAGTTGTTACTAGAGTATTATCTTCGATTATCCTGTTTGCTTCCCCTTCAGCTTGTCAATTACAATTTGTGAGCTTCCATGTTACTATTGCCACAATTTTTCATTCATGCCAATCCTGGATGGAAAACCAATTAAATGACACAGTTTTAAAAACATGAAATATGACACAAATAAAAAAATGTTGATGACCACAACCATTTTTAAACATAGTGGATGCCTTCACTGATGTGCAAGGTGGAAACATTTTGCTGTTTGTGGACAGCTGTGCTGCTCACCTGCAAGTTACATCACCACTATGGAATGTAAAGTTTGTGTTTTATCATCCAAATGGCAAAAGTGTGATACCCTCAACCAGGCGTGGATTTCACCAGACACTGCAGAAGAGGTCCACTGCAGATGTGTAAGGACTTTTACATCTGCAGTCAATGAGCTTGCGATATGCCATGTTGCCAACATCAATGAATCATTTGCTGATAATGAGGTTTGCATGAGCAATGGGAAGGAGGAAGAGGAAGACATACATAACCTTGAACAAGAGATGATTTTTACCAAAGCCCAGGATGTTTACAAAATGCATTCCCTTACCATACAGCAACAGTTGGCATAACAAACAGAACATTCTGACCTCAGAATCGTTGCTGTTATGTCTTAAATGTAAGATTTCGTCGTATTTGATTATCAGGTACAGATCTATCTGGGAAAAGCTTATTTGCATGAAAGTGCTAATGTAACTTTTCATATGTTTCCTATTTGTGTAGGCCTAAGTGCAAAATGTAAAACTTTCATTTGTTGCTTTCACATGTTTTTGAAAAAATGAAAGCGAACTGTCATTTTTTAAAACATCTTTTTTTCTCTATACTTTCTTATAAATGAAGTATTGCAGGTGCACCGTAAATGTCACAACACCAAAACTGTGATCTTAATATGGTAGCACATTACAGAAGATCAGTGATGATTTCCAAGGCTTGATAAAATAGATACTCTATTTACCTGAATATAAGACTGTCACACACAAAGTAACATGTGTTATGTACAGGTATTTTACAAAAAAAAAAAAATAAAAAAACAGATGATTGCACAGGAGAGATTACCATCAATTAGGTAAGTGTGGTACTTAATCCAATCAATAATTATTTGCATTGTTGTATAACATAAACAAGTGGAATATAAATGTTTTGTATATTCAGTCTTCTGATGAAAGCCAAATTACGAATTTTCAGTCACATTTCATGGTATACTGCATGGTCTAGTAGCAAGATAACATTTTTTGGGAACCTGCTACCTCCATCTTGCTTTAAATTTAAAGTACGACGCATTACAGTATAACTCCACTTATCCAGATTAACTGGGATGACAGGCCATCCGGATATGCAGAAAATCCAAATAATTGGATTTTTCTTTGAAAATAGGCTACAATGGCAGTCTGAAGGGTAAAAAAAAGTTTAAAAAGTCTGTTTTAGGCTACATATTTATTTACGTACAAATAAAACATTAATACATAATGCCTTCTATAAAATTGATAAAACGATGCAGTACAATTATAGTTACAAAATGTTTACCTGAAGGGTCAAACCGAACCACATAACCAGCATCTGGAGTTGTAATGTATTTCTTTTAGCAGCTACCAAACAGGTTAACCTTTGCTAAAAATACAGAACCCGCAAAACATGTTTCAAATTTGAGAATTCCACACTGGTGTCTTCTGGAATGTAACACCACACAGTCTAGAAATGCACTCTTCAGGGTTATTATGCAGTGAGTAGTGGTAATTTCTTACCCATTTTATGGGACAAACTATCGGTCCCATAACATAAGTAACAAATTACCGCTACTTGCTGTGTAATAACCCTGAAGAGCGCAGTTCTCAGCTACTTCATGGCAGATGCCTGCAATTATGCACCACATAGTCTAGTATATGCATATGATTCATCTACCGTGATTATTGAGACAACAACACACTATCTTTGCAGGCCAGTGGTTTAAATAATCCAAAAAAATTTAACTTTCAAAGTTTAACCTCTAGTCAACTGGTGGTGAGTATTTAATTCTAGCATATGGTTTATGAAACACAATAAATGATGATTTATTAAAAAAAAAGACAAATTATGAAATAAATGGCATTTTGTGAAAAACAAAAGAGATTATGCAGCATATCTTAAAAATACAGTAAAGCTCCTTTTTGCCTAAATATATAAAATGAAATTGTAGGGGTGTTTTTCTATGTGCAATCATGTATGGCAACACAAGTTAAGGAAAAGGTTAAATGTTGCAGTACAGAAAATAGAACAGGCATTCAGGAATTGAAACAAAATAGTGTGAACTTACTTTGAAGTATCAGCATTATATCTGCCTACTGAACGGTCTTACATTCAGAAATGCACACCCACTCATCCTCCTTCAATCAGATACTCCTTTCATCTATGATTCTTGCTGCTAGTTCATGCAGAATGAAATGGCTGTACCCAACTACCAAACTACTCAGTATCTCACCCCAATAAACTGTGATCAGAAATTGGTAATTTGTTTTTCAACAGAAGAATACAGCACACAACAATATTATAAAAAGGGTGAATGACAAATGCATGGTCAAACCTACCGCAGGTGAGCCTACACCATAATACAAGAAAAAATAATCAAATGAAGCATGGTTTCTGAGTTATGTCCTCCTGAAGATTAAAGACGGTGCTCAAAGTGTTCACCTTGAGTTTAAATGCAGGACATTGCACATCTCGATAGTGACTGCCTGACTCACTGGAAAATTCCATATGTCATTCAAATAAACTCAGATCCATTCTGTATGTGATGTTGTTAGTCCTGGCCATCACCAATTTCCTTAACACAAACAGTAGACTTTAGGTGTACCCAGACATAAAAAGCTGAAGGTTTTAAATCAGGGGAAGGTGCAGGCCACGCTATTGGGTCACCTTGTCCTATCCACTGTTTCGGAAACACACCGTTCAAGAATTCTCATACTGCAAGAGAATGTGATGGAGCACCATCATGCATGAACCATAAATAAATTCTAGTCTGCAGATCTACATCTTGCAATGATGAATGCAGAGCAGAATTGAGATGGTTCACACAATACATGGAATTTTCCAGCCAGGAAGGCAAACCCTGTCCATCCATGCAACAACCCATGTTGAAGCTCATGGAGGACATTTCATGTATTTTCTTTACTCTGCAGGACACCATAACTCAGAAACCATGCTTCAGAAGGCCTATATTCATAACACATTTTTTTCTTGCATTGTGGTTTAGTTTCACCTTCTGTAGGATCGGCTAAGCATTTTTGTTCACACTTTATACACATAAACAAATACACATACGCACAACAGCAATAAATATTATGCACCAGTATCACTTGTTACAGCCATATCCCAAATTAATGATGAAAATGAAATTACCTTCAAGTTTACCCCTTTGTTCAATTTTATCCAAGCTTTCATCAGTTTGTAAGTAACTAAAATGCAACTGTTCAATCATCAACCATAGTTCTGCCAGTCGTTTGCAAGACAGAAATTCTGCCATTCCCTTCTTTTCAGCAAATCTTCATTCACTGCAAGTACACAACATGTGTAACCTGAAACAAAAACAATTCATCCACAGTGTTTTGGTTATATGGTCATGATAATGACAAATTAGAGACCTCATATTCTATAAAATTCAGCAAGAACACTTTGTTTATATGGCATAGTCTACTACATACTGTATGTTACATCATCACTGAAACAGGTTTAAATGACGTTAGTTTAGTCTGTGGATTATAGTGGAAGTTTACACGTTAATACCATTATAATCATTTCTGAATTCAGGCTGCATTTAGAGTTCCTGTCACAATTCTAACAAATAAGTACACCCAATGACATGTTGGTAATTTGGGTTATCTGGTTACTGGCCCAACTGAAAAATACCAACTTGCAGGATGAGCTCATCATTTTATAATGTAATATCCAGAATATTAGTTACTATTTTACACAATAATGTGTGTTTAAACAGAACAGTACACAATACAATCCTATCTATACTACTTCACTTCACATTTTTTGAACCTGACTGAAATGAAATCAGTAAATGGTGAGAATGTGTCTCAGTCTTCAATAGTGTATGAATAGATGCAAATAGTACAATTTAGATCTGAAACAAGGCTTATTCAGTATACACTTATGGTGAATTATTAGAAGAGAGCATTTTGAAATGGAAATACTTGGTAAAAAATATTTTTGTGACACTGTTCACACTCTGACAATCCCACACTATACACTTGATCTTGTTACTTTGTTATCCTGAAGAACCAATTATTAGCGTTCAATTTTATTAAAATATCAACAACATCCACTAAATACATACAATGTATTTTGATGAATGACACCACAAATTTCCATCTGTATCATAATTGCAGTAAGACACAATAGGAAAGAGATTTGAAAACCTGTTCAATAAATTAATTATTTTGTTAATGAAAATGACATGTCATTTCAATTACACATTACACAAATCTAAATCCATGTACAAATATTAACGAACAGTGCAGTATTTTACAGTAACAACATTCTCCAGCTGCCTCAAATACAAAACTGGCGCACACGGCTAAGCCATCTAAACAATGATCACTGCGTTTAGAATTACTTACGTAAATCAGGCACTTACGTAAGTTACAACAAACATAAAATTAGCAGCAAAACTGCCAATCTGGAATTCACTTCACCAGCGATATAACCATTTAAACGGTTTTGAGTCATTTAATTTTACCACTGGTGGATATTTGTCTGTGCATACATTTTACAAGGTATATTAATATATCTGCATTGCTCAGTAATGTTCAGCAAGCGTTTGCAGTTACAATTAACTACTAAAATTACCTTCTACCTGCTGAAATGAGTCACAATAATCATATCAAAATCAACAAATAATTATAGACATCTGCCACTGTACCTACACATGCACCTCCTTACACATGATACCCGACGGTCTAGCACAGATCATGGATCAGAGTTAAGTAAGTCAATGATAATCCGTGGCAACGCGGCTAGTTGTGCTGCCATCCATTTACTCAAGTTGGAACATTGGTAAAGCGCCTCTACTGGTACTTCCGAGTACTATGCGTACTAAACTCGATAGCACAACCGATTACTATTCCTGTACGTCCACACTTCATTTTCACCAAAATAAAAAAGGTTTCTTCTAGTCGTTAACAGCACTTCAAATACGCGTATACTGCCCACATTAAAACACGTAGAGAAATTTAAATTACATTATTTTAAAAAATTTGCATATCAATTTACATTAGTAATTGAGATCTCATTTCCTAATCATTGCAAAATTATACAGGCAATTCTGTCTACATTTTTCATTTATTGTATAGGAATTACTATATTTCCTATTGTTTATATGTTGGGCTTGTACAATTACAATTAATTTCACAAGTCCATTACATAAACAATGTGACATCCCATAACAAAAATTCACATGCCATATTAACTTATGTATACAACATTGTTGTAAATGGAAGATCTCAGATAGCTAACACGAAAGCAGGTGTATAATGGTATAATTTTAATTACTCTACATGTTATTAATAACTTACTGTCCCATAGATGGCCACACATGTTGTCAGAGAGGGCAGTATGTACAGAACTGGAGTTGTGTTAAAGACTGCAACAAACCTTTATTTCTATAGAACATATTTACAAACAGAAGAATCTACGTTTTGTAATACAGCATGACACTTTTGACACAATAAACTGAAATATGGCATCATCGTATTTGCATTGCAATTCTTTCAGTTAGGCTTGATGGGACACTTTCGTTTAACGTCTTCCTATTTAATTTTCATCAATATGCGTTTGTTCTTTTGTTTCTTCTTTAATATTAAGCAGGTGTGGTATTTGCATGTAATATTGCAGCACAAGTATAAGACAGTTACTGTTCCATTATCTTAGAACTTCCACACTCGGTAGGACTCCTTTGGAGTGATCAACCCAGCGCAGGGACCTTTACCTGACAACACACAGCATTCACAAGAGTCAGACAGCCATGTCCCTGGCGGAATTCGAACCCGCGATCCCAGCAAGTGAGCGACCTCAGACCCACACCTAAGACTGCGTGGCCACTGGGATTGGCTGAATTTACTTGCATTCTGTGAACATACTGTGGGTTTGAGGAAGGAATAGGGGGAAGGTTGCTGATGGAATAAAACAGGAAATAAATTTGTTAAATAAACATATATTAGTGAATTATTTAAGTTGTGTTGCTATGAAGTACAATAAGTTACTACCAGTTAAGATAAATGAACTATGGCAAGCTGATCCAACACAACTCAAAACTGTGATAATAAAATGCTTATTGTTTATATACAGCTACACATGTTAGCATACAATAAATCCATTGTTAGGCTAGTTTTGTAAACATATATAGAGAAAATATTGCAGCATTTTATAATGTTCAGTTGTCTAAAGGGTACTGAGGTTGCAAATATTAACTGTCATGTTTTAGAAAGATACATTCTTCTCTGAATAGCCATAAATATATATTGCTGATTGTAGGCTACTCTATTATATTATATTGTATTACACTATAAAAGTAAGTTTTGGTTTGCTGTCCTCATGCATATTTCAAGATTTCTAGCTAGATGGTGGACCTCAGGTATATACACAAGGAAAAGCTTATTGCAAGCAACCAGAACAACTTCAAACACAAATATTGTCCATATATTTTTAATATGGTTGACATACTTCTTTAAGAAAATGGCTCCAGCACTTGCACTGATAAACCTGCGTCTTATCCACTGCTGCTATCAAAATAGACTTCAGATCAGGTGACAAGTTTGATTATAACCGCTGCATACTGTTGTTGCCAAAGTGTGAACAAAAGACAAAAAGGAATTGTGTGGATTTTAGTATGATTTAAAAGTAACTGGGGACTTTAATGCAATGGCCTTGATTTTTTTTCAGAAAACTTATACAAGGCATGCAAAAGTCAAATCTGGAATCAACACAAAATTTTGGATAAAAAATCTCACAGACGATGCCTTTTGATATTGTATGGCATGGACAGATGCTACTATTAAATATACAGCATGAGACACAATCTGGGTACATCTGCACAGTGTGATTCCTTGTTAAAAAAATAGGCCACAAATGTTACACAACTTGTCCTTAGACATTTAGTTTTTGAAACATATTCCAATGAAATGGAGTGACACAATTCTCTGCAGTAATGACAGAATAAACTGTGTTACTTCCAATCTAAGACATTTCAGTGCCAAGCAAGGTTTGGTTGTGTTTGAATGACCATTGAATACACAAAACAGGTAACAAAATGTGCTCCTACTGTTGGTGCTGGTCATAGTTGGGCACTGTCCAGACACTAACGTGTTTTGGTAACTGGAACAGTGCCTCCATAAGACGGTAAGTGTAACACCCATACCATATGTTACTATAGGTCACCTATGGGCTGCACCATACCACTACTGCAGGCTGAGAATCTGTTTACAGATGTCTCCTGCAGATGCAATTTTGTGACTGGCAACATCAACACACTGCAAAAGAGTCACTGTAACATATTACTCCGCAGCACAAGTGTGTATTCTACGTGAAGATATATTAAAAAACCACACATCATTTCTGGGCATGGAGAGAAGGTGTCATGCTATCTGCACGTCTGCTTCAACATCACTGTTTGGACTGCTGTCATCAAGGATATCACCAGGGCCCCTGTCTGCTTCCTGGCAGGCTGCGTGTTTGATGCCATGATGTTACGGAACTGTTCTAACTGTGGCTGCTTGAAGATGTAAGGCAGAGTTGTGGTTTCAGCATTACAGCTCCGGCATACAGTGGAGATGTCTGGCAGTGGTTGAACATGACATATCCAAGGAGCTTGACTGGATGTGGAGAGTTGACTGCATGGCCCCATTGGTACCTGGAACTTAACTTCAGGGGGTTTTGCATTGATGACACCTGACGCACATTTACGCAGAAAATCAAGATTTGAGGCATATGTGAGAAGTTGACACTAGCGTATTAAGGCATGTTCAAGGATGTTCAGTGGGACACTTTCTGCTTTCAAATGGACAGTGACCACTCCAAACACCTACTGTAACTACAAGCTCCTACTGTTTGATCAACTAACACCTTATGCCATATGATGGTAGGGTATCTCAAAACTAAACATTTCAGAGCATACACTGTTCAGGAACCTTTCACCCTGTAAGGTTCTGACTACATGCAACAGAAAATATTTAAATTTAAATCCATGGGGGGGGGGGGGGGGGGGGGGCAAAAAATATAAAAAAATTAAAACAAAAAGCGGACGGGAGGGTGGACAACCACCCCACGACACCGCCCAGCCACATCCCCCGCGCACGAACACATCCAAATAC
>Ga0123354_10008932_pt1 | contig 15296 bp, 15 predicted proteins | sample TergutLab28metaG_2_FD_97872 | JGI IMG/M metagenome (GOLD analysis project Ga0123354, IMG submission 97872) | Labiotermes labralis P4 segment gut microbial communities from Petit-Saut dam, French Guiana - Lab288 P4 | ecosystem: Host-associated > Arthropoda: Insects > Digestive system > Gut ...
CTCAGCCTCGTCGTCGGCCTTCTTGGCGTCGGACTTCTTCGGCTTCTGCTCGACCTTGATGGCGACGGCGCTGCCCTTGGCGGCGGCGAACACCTCGATGGCAGTGCGGGTGAACACGACGGCATCGCTGACCACAACGTCATAGGCGTTCAGCTGGTCGGCGGCAATCACGTGCACCAGCGGCAGGTTGCGCAGCGACAGCCAGTTGACGTAGTCGTCACGGTCGAGCACCACGAGCACGTTGGCGTAGTTAGCGAAGGCGGCTAGCGCGGTGGCGGCTTCCTTCGTCGATGGCTCATTGCTGTTGACGATGGCGTCAACAACCAGGACGCGCCCGTCACGGGCGCGATCGGAAAGCACGCCCAACAGGGCGGCCTGCACCATCTGCTTTGGTGTCTTCTGCTGGTAGTTACGCGGTTGCGGCCCGTGGGCGATGCCGCCACCGGCCCACTGCGGCGCCCGGCGGGAACCCTGGCGGGCCCTGCCTGTGCCCTTCTGGCGCCACGGCTTCTTGCCGCCGCCGCTGACTTCACCGCGCGTCTTGGTGGCGTGGGTGCCCTGGCGGGCAGCGGCCAACTGGGCCGTGACCACCTGGTGGATCAGCGGGATGTTTGTTGTGACGTCGAAAATTTCGTCCGGCAGCGACACCGTGCCACACTTCTGGCCGTCAACGCCCAATAGATCGATGTTGCTCATGCGGCGCTTCCCTTCTTGATCGCGCTGCGAATCACGACGAGCGAGCCGTTGTTGCCGGGCACCGCGCCCTTGACCATGATCAGGTTCAGCTCGGGGTCGACCGCGTGCACCAACAGGTTTTGGGTGGTGTGGCGCTGGTTGCCCATCCGGCCGGCCATGCGCATGCCCTTGAACACCTTGGCTGGCGTCGAGCAAGCGCCAATGGAGCCCGGCGAGCGGTGCTTGCGGTGCACGCCGTGGCTGGCGCGCAGGCCGCCGAAGCCGTGGCGCTTGACCACGCCGGCCGTGCCCTTGCCCTTGGTGATGCCGATCACGTCGACCAGCTCAGCCGGCTGGAAGATCTCAGCGGTGATCTGCTGGCCCAGCGTGTACTCCGTGGCATCGGTGGTGCGCATCTCCATGAGGTGGCGCCGCGGCGTCACGTCAGCCTTCTCGAAGTGCCCCGCCTCCGGCTTGGTCACCTTCGCCGGCTTGACGGCGCCGTAACCCATCTGCACGGCCGAGTAGCCGTCGACCTGCGGGGTGCGCACCTGAGTGACGACGCACGGGCCCGCCTGGATTACAGTGATGGGGATGAAGCGGTTGTGGTCGTCCCACACCTGGGTCATGCCGAGCTTGGTGCCCAACAGCCCCTTGATCTTTCGTTCTACAGTCATGCTTTAAAACCTCATGGCAACTTGATCTGGATGTCGACGCCGGCCGGCAGGTCGAGCCGCATCAGTGAATCGACAGTCTTGGGCGTCGGATCAATAATGTCGATCAGACGCTTGTGGGTGCGCATCTCGAAGTGCTCGCGCGAATCTTTATATTTATGCGGACTCCTGATAACGCACCAGACGTTCTTCTCGGTGGGCAGCGGCACGGGGCCCGCCACCTTGGCCCCCGTCCGGGTGACGGTGTCAACTATCTTGCGCGCCGATGAGTCGATGACCTCATGGTCATAGGCCCGAAGCCTAATACGAATACGCTGGTTCGTCATGAGTTTCCTCTCGTCGTTGAACGCGGCCTTCAGTTGACCCGGGACACCCGGTAATCGTAACCATCTGGCCTTGTCAAAGCACTGTTTGCCCGCACCGCAACCGGGTGTGTCGCGTACCGGCTTTCATCTCACGCCAAAATCTGGGTGATGTTGGAGGCCGAGTTGAACACTCGCACGCGTACGCACGCTGGTGATGCGTCCCGTGCGGACAACCATCTAAGTATGCCACGGCGGCGTCAGGCGGGCAAAATCAGCCCCAGTGCCGGCTTCCAATGCTACTCCGCGACGCGCTTGGCGGCTGGCTGGGGGCGTCTTCAAGCCCGTAAAAGAACACCGACGAGATGCGATTTGCGTTTTCGCAGCGAAAACAGCATCATAGAAGTGCTATTACTCACCGCCGTCAAAGGAGACACATGGACAAGTGGATCAATCCAAGCGTCGACTCATCGTTTGTGCTGTGGGGCCAGTTCATCGTTTACACGATCTACTGCCTCGTCGCCATCTCGTTGATCGCCTGGTTCGCCACGCGTGTGACCAGAGAAACAACATCCAAGTTCCAGGTGAAGCCCAAGCTTTTCTACACCTGGATCATCCTGCTGCTGGTGGCAGGCGTTGGCTTGCACATCACTACCCTGCTGACCATCCCCTGGTCGCGAGTTGGACTGAACGGCACCGGCGACGTCCAGCAGCAGATCTATCTGACAATCGGCTGGGATTCCAACAAGACCGACCCGGCCAAGGGGGGCGGCCCCCGCGGCGCGCCGGCCTGGAGCATGCCGCTGAATGATGACGGCACAGCCGCCACGCCCATAGAAATCCAGTGCAACACCCTCGTGAAGTTCTCGGTGTACAGCGTCGCTGAGGTGTCGTACACGACAGACTATGCGACGCAACCCGACCATTCAGCGAGCGACAACGCCACGCGGCCGGCGCTAACCTACGGGTTCGGCATCTTCAACCAGGATGCCAACCGCAACAACACATCACTAGTGGCGCAGGAACAGGTGGTGCCTTCGCACGACAACAACCTGTCATGGGAGTTCATCCACGACGGTTTCTACAACATCATGTCAACGGAGTATTCCGGCCCACTGGGCAGTGATGTGACCGTCCGCAGCGCCATCCACGTCACCGGATGCAACTGAGAGGCAATACGTCATGAGCACTTTCACCAACACGCTGCTTAACGGCAACGAAGGCGCCTTCAAGGCATCCGGCCTGACCCCAATGCAGAAGCTGACGCTCAAGTATGTCGTCTTCTCGCTGTTCTACTATGCCTTCGCCGTGATCGAAGGCATGATCATGCGCATCAACCTCGTCCAGCCGATGGGTTGGGTGTACCCCGACCGGTACTTCGCGATGCTCAGCGCCCACCCGCTGGTTGGCATCTTCGGCGCCAGCTACCTCATGGTGTTCGGCGCCTTCACATTCCTGGTGCCGTTCCTGATGAAAAAGCCCCTCTGGTCGTACAAAACCGCCAACTGGACGCTGTGGCTGATAGTCATCGGCGTGTTCACCTTCTGGCTGGACGGCTTCCTGACGCACTACGCGCCGCTGTATACCCTGTACTGGCCGCTGCCGGCCGACTTCACGCAGTTCAACCCGGTGTCGGGCGCCCTGTTCATCGTCGGCATCGCTTTGGTGATGGTCGGCACGCTGCTGTATGTGATCAACATCTTCAAGACGATCACGTACACCCCGAAGGGCTGGGAAGTGAAGCACACCTCCGCCGCCATGCTTGGCGACGCCCTTGGCCTGACGTCGATCAAACTGTTCTTCACGGGCAAGATACTGCGCAAGCGCGAGTTCCTCACGCCACTGCCGGTCGTCTCGATCGCCCGCGGTTCGGTTGACGTTTTGCTCAATGTGCTGATCATCCTGTTCTCCGGGGTGTTGATCCTTGTGTTCATGGGCGCCAAGATCCTTGGCTTCGACCTGTCGCACACGATGGTCGACGCCCTGCTGTACAAGAACTGGTACTGGTGGGGCTTGGACCTGGTGGCTGACGGCCTGGTGCTGATCTTCGTCGCCGGCGCCTGGTACCTGCTGGCCCAGCTGATCACGGGCCGCGAAGTGTTCATGGCCAAGTGGGCGCGTGCCGCCCTCGGCCTCGAACTCGTCGTCTCGTGGACGGTGTGGAGCCACCACCTGCTGTCAGACCAGGCCCAGCCGGCCGTCCTCAAAGTCGGCTCCGGCGAGATCGTGACAGCTTTCGAATTGATAACGCAGGGGTTAGCCTTCTTCATCGTGCTGGTCACGCTGTGGCAGGCGCGGCCATTGAAGATGACCATGCCCCTGAAGTTCCTGCTCGGTGGTCTGCTCGGGTTCGCCCTGGCTGTGCCGTCCGGGATCATGCAAGCGGACGCTGGCCTCAACCGCGTGCTTCACAACACGCAATGGGTTGTGGGGCCCCACGTGCACGTCGCGGTACTGGTCGGCTTGACCATGACCTTGTATTCTGCCGTCTACTTCCTGCTGCCGATTCTCACCAACGGAGCGAAGCTGTGGAGTGAGAAGCTGGCTAACTGGCATTTCTGGCTGCACCTGATTGGTGGCGTCGGCATGGGCGCTGCCATGGGGATGGCCGGTCTACAAGGCATGATGCGTCGTCAGTACAATCAGTCGGCTTTCCAGCCGTACATGATCGTCGCGGCGGCCGCTGGCGCCCTGCTGGCGGTGGCACTGTTGTGCTTCCTGGTAAACATCGCCATGACGCTCGGCATCAAAGGCGCCCTTGGGGTTTTCGCCCCGGCGAGGGGGGCCGCGCCGTCCGAGCTGGTTCCAGGCATGGAACTATCAACCCAGCAAGAAGATGCGCCAGCGTCCATCGAGGAATCGGAGCCTGCCAGGTAATGCTCTGATTACGCGGTGCCGCGTCCGAACTCCCGGTCGGACGCGGCACCGTTTGATACAGCACAACAGGGAAAAGGTTTGGGGTATAGCATGAAGAGACTGACGCCGCCAAGGAACGCCGGAGCGTTCGGAGGGAAAATATGCCGATTACTCGAGCCACTGATATCGCCCTACGGGTGTTGATCACCCTTGCCAACACCCCGGACGAGCAGACAACCGTCGCCGACCTGGCGGATAACATCGGCGTACCCGTCCGCTACACAGGCAAGATGGTGCAGCGCCTGGCCGCCGACGGAATGGTCGAAACCAATCGGGGCCGCGGCGGCGGCATCAAGGTGTCACCGGCCGGCCGGGCCGCCACACCCGTCGAAGTGATCAACGCTTTCGGCGAGGGCTGGCCCACCATCGACTGCCTCAACCCCAAATGCCCGCTGCTGACAAAGGGCTGCCGGTTGCGCGGCATGCTCAACGACGCGGAAGCGGCGTTCATGTCATCTCTCGGCACCGTTACGATGGCCCAGCTCGGCTGATGGATACGGCACCGCTTGATCAGGTGCGCCGGGTGGGCGACGTGGCGGTGGTTTTCGAGGGTGGCGGCATGCGGGCCGCCATCAGCGCGCCGGTGGTGCAACTGCTGTTGCGCGAGGGTATCGCCTTCGACCTGGTATGCGGCATCTCCGCCGGGTCGTCGCACACAATCAACTACCTGGCGCGCCAGTCTGACCGCGCCAAGCGCAGCTTCGTCGACTTCGGCGCCGACCCGCACATCGGTGGCGTTGGCACCTGGCTGCGGGGCCGCGGGCTGTTCGACGCCGAGTACATCTACATGCACACCGCCAACCCGGGCGAGGTGCTGCCGCTTGATTTTGCGACGTTCCAGGCCAACCCTGCCAAGATGCGCATCGGCTCGTTCGACATCGACAGCGGCGAGGCGGTGTACTTCAGCCAGGACAGCGTGCACACACTGCGCGATCTTGTGCTGCGGGTGCGGGCGTCGTCGTCAATGCCAATCCTGATGCCGCCCACCCAGATTGACGGCCGCAAGTACCTAGACGGCGCGCTTGGCCCCAGCGGCGGCATCGCCCTGGACGCGGCGCAGGCCGCCGGCTACAAGCGGTTCTTCGTCGTGCTCACCCGCGAGCGCTCGTACGTCAAGAAGATGGAAGCGCCGTCGCTGATCTTCCGCGCCTGGTGGCGCAACCACCCGGCGGTGAGGGACGCCCTGATCAGGCGCCCAGCCGTGTACAACGAGATTCGCCAGCAGGTTTTCGAGCTGGAAAGGGCTGGCCAGGCGCTGGTGTTCGCGCCCAAGACGCGCCCGCCGTCTGAGTCAAGCACAACGGACGTCGCCAAACTGCAGGCGACGTACGACATGGGGCTGGCGCAGGCCGAGGCGGAGCTGCCAGCCTGGAAGGAATGGCTGGGGGTTTAGCGGGCATGGCAGCGGGGCGCCCGTGTGGGACGCCCCGCCGTTTGCCAGCTAACTGGCACTTGCGTCATGGCGCGATTATGCCGCCCACGACATACAAGACCCACGGCACCCCGACCGCCAGGAAGACGACCAGGTATAGCCCGCCGAAGATGGATCCCAGTTTCCAGAACTCGGAGCTGCTGATGTAGCCCGAGCCGAAGTACACGGGCGATGGGCCCGTGCCATACGGTGTGATGATGCCCATAATGCCAAGCGAGAGCATCATCAAAACGATCGCCAGGTAGGCCTGCTTCGGGTCGAGCACGGCCAGGGCGATGGTGGCAAACAGCACCATCAGGGCGCTGATGTGCGCGGTGGTCGACGCGAAGAAGTAGTGCAACAGGTAGAACACCACCACGAGGATGATGATCGCCACTGCCGGCGCGAGCCCATGGCCGGCCATGAAGTTCCTGATGCCGCCGCCCAGCCAGTCGAGGAAGCCGACGTTCTTGAGCCCACCGGCCAGCGCCACGAGGGTGCCGAACCACATCAGCACGTTCCAGGCCGGCTTGTTGCTCAGGAAGTCGTCCCAGCTGATGATGCGGGTGGCCATCATGAACACAACCACCAGCAGGGCGGTGACGGTGCCGTTGAGATACAGCGGCCAGATCTTCGACAGCCCGGAGACCGACGACATGATCCAGAATGACAGTGCGAACACTGAGATGGCAAGCATCCAGATCTCCTTGGTGGTGATCTTGCCGATGCCGGCCAGCTCTTCCTTGGCCCAGACGACAACCTCTGGCGAGCCCTTGACCTCAGGCGGGTACAGCTTGTAGATCAGGAACGGGGTCAGCAGGAACAAGATGATGCCGACGGGCAGGAACGCGATCAGCCACCCGAGCCAAGAGATCGGCGTGGCCAGCACCTTGCCGTCGCCCATCACCATGCCGATGGCCGCCACGTTTGGCGCCAGGCCGGTTAAGAACATTGACGACGTCACACAGGTCGACGCCAGCGCCGTGTACATCACGTACGAGCCGATCTTTCGTCGGTCCTTCGTGGCGCTCGAGTCGAACATGCCAGGCACCGACGACACGATCGGGTACACGACGCCGCCGGAACGGGCGGTGTTCGACGGGATGAACGGTGCCAGGATGCCGTCGGTCAGGGCGATGGCATAGCCAAGGCCCAGCGTCGACTTTCCAAGCTTGCTCACAAGCAGCATGGCAATGCGGCGCCCGAGCCCAGACTTCTGATAGCCAAGCCCGATGGCGAAGGCGGCGAAGATGAGCCAGACGGTGGAATCCGAGAAGCCCGATAGGCCCCACTTGATCGCGTCCGAGCTGGCGATGCTGTTCTGCGTGATCGGTGTGCCCGGATCCACGGCGGGGTAGGCGGCGCCGACGCGGAAGAAGACGGCGATCGCCACACCGGCCAGACCGACAAGGGCCGGTGGCACCGGCTCGAGGATCAGCCCAACGATCACACCGACGAAGATGCTTAGGAACAGCCAGGCCTGGGCGGTGAGCTGGGGATTAGATTGCGCATCCAAAATGGACGGCGAGAAGTCGATGACGCCTTTGCCGATGAAATACATCGCGATCGCCACGACAAATGGGATGGCAAGTTTGACTGCCTTGTGCATCTGTACTCCTTGGGGTTGGGAGTTGGTTATGGTGGGCCGACACAGCCGAACTGTTGTTGACACCGCTTACAGAATATCAATCAGGCGCCTGGAACAAATTATTACTTGAGACTCTAGGCGCCATCGGGACGACATTCATCCTTTACGCCCACCGCTAGTCAGCCCGCGGTCTGGGCCTTTGGCGCGCCGCTGCCACCGGCGGATGACCGTATTGGTGCCATCGGGAGTAGCCTAATCGCTATGGCGTTGATCATCCTCGACGTGCGAACCCCCGCCGAATACACGGGCGGCCACCTGCGCGGCGCCTTCAACCTCGATATCAGCGATCCCGGTTTCCGCGAGCGCTTGGGCCTGCTGAGCCGTCACGACTCGTACGTCGTTTACTGCAATGGCGGACGCCGGGCCGGGCGGGCCCGCGACACCATGGAATGCCTCGGGTTTGAAGACGTCGCCAGCTACTCGATTCACGGCGCCGGTGTCGCCACCATGCTGCCGGTGGTCGAGGGCGACTGATGCGACAATTGATCCCAACGAAGGAGTACCGATGAAAACTTTCAAGCTACCAGGCACCAAACTAACCGTCCCCGCAGTGGTCGCGGGCATGATGCGCATCGGGGAGATGAGCGACCAGGACATCCGTAAGCTGGTCAGTGCCGCCATCTCAGATGGCATCTACTTCTTCGATCACGCCGACATCTACGGCGGCGACATGCACGTGTGCGAGGCGCGCTTCGGCGGGGCGCTGAAACTGACGTCGTCCCAGCGCGAGTCGATGATCCTGCAGACCAAGTGCGGCATCGTGCCCGGCCCGCGCGGCACCCGCTTCGATTTCAGCTACGAGCACATCATGGAGGCGGTCGACGGGTCGCTGGCGGCGCTGCGCACCGACTACATCGACATCCTGTTGCTGCACCGCCCCGACGCGCTGGTCGAGCCCGCCGAGGTGGCGCGCGCGTTCGACGAGCTTTACGACGCCGGCAAGGTGCACTGGTTCGGCGTCTCAAATTTCACGCCCGGCCAGATCCGGCTGCTGCAGCAGGAGGTGCGCCAGCCGCTGGTGGCAAACCAGGTGCAGCTGTCGCTGACCCACTGCCCCGCCATCGCCCAGGGCATCGCGGCGAACATGAGCTGGGAAGACCAGGCGATCGACCGCGACACCGGTCTCGTCGACTTCTGCCGCCGCAAGGGAATCACGTTGCAGGCGTGGTCGCCGTTCCAGAACCCGGACTGGACCGGCACGTTCGTCGGCAATCCTGACCAGCCGGAACTCAACGCTGTGCTCGACCGCCTGGCCGGCGAGTACAAGGTGACCCCGACCAGCATCGCCACCGCGTGGCTGACGCGCCACCCGGCGCAGATGCAGGTTGTCACCGGCACCACAAACCCCGTGCGCCTGCACCAGATCGCGCAGGGCTCTGACATCGTGCTGACGCGCGAGCAGTGGTACGAGCTGTTCGAGGCCGCCGGGCATCTGATGCCTTAACCCGGCTGATGCAAGTTACACCTCTGTAACTTGCATGGTACTTGTGCGGTACTTGTGCGGTCTATCGTCTTTGACGAGACCTCTTACGCCATTGTCGGCGTCGTTTTTGCCGCCGGCTTGCAGGCGTATCCCTTCCCCAGGGATCTATGACAAGACCGTCATCAATGAAAGGGTACATCTTGTTCAAGATGAAGGAGTACGGGACAAATGCCCGTACGGAGATCATTGCCGGCCTGACGATGTTCGCCGCCATGGCGTACATCATCCCGGTAAACGCATCGATACTGGGCCAAACCGGCATTCCCGGTGGTGCCGTAGTTCTGGCCACCTGCATCGCCGCGGCTGCCGGCAGCCTGCTGATGGCCCTGTGGGCCAACGTGCCTTACGGCATGGCGCCCGGCATGGGCCTGAACGCCTTCTTCACCTTCACGGTGGTGTTCGCGCTCGGCTTCGACTGGAAGCAGGCCCTGGCCATGGTGTTCTTGAGTGGCGCCATCGACCTGCTGGTCACCGCTACCGGCATCCGGAAGCATATAGTTGCCGCGCTGCCGAAGGCGCTGCGTTCTGCGATGGGCGTCGGCATTGGCCTGTTCATCGCCTACATCGGAGTTAAGGACGCCGGGTTGCTGTCGTTCACGTCCGACCCGGGCACCTATACCGTGCTCGGCAGCGGCGACCCGACGACGTCGACCATTGTGGCAAACTCCCAGGCAGTGCCGGCCATTGTGCCGCTCAACACCACATGGTTGGTCCTGGCCGTCATCGCCATCATTGTGACCATCGTTTTGTACGTGCTCAAGGTGCCTGGTGCCATCCTGATCTCGATCGTCGTCATGACCATCGTCGGCGCCTTCTACGGGTTCACCACCATGGATTGGGGCACCTACTTCGGTTCGATGGGGCAATCATTCAAAGACCTTGGGTCCGTCTTCGGCCAGTCGATTCTCTCGATACCATCGCTGTTCAGTGATCCGTCGAAGATTGTGCTGGCCATCGCGACGATCTTCGCCTTCTCGATGACAGGCCTGTTCGACGAGCTCGGCACCAGCCTCGGCCTCGGCCGCGCCACCGGCATCTTCTCGGAAGACGAGATCGACAACGTGGCAAAGGTCAAGGGCTTCAAGGAGCGCTTCGCCCGCTCACTGGTGCCGCCGTCCATCGCCACCATGTTCGGCTCGTTGTTCGGCACGTCGAACACCACGACATACGTCGAATCGTCGGCTGGCATCGCCGCTGGCGGCAAGTCTGGTGCCACGGCGCTGACCACCGGCATCCTGTTCCTGGCGTCCATGTTCCTGGCCCCGCTGGCCATGGCAGTGCCCAGCTTTGCCACCGCCCCGGCGCTGATCATGGTTGGCGCCCTGATGATCCGCCCGGTGAAGGAAATCGACTGGGGCGACATGGAGGCAGCAATACCTGCCTTCCTGACGATTGCCATCATGCCGTTTGCCTACAGCATCACCACTGGCATCGCCGTTGGCGTGATCTTCTTCTGCCTGATCAAGTTGTTCCGCCTGAAGTTCAAGGAAATCCATCCTGTACTCGCGGTGATAGCAATCTTGTTCATCGCCTACTTTGTCAACATGGCTCTGGCATAGCCCAGCAGCCAATAAAAACTTGGGGCCGGTAATAACCGGCCCCAAGTTTTTGTCTTTCACCGCGTGACTAGTGGCGCTCCAAGTCGCGCCAGACGATCAATGGCAGCACCACGATCAGTATCGCGCAGTAGATGCGCAGCAGCGCGTCGTAGACCTGCGTGGCCAGGTATGTGTTGACGGCGCCCGAGGTGATCCATGTGATCGTGTAGACGATTGCTGCCGCGAGGAAACACCTGCCCAGCGCCGACTTGGCCACTTTGGCGTTGCTTGTGCACACCAGCATGGCAATAAGCATCAGCACCATCGACCAGCTGCCGATGGGCAGCAGGCCAACCGCCAGTATCAGCAGCGCCGGCCACGACACCGCCTGCAGCACGACGCCGAACTTGGCAAAGCCGTCCCGCGCGGCGGCGTAGCGCCTGCGCAAAGGCGCCTCGCCGGCGTTGCCGCCGTAGGGCGGCGGCATGCCGACTGTCGGCTTGAGCACATACCGGCCTGGCGGCGGCGCGTAGGCGCCCTGCGGATACGCACCGGGCGGCGGCCCCCAGACCGGCGCGGCACCCGGGTAACCGGGGCGGGCGATGGATCCAACGGTGCTGTGGGGTCCGTATGGCACAAGGGGTTGGCCTGATTGGCCGGACGCCCCAAGCAGGCCCCCCCACGGCGGGGCAGGCTGCCCGGTGGGCGGTGCCCACTTCAGATCCGGCACGACGGGCTGCCCGGTGGGAGGCGCGAAGTCTGTGCTTGTGCTATTTCCCGCGAACGAGGCCGTCTCTATCGGCTTGCGGGGGTCGCGCTGCACCTCGGCGGGCATCAGGTCGCCCTGGCCGGCCTCGAATGGCTGACGGGCGTCGCGCACCTCTGGCGGGGAGGGTGCGATCTGGTCCAGCCGCGGCCCCGGGTCGCCCGTGACGGTGAACCCCTGCGGCAGCGGCACGGCGTCGTCAATCATGGTCAGCGTCGCCGACGCGTAGTCACCCAACGGGGGCGCGGACGGCGTCGCAAAGCCCACCGGCTGGTCGGGCTGCGCCTGGTCATCGTCCATCCACATACGACCAAGTGTACTTGCACGGCCCTTCGGCTGGCTCTGTTTGCCTGTATTGGCTAGGCTTGTGCACGGAACCCGGAACCACCGGGCGACAGTGACCTAGAAACGGGGTACACATGCCCACCGGCAAGGTGCGCTTCTTCGATGCGGAGAAGGGCTTCGGGTTCATCACCAAAGACGATGGAGGCGACGTTTACCTGCGCGCCAACGCCCTTCCGCCGGGCATCACCATGCTCAAGGCCGGGCAACGGGTCGAGTTCGGGGTCATGGAAGGCCGCAAGGGCGAACAGGCGCTTGGCCCCATCACGGTGATGGACGCCCCGGTGTCGCTGTCGAAGGCCAACCGAAAGAAGCCGGAGCAGTTGGCCACAATGTTCGAAGACCTGATCAAAATGCTTGACAACCTCGGCGCCGCCTACAAGCGCGGCCGCTACCCTGACGAGAAGACCGCTGCCAAGACGGCGTCGCTGCTGCGCGCCGTGGCGGACGAGTTGGAGCTTTGATGCCGACAGATACCGCTTTCAAGAAGGACGCCACCCTGCTGGCGGCCGTCGACCAAGCCAAGCAGGCGGCTATTGAAGTTGCCGGCGACTGGGGTGTCGGCGACTGGATTGAGGCCGTCGCAGAGGACGAGCTGGTGCTGACGCACTTCTTCGAGTGCCCCCACCCCGGATACGTGGGCTGGCGCTGGGCCGTCACCATCGCCCGGGTGCCGCGGGCCCGTGCCGCCACCATCAATGAGGTCGTGCTGCTACCCGGCGCTGACTCGCTGCTGGCGCCCGCCTGGGTGCCGTGGAGCGACCGGCTGCAAGCCGGCGACGTTTTCCCAGGCATGGTGTTGCCGACAGCGCCGGACGACCCGCGCCTCGAGCCCGGCTACACAGGCGGCGAGATGGCAACGGACGAAGACCCGGCGGAATGGTCGCAGACCCGCGCCCTTGTGGCGGAGCTCGGCCTGGGCCGCGAGCGCGTGCTCAGCTTCATCGGCCGCGAGATGGCGGCCGACCGCTGGCTGGCCGGCGACGGCGGCCCCCACAACCAGGCCACCCACCTGGCGCCCAGCGACTGCGTCACCTGCGGCTACTTCGTGCGCCTGGGTGGCGCGCTGGGTAACCTGTTCGGTGCCTGCGCCAACGAGTTCTCACCCTACGATGGCCGCGTGGTGAGCGTCGATCACGGCTGCGGCGGCCACTCGGATGTGGTGGCGGAAGTTGGCCCCCAGTACACGCTGCCGGAGCCGGTGTTTGACACCATCACAGTTGACCACCCGATCTTTGACTAGACCGGACACCGGTTGGGCGCTCACGGCACCGCCGTTGCCCCGTCGAGAACGTTCTGATCCTGCGCTGGACCGGAAAAAACGGCCGCTAACTTGGCCAGGCGTGAAATCAGTATCAACCGTGCACTCTTAGGGTGCGGTTGACGGTTCGTACTGATTGCGTGTCGAAAAACGGCCTGATTATGCACTGGACCAGTAAATATCGTGCGACGCCATTGAAAACAGACGGTATTTACTGATTGCGCGGCCTGAGGACGTCCTCAATGAGCACCCCAAGGATAACCCAGCGGATGCCCCATCACTTCTTGTCGCGCCTGTGGTCGGGACCCTGGGATACCAGACGGCGACGTTAAACCAGTGCAGGAGTTATCCACAGAAATGGACGATTCGTCATGAGTGCCCAGCGTCATCCACAGATGCGCCTCTCAGACCGCGCACAAGCAACGAAATCCGTCACACTAGTATCCATGAATACATCACCAGACACTGCCGTCAACCACCGGAACTACCAGCGCCTCGGCTACGTGCAACTCTTGCGGGGCATCTACGCGCCCGCCCTGCAGCCAACTGGCAACCAGTACACCGACAGGCGCCAACTCTGGCTAGCCAAAGCCAAAGCGGCACTGGCGCATTACGCTGACGGCAACCCCGTACTGTGGGGCCCATCAGCCCTGCAAGCCATGGGCGTTGCCCTACCCAGCGGCGCCGAAGACTGGGATCAAGTACACATCCTGGTCGACTACCCCAAGGGCCGCTCGCAACGTGACGGTGTTGTCTCGCACGATGGCTTGGCTGGACGCCCCATCTGGCGCTACTGCAACGGGCTACCCGTGCTACACCCCGTCGACCACTGGTTACAGATGGCCGGCCTATCCGACGACGACATGATCCTGATTGGCGACGGCTTCCTCCGCCGCAAAAACCCACTGCTGACCATGCAAGACATGCTCGATCGCCTCAGCCAACTTGAAGGACACCACGGTGTCAAGCAAGCCCGCCGCGTGATCAAACTCGTCCGCGAAGGCACAGACAGTATTTACGAATCGAAAACCCGCCTCGTGCTCTACCGTGCTGGGCTGCCCATGCCACAGGTCAACCCGGCGGTGTGGTGCGAACCCATCGATTACTACTACCACGTCGACCTCGGCTACATCGAAGAACAAGTTGGCATCGAGTTCGACGGGCAAGTCCACGTCGGCGACACCCACCAGATGAACATCGACGCCGACCGGCGCCGCCACCTCCAAGACGCCGGCTGGATCATCATCAACGTCACCGCGGCAAGGCTACGAGAACCAGCAGAGCTGATACGCTCCGTCGAGAACGCCCTCATCCTGCGCCGGACCGGTAAGAACGGCCGCTAACCTGCCCAGGCGCGGAATCAGTATCAACCGGGCATATTCGGATGCGGTTGACGGTTCATACTGATTGCGTGTCGAAAACCGGCCTGATTTTGCACTAGATCAGTAAATATCGTGCGATGCCCTTGAAAACAGACGGTATTTACTGATTGCGCGCCATGAGATGGCGTTTGGGTGGGTTAAGAGCGGTCGCAGGTGCAGGTCAGCCATTTGTGGCCACTCGGACGTGGTGGCGGAGGTTGGCCCCCAGTACACGCTGCCAGAGCCGGTGTTTGACACCATCACAGTTAACCACCCGATCTTTGACTAGACCGGACACCGGTTAGGCGCGGAATCAGTATCAACCGGATACTTTTAGGGTGCGGTTGACGGTTCATACTGATTGCGTGTCGAAAACCGGCCTGATTTTGCACTAGATCAGTAAATATCGCGCGATGCCCCTGAAAACAGACGGTATTTACTGATTGCGCACCATGAGATGGCGTTTGGGTGGCGATGGGTGCGACGAACGCGCGAAAGCAGACTGGACGTCTGCTAAGCGTGGTCGCCGCGGCCAGCGTGCCGCTCAGGGGCGGCGGAATAGCGCATGATCGGTGGATTCAGGTTTAACTAGGCAGCCTGCTTGTCGCGCCTCAGCAGGATGAGGAATGCGCCGATTCCGATGATGCCAATAGTCACCAGGCTCGCCCACCTATTCAGCACACCACCGCCTGTTTGCGCCGGCGGGCCAGGCGGCGTTGGCGGGGTGACATCCGTGCCGCCCTCATGCTCTGTCAATGTGATCATGACGCCGAATGACAATCTCGTGCTGGGTTGTCCGTGGCTCTGACCACCCCTTTCAGTAATCGGGAAGCTGTAGCCAGCGGTGACAGAGAAGACACCGCCCTGCGGCACCTGGAGCGTTAGTTTCAGCGGCTCGTCGATAGCGTCTGCCACCTGC
>Ga0123354_10008935_pt1 | contig 15295 bp, 7 predicted proteins | sample TergutLab28metaG_2_FD_97872 | JGI IMG/M metagenome (GOLD analysis project Ga0123354, IMG submission 97872) | Labiotermes labralis P4 segment gut microbial communities from Petit-Saut dam, French Guiana - Lab288 P4 | ecosystem: Host-associated > Arthropoda: Insects > Digestive system > Gut ...
CATACATGCGTACATACATACATACATACATACATACATACATACATACACACACACATATACATACATACATACATACACACATACATATATACATACGTTCATATATAAGTACTTACACACATACACACATACATACATACACACACATACATACAAACACACACACACACACACTCTCTCTCTCTCTCTCTCTCTCATGCGACATGCGCAACGTGTTACTATATTTTTATTTTTTTTAAATTTTGTGCGTCATTAAGATAAATAGACTTAAATTTATATTATGTTTATGTATTATGCCCACTGATTCTTTAAATTTTTTCAGAACAGCGCTTTAAAATAAGGATTAACTTGAATTTTATATTTTCTTTAACACAAAGTTTGGCCTGTGTTTGTCATTTGCAATGACATGTAAGGCGGAGTCCATCATTACTTTAGATCGATACACCGTTAACTACAGACCTGAACTGTGCAGCAGTCTTTCTCACAAACTATTGATCATTCAAGTAAACAAATTTCCTGTAGTATTTTCGTCTCATAGTTTTGTTGTCATATTCAAAATTGGCGTCCACTACCTTTCTCCATGAGCCAGCTGAATCCAGTACATACCATTAAGCCCAGTATCATTAGAATCTCTTATGACTACATAGTTTTATCTGCGCCTAAGTCACATCCTAAACTGTTTTGTCAAAACAATAGCGTGTTTAGTAAAATTCGGTGTCTAAATCAACACATAAGACTGAAGCGCTTAAAAATTCAGTGTTTGTCTGCTATTGTAAATATTTAAAGTATGTAAATCTGTGTATGACCTACTCTAGTGTTTGATCATTCATTTGTAACCTGTTGCCTGATAGAATTGTGATAAAGGGAAGATAACGCCACAAAAGATTAATAAGCTATATACACAAATGCAAATCCAAGAAGCTCATATTCCGTCATTATAGATTACGGATAAGAGGGACCAATACTGCTACAACCCAGCGCAGCTCCCTATCTCTCAGAACTAGTGTACAGTTCGATAACGCGCAGACAGCTAATTCGGGTTCTGTGACATAGACACGAAACACTTCATGGAGCCTGTTTGATGTCACAGTCTTTACTAACGCGAAAAGTTTGCTTCCCCGGATTGATGTGTTTGAGCAGAACTGCAGATATAACCTCAAATCTAGCCACAATTTCTTCCCACTTTTGTTGCCCATTTAATGACGTCTTATCGGTTTTGTAATGTATTCTGTTTTTGGTCAATGTGTTGTGATACCACACAGATTTGTAGGTGCATACCGGCTCTTCGGAGGAACATATTGCTTCAGTCTTCATGGTGGAAATATTTATGGTTATAGCGCAATTGGTTGACGCATGTAGGCAGGTGACGTGAACAGTTAGTTCGTGAGATGGAGGAGAAGAAATAACTCGGTGCTGCGGGCAAATAGAAACAGCGAATAAACGACGGGATAAAGCAAGAAACATAATGACCATTTTGAAGGTCGCAACACATTATCATAGGAAGGAATATAAACAAAAAAAAGGGTCAAATTTAGGGCCACAGCGAAAGTACTTAGTCCAGAACCAGAAAAAAAAATGAAAGTGTTTTTAACTGCAAGTTGTCCTATTATATTCTGGTGGTGAATGGAGATATTTCAAATGACGGTGTATGTGGAAACGATCGAGATAAATAGTTGAGATATTTTAGTTTGCTATGCAGGGAAATGTTAACTACATTTTCCAAATGCCTTGTCAATTACGCAGGGACTTTAAAATATTCAGAACTGACTGGTATGAAGAATTTTCTGAAATTTTGACCCACTATTAATTTCGCCGTGAACGTCGCTTTAGTTTGTTATGTCTTTACCAGAAACTTTTTAACTAGTCATTCTGCAATGTGTCAACTGCAAGAAGGGGCTTTAGTGTTACTGGGGCAATAGTAACACGATGAAGGGACGCTTAGAGCCTCCATTTGCTTTCATGAGGGTACATAAAATGGAAGCTTCCATTTGTTAAGTTACATATTGTATCCAGAACCATTTCATTATACCTACTCCTTCTTAGTCTCCTCACCTAGGAGGACTGATGATTCCTCGGCTCACAGGTAATATTCTCTTCGCTTCTCTTCTCTTCTCTTGTCTTTCATATTTTCACGCATGGAGCCCTAATCAGAACTGCCTCTACGTATTTCTCAACTGCCTTCCTTCCTTCATGCTCTTGCTGCCGTAGTGGAAGAACAAGAGTCGACATGACCTTTCTGCCTTCAGGCATATTCTCCCTCATCTACAACCGGGAGAAAAGCAATATTAGGATACGCATTTCCAACAAAGCGTCATGCAAAATGAATTAAAGGGTGAGGTTTGTATTTTATGTGTAAACAAGCTCTATTCGAACAGTCATGTAAGTTCTGTATAAATATTGATAATACAGTTACAGTGCGGTGCTGTTGAAGATGTCTTCTATGTATAGAAAATTGTGACATTGTTTCGAATGTAGCCCGTAAGACATGTTTGGACCTACTTTGCTGCCACCAGTTAAAAATATTCATGGATAATTAACCGACAGATGTGAGAGTTCAGTAATGGGCTAGCCCATAACAAGCGCGCAACACAAGAGACGGATGGCCTTTCTCTCATGAGTGCAGAATGTGGTAGTTCCTTTCCTGTGGCGCAACAGTCCAACATGGACCCAGGCCGCTTCATTTTTAGGCTTTTCTGTCACACACACACACACACACACACACACACACAAGGATTCTTCTGAACGAGTGATCAATCTGTCGCAGACGCTGCTACCTACACAACATAAATAAACACAGGAGACGAAATTTCATGCCCTCAGCGGGATTCGAAACCACGATCCAAGCAATCGAGCGGCTGCAGACGTAAGCTTTAGGCCGTACGACTAAAGGAATTGACATGTGTTAGGAGCTACCCTGCTTAAAATCTTAGTTTAGTACGTTGTTTGCATAATTACGACTGACTCTAGGTGTATCACACAATTTTCCTGTAACTTTTGATAGGTTAATAATAATTTGTTGTTGTTGTTGTTGTTGTTAAATGACCTGTAAGGCGCATGAATAAACATTTAAAAATAACGACCTTAGGAACGTAGGTAATTAGATTGTGCAAATCCGGGGAACTCGAAAAAACATTGAAAATATTTGAGAGCGAATGATTAGAGCGGACACATATCACAAAACGATAAGTTATCATTGTCACTCTGTGAATCGTAAACAACGTCCTGGCCGAAATTCAGAATCTCCCAACTTCTAATTTACAACCCTGTAAAACGGTATTGTTTGTTTGAGATCCTTGCCATATCCATTAAACTGTGCAATTCAGAAGCAGTCTACAAATATAATTATTCATTTCTTACATGTTTTAACGCGTTGTTTCATGTGCATAGCAGGAATTCACACCGTAATGGGCTATTGAAATTGAACAGCAGTCATAATTAATGATATTGAAAAACCATCATAATTACTGACATTCCTAATAAGAAATCGTGTAGACGGAAACATAGCCTAGGACGGACGAGGTAACAGAGTAGTGGAGGAAACTACTCATTCATAATGAGGAGCTTAATGATCTGTACAACTCACCCAATATTGTTCGGGTGATAAAATCGAGAAGAATAAGATGGGCGGGGCATATAGCGCGTATGAGCAATAGGAGAGGTGTATTCAGGGTTTTGGATGAGAAACGTGATGGAAAGAGGCCATTTGGGAGACCCAGGCGTAGATGGGATGATAATATTAAGATGGATCTTCAGGAAGTAAGTTGTGGGTGTATGAACTGGCTCAGGATAGGGACAGGTGGCGGGAACTTGTGAATGTGGTTTTGAACCTTCGGTTGCATGAAATGCGGGGAATTTCTTAACTAGCTGCAAACAGGTTAGCTTCTCAAGAAGGACTCTGCTCCATGGAGTAAATAGGTAAGTCAGTGAGTAAGCAAGTAAGTAAGTATGTATGTAAGTAAGTAGACGGCACCGTAAATACGAAAACCAGACCTTTTCTGCGTGTAACGCTGCCTCTACTACACTACAGTTCCCATGCTTACTTGAGAGAGTTTTCCTTTCCAGTGCCTTTTCCCCACTTACTGTAGAACATTTCGGATATCAAAGTGACGAGCCTTTGACACACTGATTGCAAACGTAAATCAAAAGTTAAGCATTGTATCAGAGCAGTACCTTTGTTTGAGATATGGTATGTTTTGTTTGAGTAAAGTGTACGAACATAGCGTTAATATTTGTGTAGTGAAATACTGAACTGGATGAACACGAATTAAAGAAAAGTGTAGCCGTTAGATGTCTTATCCACCCATGATTCTTTTCCACCGTGACCGTTTAAGTGAACCTTCATATAGAGACAGTGAAGTTTTTAAGATGGATAAAGGGGAAATAAGCAAGTCATTTGTGGAAGTATTTAATGACGAAGCCATCAAGGCGAGTGCTTTAACAGGGAAAGAAATAGAATTTGAATGGATCGTCAAAATCAAGGGTCCCTTGCCCATATAAGAAGAATTCATGCAGAATATATGGCTGGTGTGGATTTCAAATTTGAATTAAAATACTGATTATTAAATGGAAGAATATTACCGATAAAATGAATGCATGAAACATTTTTTGAAAGTATAAATTTTTAGAATTCAAGAATGAGATGGGCTGGGCATGTGGCGGGTATGGGTGAGGAGAGGGGGTGTATAGGGTCTTGGTGGGGAAACCGGAGGGAAAGAGACCACTGGGGAGACCTAGGCGTAGATGGGTGGATAATACTAGGATGGATCTCCAGGAGGTGGGATGTGGTTATATGGACTGTATTGGGCTGGCTCAGGATAGAGACAGGTGGCGGACGCTTGTGAGTGCGGTAATGAACTTTCGGGTTCCGTGAAATGCTGGGAATTTCTTGATTAGCTGCAAACCAGTTAGCTTCTCAAGAAGGACTCTGCACCATGGAGTAAGTAAGTGAGTAAGTAAGTAAGTGAGTAAGTATAAATTTTAGAATTCGCGTTCATAGGCGATAAAATCTTTCTTCCAACAAGTGACCTTCTTCCTTGTGAAACATCGCAACAAAATGCACATTGAAAAGTAGACGATTCCCAAAAATAGTTGCATTCGTAGTGGCGACAAAAAAAATCATAGCAAGCTTTTAGACCTGTTGAGATTAATTCCCAAGAAATTTTTTTTATGATAAACTAACCTTACGCCCTCGTAGCACGCGCAGAAAGAGTAATGTCAAAATCTTCACCAATCAAAGAGAAAGAAAAGGTCAAATTTTAAAAGCTGTCAGATTTTTAACTTAGACTGTTTTTTTTACACGAATAATATTATTAATAATCTTCCCATGAATTTATGTTCTTTGTCACATGATTATTTCGTCATTATTTTGACTACGAATGAAAATATTTTATTATCCTTTATTTGCCACTATATCACATTTGACTGGTAAGATCTCTAATTGGAAATAATTTGTCAGAAAGCTCCTTTATGGTTTTTGCTACTTTGGTGCACATCGGCTGAAGTACCCCTAAGTAATATACAATGCACGGTACAAAAAACATAAAATTTACCCCAACTAACTTAACTAAGTCTCCAAATGTTATTGTACTTTCATTTAGTGCAACTTAATTGAAACTGCGAGGCACGGCCTGAAAATGGTGCGTCAGCTGACGCCTTAATTTAGGCGTATACCGACTTAAGAGTAACACAAGTTCTAGCTACCGTTACTTATTCTTTCCCAATAAAATAAAACAATTAATTATGAATGGCCCGGATATTAAAGGAGACATTTAAATCTGATGTCATTACAAACACAAAGATGATATTCATGTCGTTGAATCAAACGTAAATACAGCCAGAACGTGACAGTGGGCTACTGCAGTATGCAATGGGCGTAGTTTTGTTTAATTATCGTTGCAATTGTGTTTAAATGAGTGGCTCACTGGTTCAGTTTCTTAAAAGACATTTTGTATGTTTGAATTGTTGCGAAGTTAAAATACGGCAAACATCTTGTTGTGTAAGGTCAGAAGTCGTTTTCTTTGCATCGTGTCAAATTTTCCATTTATAAGAAATGTTTCAATTGGACTCCATACGGCAAAGTTCTTTTTGAGAAGCTAATATTTCTTTAGCTAATTAAGATATTCCAGTATTTCAAGAAACCAGAAGGTTCGTAGTCTTTGTCGTTGTATCCTTCCACGTGTCTTAAATCCGTTAAATCCGGTTTATGCCCACCGAACTGATCTCTATAAGATACAGTTTGTAAGATATATTTTAGTATTATTCTCATATCTATATCTACGTCTTAAAAGCAGAGATGAATGTAGAGTTTTGGTAGGGTTCCATTTCTCCACCAAAACCCTGCATATATCTCTCCCGCATAAGTGCTCTATGTCCTACATATCTCATCCCTTGATTTCGTGAAACGATTAGCCTCCTCTTACTCCTTCACTCTTAGACCCAAATATCTTTCCCAGCACTTTATTCTCAAGCACTCCAAGCCTGTCTTTTTCCCTTAACATGAAGTACGAGGCTTTATTACTGTAGGAGACAAATTAACTTCCATTAATTAATAAGACCTTCAACCTACAGCACGTACACAGATCTTGAACGACGAAATGTTTTGTGTAGATTGATAAACTTCAACAGATAAGATTTATTCCAACTTATTACACAGTATATACCGTATCAAAGTTACCGCGTCATGTTTCGGCTAACATATGTAATCGTCTTCAGAGAGTGCACAACAAGGTTATGTTATTTCAAGTTGTGTAATATTTTATTTATCTTAGTAATTAACCAACTTGATGCACAATATTTTTGTTTTACAATAAGTTTATTTCATGCCTCTACATGTTTCGAACAACATGTGCTCATCATCAGGAGGTCAAAATTGTATTTTCCCGTGCATGGGACGGCCACCTATAGCAGTGATGATACCAGAGGCTGTAAAATACAATTTTGACCTCCTGATGATGAGCACATGGTGTTCGAAACATGTAGAGGCATGCAATAAACTTATTGTAAAACAAAAATGTTGTGCATCAAGTTGCTTAATTACTAAGATAAATATACTGAGATGCACGGTCAGCAAAACATCAAAATTTGTGTAACCTTGTCGAAGATTAAGTTAAAATGTACATTTCGGAATTTACAACAATATCTTCTGAAATAATCGATGATGTGTAATATAAATGCAGGAAATTTGGTATCCCTTTCCTGCCTTCTATCCCATAAACTAGTTATTATACTCTATAAGCTACGCCGGTTCCAATCCATCACAACGCTTTTTATAAATTATCATCAACTTCATCATCAACATTGCTATCATCATCGTCATCATGGTTGAATAGAGGGCAAATATTCAGTAATGCCCTAAGATCAGCACATTATAGAATCACGCAGGATGCAGCATCAAATCCGATAATTTGTGAGTTTCATCTTTGTGTTCAGATGTTTGCACATGTGACCCCATCAGACGGGTACTTTACGTTCTACTGAATGAAAGGACTAGTCTGTCAAATTCACCTTGCTGTATGCGCAGCAAACAACTTCTCTGCATTGCGTGGAATAGCAGATAAGAATACACGGGAAGGCTCTGCGTTCACTTCATTTGATACAACCTTTACTCAGCAGAATACTGTAACACTTCCGTGCTAAACAGTCCCTAACTAGACTCACCTTGATGCTATTTATTTGGTACAATAAACATTTGAATTATTGCTGTTTACTGTTTATGTCTTAAAAAATGTATGACAGTGGATGGACGTTACATGCGCACTTGGGTCTACTATAAATGGCGGGTATCGAAGGGATAAATACAAGAAAAGAGGTTTGTTAGTGCTTAGCAGTGTATTCGGGTTATACTGTGGCCCTTATTTCACGGACTCTATGTTAATTTGAACCAAATATTCAGTGGTTCGTATATGATTGTCATGCTGATTTTACACCATAAGCTTCACAGACGGCAACGGTAGAGCACACATATGCATGTAAAAGGATGATTTGGAGCAGACACAGAAGAACCTAAGCATACATTATTTTGTTATCTTCAGAATGCAGCAAAGCTTTTGTTTGGAAGAATTTGCTACATACCTAGAATATATGGGAAAATCTGTACGTTTATGAATTACAAAGTATGAAAGCTCTATGCATTTAGAAATATGTTAAACAAATATAAACCGAGTAATACGTCATACATTTCAGTTTAGAGTCATACTTTCCAGCGTAGTATGCACAAACGTAAAGATTAAAACGTACAAAACCAATTTACAAAAGTATACAGGAATTTATAATTTTTTCTGTGGGTATAAACCATGGTTTCTCACCCTAAGGGAAGAAAATATACGGAAGGTTTAATATTATTCATTGCAAAATATGAGGGTGTTTCAACGGGGTTGTGAAGGTGTTCGGACCTGATATAGTAGCAATAAAAGGATATCGAATGGAATTACTTATTGGGCAGCTCGTAATTTAGAGTCTTCCAAAACTAGTGTTAGGGTAATCATACCAAATAGGGTCAAGTGGAAGGGACGAGTGACGTGTAAGTGATATGCGAGAAATGCGTAGGAAATTTAGTCCAGTAAACCTACCAGTTAGCATAATACATTGTATATCTTCAACAAACAGGCCGTAAGAGTATAGATTTGATTCACCCGTCTCCATGTGTAATCCGGTGGCAAACTGATGCCATTTTCAAATGTGCACATTAGTTGACGGGAATTCGGGGCATAAATGTAGAGTAGTGTTATGGGTTAAAGTTATGTATGTATGTATATATGTGTGTATGTATGTATGCATGTAGGAAGCAGAAGTATTTTTGTGAGCACAATTAGAACTTCCACGTTCATACAAGCTGATAATTTCTTAGCCTCTTGGAACGATTACCTTCTCACGAAGGATTTTGCCCGTTGGTTGGCTCCTGGAGCCCACGCGTTCCTTAAGTCAGCCAGCAGCTATATATGCATCCGTGCGTTTTTCAGGTAACGAAACCCTGGCTTCGAGTTTGTAACATAGATTGTGCAGTCGTCAGAATAATTAGATAATTCCAGTCTTCATCTGTAGGAATAAGTCATGCGGTTTCCAGACTGATGAAGAAAAAACTCCTGAGAAGTAATATCTGTAAATTAACTGCAACGTGATCTAAAATGTGTGACTTATACGGCTTTTTGTCTAATGCTTCATTGATTGTTAAAGATATTTAAATTGTTGTGTTTCAGTTAGTCCGCTGTATCAGCATTCTTGTTTTCCTGATTCTTAGAAATTGCCATAACCTATAATTGTGATAAGAAATTTTAACTTAGAAGAGCGGCATTTTGACATACCTCAGTACACCACCAGTATTGCATTTGTGAACGTTTCCAAATAACTTTGGGTTTTTATTCGTACGATTTGTAACACTTCTGCTTAAACCTGCAGAGAGTGTAAGTCGTTATTTCCATAGCAAGTGAAACTTTTAGACTCTTAGTGTTATGATATTTTATAAAGTGTAACATTTAAACTAGGTAGTGGGACAATATAATAATAAATTAAAAAGAAAAATGCAGAAAACAAAACCATCTGTTTTATTACAACACGATAGTAGATACAGAATTATTGTTTTCAAGTAAAATTGAGTAATATGAAAGGAAGATAGAAGGAAATAGTAAAATAATTTTTAAAATACATTAAAAGATTGCCCTAATAAGAGATAGGTTACGCAATTAAAAGTAATAAGATTGAGAAATATATACTGTATGACATGCGGACTTTACGAGAGTGAGGAAACCGAACTTCTGTTACACGTTGTTCGCCTTCGAAGAAAGATATTGGAAAGTTTTTGATAACACAAAACTTTTGTCTTGAAGTGAAAAGGATATTGATTTTTTGTGTTTATTGGACCGTGCATCATTGTGATAGTTGAAGAATGAAAGACCAACTTGATGTCACTTGTTATTTTATTTCACTTCATATGTGCTCAACATGTTTCGGACATTAATATGTCCATCATCAGGAGCTTGCGACTGTGCTGTTGAATTACCACATCGATTGTTTTGTTCTCGGTTCGTTGTGGTAATTCAACAGCAAAGTCGCAAGCTCCTGATGATGGATATATTAATTTCCGAAATATTTTGAGCACATATGCAGTGAAATAAAATAGCAAGTGACATTAAGTTGGTCTTATATTTTTCAAGGATATTGATTTGTTTCTATTAGAGAATGTCTTGCGTAAATGTAGTTTAATTGTTCTGTGTTGAGTTATAATTGTCCAACTATCTTTTATGCTGCCCAACTTTATTGCTCATTATGGACAGTCACAAATACGAAAATCATTTAAACTGTTTCTGTGGGTTATATATGTATGTCGAAGTTTGTGGTTTACTTGACTGACGTTGCAAAATACAGTTACATGTCTGCACGGAAGTCGTGCGACCTACATAAAGTTATTCACTGTGCACTGCTAGCTTCAGTGGTCCTCAAGCAAAAACGTTTCGAGCCCGAATTGCTTATACAACTTCAGTGTCTTTTAACCCTTTAAATGCCAAGTTAAATCCCATCTGCCATTTTCTGGCATTATTAGGAGCTCACCATATTCTCCACGTTAGCAGGATAAGGGTTAAGCAACATTTTGATTTGGGTTTTCGGAAGTAGGACAATCCTACTCAGCACTTTTATTAATTTGTCGTTTATGTAACGATGCTATCAGTCATTCGGCCTTATAACCTAGAATTTTTCTTTGATAGTATATTATGAATTAGAAGATATATGGTAAGGTATATGACGGTAAAATATGGATACTATACCAGCATTTGCTTAGAAAGGGTGAGGAATACCACGAAAATTCTCAGAATATTCCGGATGCTAGCCGAGATTCGATTTGGAAACCTCTAGAATAACACAAGCTCAAAGTGTCAGAGTGTGGACCAGTTGTCCGTCTTTAACACCTGCCCTCAAATGTTTCCGTATGGAATCGTGTTTAGATAAGTATTAATTATAATCAATTGTTGAACTTACACGCTAATTCGTGGAGAATTTTGTTTGTCTTACCAAAGTACAATCTCATGCACATGTACAGTACTTTGCCCAGTTGTGTAGATTTGCCCTACAAAGACACTACAATTGAAACTGAATAAATACTGTTATGCATTTCTTTAAGTTTAAAATTGTGTTTCTGTGTTGTGTGATTCAGTCATATATTTTGCGTACGTAGATAGCTTATGGTATTTATTTGCAGTCTGCCCAACGGCCATGTAGATGTTAAGTTATTAGGTAAACAGCTACATGTCTCGACACTATCATGTCACGTTCATTTTGATTTCATGTACAACAGGAATACCGTATTAAATGCACTTTACACATGTCAGATTGTAATGGGTTCGTCAGATAGTTCCATTGAAGGCTTATGTTCGTCATACTAAACATTTCAACCCAATTAATAGTGTACGTTCTAATTTAATTACAAGATCACACACATTATTAAATTAGTGTGACTTAATAAGTAGTATTTAATTATGCAATTTTAATTTCAATCATTCGTGAATTGTTTCAAAATATATGAAGATTGATGACGCTATGGTAAACCTGTCCTTACTGACGGCGTTACGGACTGCTAACAAAAGCTATTCATGGCCTGGCTGATTTTGTAAACGTGAACTTTGTAAAGACAAAGCTAAAATTTTGGCGTTTTAGACCTAGTGGAATACAAAAGTAGACACCAGCAACAGTGGAATACATAGCCATCGTCCCTGAAATGAAAGAAAATAAATTGTATGTAGGGCTAATATAGAGTTGAATGTAATAGGACTCCTGCTGTACTGGATTTCAGTGGAGACATTTTCTTTGCACATGGTTCGTAAATTGTTTCGGAAACCCGTGTCCCCTGCAATCCCATTCCTGCGGCAATGCTGATGCGGGATTACCGGTGGAACAGAACCACGAGGCTTAAAAGCAATTTAACAGAGGGCCGGACTGCAAGTGACCTAGCTCTTGACGCAGACTCATTGCGTGCCACGAATTCCGTGCCCGTATTCAAGCGTTATGTGCAGATTTAACTGCAGCAATGGGCACATCCTATTGAACTTCTCTGTGTCCAATGAAATTGGATTAAGTTATTATTTCGCAAAGTATCCCAATTTACATTATAACAGGAAGAGGAAAATTGTTTAATAATGATCATTGTAGTTTGTACACTTTATTAAATATTAAGCAAAGCGGATGAGCTGAGGATTAATAGGAGAATATTGCAAACGCACGCAAAGTTGTGTTAGAGGAAAATCAAGATTTGAGATTACTTGAGATACCTGGACGTGCATGGGCTGATGATATTAAAATGGGAGTTTAAAAATGGAGCACGATATACATATGATTAAAATGGCTTATCAGGGAGTGAGATTTTCTGTAATCCTTGACCAGCAAATTCCCATTTGCTTCTCATAAAGACACTGCTTTTAGACTTACAACGTATGAAATTAGAATAGAGTATATTAAGATTGCTGCTTCAAGAAAACCGTTGCACAGAACGTAAATTTTTTATATAATGTGGCATTTGTACTTTGGAAAGATTAAATTAAATAATGGTTACATTTATTCATGATCCATTATCCAAGACAATAGTTCATTTAGCCGGTTCCCTGGACAATAGAGTGTGTTTCACCAGTGATTAAATTCCTAGAGCACAGAGGTAATTCTGTAGATGCTGCACTTTCCTGCAGGGACAGAGCTAACCACTTGTCCATCAGCAGACGTGTGCCACGTCAGACACAGTGGGATGCTACAGATAGATCGCAAGTGTCTGTAAAATTTTGTAGGAATTGGCCTGTACCGTGTACCATTACTTAGGCGTTACAGTTGGCAGATATCCACTTGCACTCCTACTTTAGCCCAATAAAAAATAGCACCCTGTAATTTCAAAGTCATTGCAGACTGGTAAAATAAAGTTTACCTTAGAACAGGCCACGACGGCCCAGATGGGGAGTAAAGTTGTAGCTCTACTCTTTCATTAAACTCGGCGCTAGATGGGGTGGGTGGTCAACGTCACGCTCCGGCCGCTTTCCCCCCGGGAAAGACCCGGTACCCATTGTATGGTAGGCTGAGTGGGCCCCAGGTCCGTTCCGGAGAGGTGCGGAAAATCTCGCCCTCACTGGTATTCGATCCCCGTACTGTAAAGCCAGTAGCGAGTCGCTGTACCTACTGAGCTATCCCGGCTCACGATTGCTGACAGGTCCAATATATAAGTGCGTTTATAATCAAATAGAAGACGATTAAATTTGACACAAAGACGGGGGTAGCAAAAGGATGTAGAATATTATACTGTATGGAGTTCCATAGTTTGTAGTAGGATTGTTAAGCTGATGAGTATGAATTGGGTTGGACATGTAGCATACTAAGTGAAATGTAAAGCAGAAATAATTATGTCGGAAGAACTCAAGGGCAAGACGGGGGAAATTTAGGCATAAATTGGAAAGTAATATCAAAATGAATAATAAAGGTAGTTAAGAGGATGGATTGGGTCAACTTGTTGGACGTAGGGTCGAAATGCCAACTTATTCCATCACTGTAATGAGATTTTCTCTTCCATAAGGACAGGTTCTTTGAACAGACAGGCAGCTATCAGCGTGTAAAGGATTTATTTCAGAATATAGTTTATTATTTTGGTCCCGTCATAAGATAATGCTAAGGATATTTGTAAGTTTCTGTCATTCCCATTTTAATGCCTCTTTATCAATCAGTACAAAATGCAATGCGACTATGTCGTGCTAATCAGCCTTATTTCTGCAGACCTGTGTTGTCACGTAACCAGTAATGTTGGCAGCTGTAATGTAGGATCGCAGATGTGATTGTTTTGCTGGTGGAAATAGTTTGGCCAGTTATTTCCGGAGCGATGTGATTCCGTGTGCCAAGTCTGGTGACCCGCGCTAAACGTTGTGCAATCATCAGCCTGATCTAAACGAGATAATGCGTCTTTTAGGTCATACCAACAGACGAGGCAGACGTACAAAGGCATAACAGCGGAACAAGGGAAGAGCAGATAGTTATAAAGGATGGAGATATGCGACAAAATGGAAACTGATTGCGGAAAGAATTTCTTAGACGGAATGCAAGAGTAGGTAAAGGAGAAGACAAATCGATGTGGTTTAGCGAGGAAGAATTTATTAATAGAAAGTCAAAAGTTCTCCTGTGAACGTAATAATATGTTTTGCTGTTCTTTGCAGAAAACAATAAAGAGACGTGGCATTCTCACTTAAATTCCCATATTATGTTTAACAAAGGAATCCTGCGGTAGTTCTGCAGCAGAAAGAGTTCTTATTATCAAATTCGTTTTAAAGGAGACAAATCCCGAGCAGTAATTCTGCTTATTAATACAAATACCCGCACTTGGGCACGTTCTTGGCCCGATTTCAGTCACCTTCCATTCTCGAAACATATTTCTCAAAGTTTCATTTTATGGTTCCACTTGCATCTCATTTTCTTTGTCCAGATGGCTGTCTTCAGGTGCTTTCCCATCTAACGTTTACCCGCTCCTTATTTCCCCATTTTCGATACATGCCAAGACAATAGCAGTTTCTTGAGATTCAGGTATTTTTGTAATAATAATAATAATAATAATTTACCTCTATAAATTGCCAATGTTTTCATTGTGTTAATTCCCTGTATGTGTTTAATGTTTTGTTGACCGTGCGTCATGATATATCCTACAGTAAGAAACAGCAGGATGCACTATTTCCTTTCAATTTATTTCAATAATTGGCTTCTACATGATTCGAACAGGATTACTGCTCATCGTCAAGAGATACTACTCTATATATACAGCAGTTGGTATTTGTCATGGTTTTATGTTGACTGGTTTTTAGCAAGATCGGGATTAAAACTCGATCTTGCCAACAACCTGTCAACATAAACGCATGACATATACCAAATGCCGTATACACAGAGTAGTGCCTCTTGATGATTAGCAGTAAGCCTGATGATTAGCAGTAAGCCTGCTCGAAACGTGTAGAGGTTATTTTGATGTTTTGCTGACCATGCATCTCAGTGTAAACTTAGTTATTAACCAACTTAATGCACAAAATCTTGTTTTACAATAAGTTTATCATTTGCCTCAACATGTTTCGAGCACTATGTGCTCATCATCATGAGGTCAAAATTGTATTACACAGCATATGGTATCATCACGCCTGTAAGTGGCCGTCCTGTGCACAGGATAAGAGAAGAGTCTTCTCTCAACCTGTGCACGGGACGGCCACCTACAGGTGTGATGATACAAGATGCTGTATAATACAATTTCGACCTCCTGATGGTGAGCACATATTGCTCGAAACATGTAGAGGCATATAATAAA
>Ga0123354_10008937_pt1 | contig 15294 bp, 10 predicted proteins | sample TergutLab28metaG_2_FD_97872 | JGI IMG/M metagenome (GOLD analysis project Ga0123354, IMG submission 97872) | Labiotermes labralis P4 segment gut microbial communities from Petit-Saut dam, French Guiana - Lab288 P4 | ecosystem: Host-associated > Arthropoda: Insects > Digestive system > Gut ...
GTGTAATGCAATTTTGATCTCCTGATGATGAGCACATGTGCTCGAAACATGTAGAGGCATGAAATAAAACTTATTGTGAAACAAATTTTGTGCATCAAGTTGGTTAAATACTGAGATAAATATCGTCCTCATACTTTTATTTGTAGTGTATTGAATTACGCTGTTAGCAACCCACGAACCTAAGTGTACAATGTAATGATGATTTGTGAACAGTAGATTGGAAGGAACGTGAAGGAAACAGTACTGGGCTAATTTTAGTTACGATACAGACACTTGTCTGGAAGGCCTGCTAAAAAAACTTTTTTTATATAAGTAAATGTCCTGGTAACAAAATAGTGTGCGAGGAAAACGTCGAGGCCCAATTCGAGGAACCAATCAAGTATTTGCCTGGAACGACTGAGAAAAAGCATGAATTCCAGCAGCCCATATAGACACACTCGGGCCGAATTTTCTAGCCACGATCTTCCGCTGCTGTTGATTCTAACGCGACTTTACATGAAATGTTTTCATAACTCAAACATAGACGTTCTGCTTCTATCATCCATCCAAAGGCACTGAATTACAAACAGCCAATCTATTTATTTCTACTGTAATCAACAAATTAACAAGTCGGTCCCAGTGGCCGCGCGGTCTAAGGCGTAGGTCTGGGGCCGCTCGCCTGCTGAGATTGTGGGTTCGAATATAGGTGTGGGCGTGGATGTTTGTCTGTTGTGAGTGTTGTGTGTTGACAGTTAGAGGTCTCTGGGTGGGGCTGATCACTCGTCCAGAGGAGTCCTACCGAGTGTGGTGCACCCAATGAGTGTGAGCCCGAAGCCCCGTAACGGGAGGCAATATCCCGGAATCGGGTCCAAGTGCCACAGGAAATATAACCGTCAACAGTAATTAGTTCCATTACTGTCTTACTGTAAAGGTGTTTCACGTTTACATGTCATCAGTACGCCTACCATAAGACAGAGAGTTTATTTAAGATAAATTTCCTATCGAGAAGAAAGGCCTCTTGCAAGATAATGTGAAGAAGGTGTAAGTTTATATGCATTTAATGTGATATCGCACGACAGCATCAAAATTACGACTATCTAGGAAATAGGCCTAAAGGCGTATAGTTCGGTAGACATGGTACAAACGTCCCGAGCGACACAGATGTCTTCGTTGAAGATATCAAAAACACAAACATCTTAGAAGTTATGTCGTTAAATTTGTGTGTTAGTGATTGAAGGACGCAAAGCTCATTAAGCCTTATGATGCTTTCACACTACTCTGGGAAGACATTTAGGCAAATTTTTAGTCCAGTCACGTGTTTCTCGTTAATTAAAAGATGCTAAGAACTACACGTGCACAATGGTGGAAAGTGTGCAGGGAAATTAAAAATACACCACGATAGCAATTTTTATTATCTATGCTTTGTAAACTCCCGACGGGAGATTTCACTCCGATGGATCCATTCCAGCCCTCTCAAAATCTGCATTTGAAGCTAAAATTCCTGCAGCTTATAAAAACAAACATAGAAATGTAAGGGGACTTATGTACACATTATTCGAAACAATAGGCCTTACCGAAAATCCTCTAGTGGTTAAAAATCGCTCTAATGGCATTTCTTGTTTCCCCATTTAGGGATGCTAATCCTCACTTCGCTTCCCGTAACCAGCGTCCCCCAGTCACGTATTTTGTATAAACATTATAAACCGAAGCAAGCCGACTAATGCCACGTAAACTTTATGCTCGATGTTTGAATCGGTCATTTTCAAACGGCAAAGGCAGTAAGACCGCATAGCAACAGAAACGGATCGACAATGGAATCCGATAACGGTTAGAACGCTAGATGGGAGGTTTCCGGAATGTACACGTACAGCATTAAAGAATGTATACCATTTTGTGTCTAATAAACCAGGAGCGAGAATTGTGGGAACAATTTGAAAAGTTAAAACTTCAGACACAAAATGATGGTACTGTTATTTTAGGATGTTCAGCTTTATTCAGTATTCCTTCTGACAAAATACTCTTGCTTTATCTACTGCCACAGTTGCGCCTGACACATCATACCCCGTGTTCTAGAAACACGTACCTACGTTAGGTCACATGCCATGTCCTGCAAGAACGACTGCACTGATGCCTAAGGAACAAAGTTGGTGTATAGGGTGATGCTAAAGAACTGTACATTCGAAAGGTATACGGTTCGAATCTCGCCCGGCACCAGCCATCCTGACTGACGGTTCTCGTCTGTTCCTCAGACCGCCAGGCAATTTCCGAATATCTCAATTAGGCCACGACCGCTACCCTACAGTCCTATCCAACCAGGCATTCACAAAACGTCACTTGGTCGACACTTTTATAAGGTGTCCCATAATGTGGAATACAGCGTCGTTAAAGAAACGACACAAGAAAGTACACCGACAAGACGGAAAGAAGTCCCGTGGACGGTAGGGAAGACAACTTCAGAAGATCAACTCGCATATGTCAACCAATACACGACGCCCATGTCGCCAGGGAAGGCTATAACGAGGTCAACTCTACAAATATTCCCATAGACAGTGGTTCCCAAAGTGTGCGCAAAGAATCCCACGCGATCTGCAATCAGTTCCCAGGGAATCTATGGATATACTTCTGTAATGGCTACTTTCAAGTTAACATACATGTTAATTAAAGGAATAATGTTTGGTTAAAAATAATCAAGGAACTCTGATTGGCGATATGTTTATTTCGTGTGACAGAATATTTAATTAAGAAACTTTCTGTACCCACGAAGCGAGCGACAGGCAATTCTATTAAGGTGGAATAAAATGATGTATTTTTGAATATGCTACTGGTATGTACTAGCACTATCAAAAATAATTTGAGATAAAAAGTGTTAATATTAGATACCTATCATCTGAATATGCTATATTTACGTCAGCAAGGATGTGAGGGTCGGTGTTATTTTTCGAAGCCAAAAGAGGTCCGCTAACCAAAACATTTTTGGGAGCATTGTTATAGGAAAAATGGCTAGAAGATAGGAGTGGAATATAGGGTAGAAAACTTGGGGGATACGGGGGAAGTCGAGGAAGTACTCGTAGAACTGGAGAATGGTCTCAATAGCAGCGATTGGCTGACTGGAAGCCTACATAGCAGCGATATAGCCGGAAAACTTTCTTCGATGTGGGACTAACACTTGAGATGTGTGTCGCTAAATAACCTTATCAAAATTGTCCTTCTTTCCTCAGGTTGAGCAATATGCTAAGATTTTGGAAGATGTCTCACATCATTATTAGCAAAGTGACGTAATTATCCGAATTCTTAATCACAGACCTGTGGCACTGTACAGGAAACAGCGAAACGAAACCATCTCTGCAAGCCAGAGATGGCAAGTTAGAAACGAATGGATCATTTTGAACACTAATATGGAAAACTGACAGTCACAAAAAAGGGTTGCACATTCTTGATAAACTATACCTAGAACATTAAATTTATTACATACAGAAAATCATTTCCTGTACCGATATTAAAAATACTCCCATCTCCAAATTAAACACGAACATGGGATTCTGCTTCACCCAAAAACGAACGGAATAAATCTAAACTGAGTAGACTCCCCTAAGGAAATTACATGGCTACAATAAAACCACCCACGTAAGCATACTACAATTTAATAAATCTTGCTCTCTCTTTCTCCGGCTCCCTTTCCACCTCCGTCTTTTGAAAACACTGTGTTTTTTTAAAAGTGCGTGACAAAATGAACAACGTGTATTCCTCTAGTAAGTATCCAAATGGCATTATATGTATATATACATATATATACACACATATAATGCCATTTAACATAAATGACATTTGACTACTCACAGCAGTTTACAAAAATGTCCGTGATTTCATTCCATCAACTTCTGGTCTAATAACACTAGCGTTTTAAAGCCATCCAGTATTCGCCACAAACTAATTACAAATTCCACAGTTAAGAAACCATTCTGAAGAATACATCTCAGTTTACATTCGGTTAAAACGTAACAGGCCTGTTCTCAGGCATTGCATTTCAATACGAAATTAATATTTGGTTAGGGGGGAACATTATATTGTGACGGCTGGTCTTGGACAGCCAGGAACATCTCCATGGCAGGAATTCCATTAGCATTAATTGTCCATATTACCAACAGCCTCCCTTTCACCCCGTCAACAGAGACGGCAGAACAAAACACAGGCGTTACAGTGTTCGTCTGATATATCGAAACCCTACTGCCTAATCCACAAGCCTTCAAATAGCAGAGCGTAAAGATCTACTGATTTTGTGCGAAGGACATCACTGTAACTAACCTGTTTCTGCAGTGAACACTTCTCCCGAACGTCGTCGTAAGAGTGGGTACAAATAGCGCTTCCTATTCGTGATTGGCTCAACCATCGTCTACGCGTAGCGTACTTGTCTGGGACAGAGCCTCAAATTGCTCAGTGACTGTTCTCATACACTAATCGTCCTGTGAATCGACGATACGTTTTTAATAAACGTAAATAAATACACAATCATGAACAATGAAGAAGGACTAGACTGTTTTTCCAATACCAATGTATCTACTAAAAGACAAAGAAACAGGTGCCAGAGCGTTTCAACATTCCAGACGTTCAACTTCCACCGAAACAGTTTGGCCCTCTCTGTATTTAGGGGATATGTGGCGATGCATTTGATTTAGGCATTGTGCTACAAACCGGAAAATAGCGGATTCGATTCCTGAAGGGGACAAAGACATATTTTATTGACTTAATCTTTCCGGCCGCACTGTCGCACTGGGGTCGACTCAGCCTATAGCAGAAATGAGTACTATAGGTAATCTCTGGGGGGGGAGGGGGGTAAAGGCGGCCGGTGTGCATGGCTGACAACCTCGCCACCTTCATGATTGTTTAGGAATTCTGGGAGCCTCAACCTCCTGAAGCTCTAACAGCTTGTCTGGGCGTGTAAAGTGATGGCTTGAATGTGTATTTGGGAATTATGGCCTGTTTTCTTCCTGATAGTTCAATACATTGTTATTTTCTACAAGATTCCTTTTAACGCCCTGTACTATGTGGACACCAGCTCTGACACCTGCCTCTTTGGGTGACATAAGCTACTTACACACGAGGGCACGCGGCGCGCATGCTCACACACCAAGTAGGCTAGTTAAGGAGGAATGGATCTCCCCGGAACAGCATATTTGAGTGCCCACTTTCGGGGCCCGAAACGGTAGGGAATTTGTTGAGTTTCTGAGTGAATATTGTCGTAAACGACTCTGCTTCATGGAGCTAGGTATTTTGGCAAACAGACTGAAGCATGAAGGAATAAGTGACAATAATTCTCTTTGGCGTATCTTGTCAATTTGCGAATCTTGCATTTTGAAAGAGGACGTCTGGTAGTAGCAGCTTCAAACCACATATAATAGATAGACGAGGCACTCTTTGGCTGACGACAGACTCGATCTCTCTAGAATATGTAATGAGATTGACGTCCTCAGAATGGTTCCGTCAGTTCCTAAAGCACTCGACTGACAGACTTTTTTGTTGTTATGACGGGCGTTGTTACAGTTTGTCTGAAAAACCTGGAGGTACTGTCGAGCGAGTAGCTCATTTCACAGATCGGCATGTTGCTTGACAACTGCTATCACTGCATCAGTACAGAGGAATTATTTATGTATATGTTAATTCACAGATTTCTCACGCTGGTAAATTAAAAGTGTATTCTTTCCTGCCTGGCATTTTGCCCTACTTGTTTAACTGTGGTACACCATAAGATATTTTGAAATCTAAAAATTAATTATGCGGACAGGCGTGTAAGATCAAATCAACCGATATATTTTATCTCAGAGTCAAAAACAGTTGAAATTTTATGGGGGGTTATTATCATACTGGTTTATCGTCAATATTCAAGGTAGTGTTATTTTCATTACCACATACTTCAGGTGTCACACTTGACGGTCACACTACTATGACTTGTTAGGCAGCTGTTGCTGGGATGTGGCTTCACATACTGGTAGCAAGTAGGGGTACTAGCTCTTGCGAGGAAAGTGCTTTTCCGAAGTTTTGGTAGAGATTCAGCGAATCATATGGCGTCACGCTCCGGAAGACAAAAAGAAACAAAACAAAAACGCTGATTTTATTTCTTACTTTCTCCATGGAGCAGAGTCTTTCTTGAGGAAGGTAAAAAGTAAAGTGTACCCTTGTACAGGCACTGAGGCTCTGTACAGGCCGTACGGCCCATATGGCGAGGAGAGGTATAGCTCTACTCTTTCTTGACCACGGCAATAAAAGGGGTGAGGGGTTAGCGTCACGCCCTGGCCGCTCTTTTACCCCGGGGGAAAGATCCGGTACCCATTGTACAGGAGGCTGGGTGGTACCCAAGGCCAGTCTGGATAGGTGCGGGAAATCTCGCCCCCACTGGGATTTGATCCCCGGAATGTCCAGCCCGTAGCCAGTCGCTATACCGACGACTACGCTACCCTGCTCACTCTTCTTGAGAAGCTAACAGGTTTTCAACAAGTCAAAAAATTCCCCGCATTTTATGAAACCCGACGTTTCATTACCGCCTATACAAAAGATCACACCTGTCCCTATCCCGAGATAGATCAGTCCAGTCCAAGTCCTCTCATTCCACTTCCTGAAGATCCATCTTAATATTATCCTCCCATCTAAGCCTGGGTCTCTCAAATGGTCTCTTTTCTTCACATTTCTCCACCAAAACCCTGTATATGCCTCTCCTCTCATCCATACGTGCTACATATCCCGCCCATCTCATTCTTCTCGATTTTATCGCCCGAATAGTATTTGTTGAGCAGTACACATCATTAAGCTCTTCATTACGTACTTTTCTCCACCCCATATTACCTTGTCCCACTTAGGCCCGAATATTCTCCTGAACACCCTACTCTCAAACACCATTAGCCTCCGTTCCTCCCTCAGTGTCAGCAACCATGTTTCACACCCATACAAAACAACAGGCAATATTACAGTTCTGTATATCTTAATCTTTATATTTTTGTATACCAAACAGGATGTAGCATTAGTCATAAAAATTCAAAATAGTGACTGAAGCATTGGAGCAGCCTACTGTTCCCTTCTTCGTGGTCAGTCAGTGAAACTCTTCATGGATTGTTCGGCTCCGAAGATGGAGAAGCCGAATCGCTACAAAATGCTAGTCAATATTTACTAACCGACACGGCGTAACACCCCATAACACATGAATCTTCGATAGTTAACTTGATGGTAACTGCAATCTTAATTGTATTCATCACGGCAGAGAGCTGGTTTGGTAATTGTGATGATAGGCGACGAACAGGGAAGAGATCTGTCAGTTGTCCGTTATGGGTCTTATGTGAGGAAGCGTGTACATAAAACACACAATGCTAATCAACAGCACTTTCGGTGTGCACATCAACATTTCAACAACTTTAAATTCTCTGTGTTCTCTCAGCAGGTGTATTTATAAATGCGAATTTTTCCAAACTCAAATTTGAACACAGCCAAATTCCTATTCATAGTCCCCACACGCACTGGTATCACAAACGATTTTAGGAACTGCATAACAGATGTCCGCTGCTAGGGGAAACAGCGATGGAGGAGAAATACAACCTGGTCCATTAATTAGTCAGCGAAGCGAGCAAAGAGAATTAGAGAACAACACAGAATAACGGAGTACAGGTAGAACAAACAAAGAAGGAGTGGGGTGTTAGACGGGACGAGGAGGGGAAAGACGTGAAGGCGGCTTTTTGCGGATCTCGTATCTCCGTACCTAGATTTGCCCTTCTACATATACACTCCTCGTGTAGAGTTTGCAAAGCCCCTCAAGTTCTGACTAATTAACCCTTTGTTGGATGCTTCTGCTGATGCTACTAGCTCATTTATAAAGTTCGATGAGTAGAAATACACAGTAAATAATACAGCAAAACTAGATTTAATATGAACGTTTTATGGAAATGTGACGTTATGTCTACTGGCATTTATCGACAGTTCGAAGGATGCATTTACTTTCAGTGTCAGGACAGTCCAAGAATGTCCCTTGGACATGCCTTCATCTTCAGCCTCAAGCATTCTCCTTGGACTTGGAGAGATCCTGAAGATGACAACATTAAAGCATTTGAAAATTCGAAGACTATTTAGCAGTCCAAACGGCGTAATATCCCTGAAGATTTGAATCGTCGGCAACGCCGCTTTAGCAATTTCATACCTCGCAAATTACACCTGACCTTAGGAATCTATTCATTCTTTGTAGCCTGACAGGTAGGGCCGTCTTATTTTATTTTGTGTTAATGCAACGACGAATCGCTGAAACAAAATTATCGTTTTGAATTAAAAAAGCTGAAATATTTTCTTTTTTGGTTTAGTTTTCATAGCGTAAAACGTATAAGGGAATGATGTAAGATCAGCATTCCTTGCATTGCTTGAAGAAATTTCATGAGAAAGTAGGTGAAACTGCACACATAACACCCGATTCTAAAATCAAATATCAAAGACATTTTAGTAACTAAAGAAACACAGATTGCTGTATGTCTTTATCCAGTAACTGCGTCATAACTGCAGCGTCGCAGACTGCTTGAACATTAAAAACAATGGGTATTTATGGGCTTCAGGTGATTACCAGAATGAACAGCGACAGTATCAATAAGTTCGTCATGGAAATGTGTCTACTGGTTGACAGTAGCTGAATTCTTAACTGTCTGGTACAAGAAATGTGTTTCTAAAAAGTTGCGCTGGATACGATTTTCTTTGAGGATTTATGTTTTCTCCTCTCAGTATCGTGGGTCGGGTAGCTCAGTCGGTATAGCGACTGAGCTACGGGCTGGACGGTCCGGGATCGAATCCCGGTGGAGATGAGATTTTCCGTCCGTCCCGACCGGCCCTGGGGCCCACCCAGCCTCCTGTAAAATGGGTACCGGGTCTCTCCCGGGGGTAAAGTGCGGCCGAGGCGTGCTGTTGACCACTCACCCCCTTTTAGTGCCGCGGTCATGGAAGAGTACCCACCGTCTGGGCCACACCGGGCCTGTAACGGGATCACTTTGCCTTTTACCTGTCAGTATCATTCCACTAGTGCTCTATACTTGACCTCATCCAAACATTACTCTTATCGAAAGCACAAGTGGGCGAAACCTACTATATCGGGGAGACAAGAAAAACCACGTATTTTTACACTTTGTGTCTTCAAGTGTTACAAAATTTTCAAGTCTCTTTCTGCGATATTCTTGTTCATTCCTTCGGGTTTTCAAGAACTGATATTCTAAAGCAGGTGAATTCGAATTAATTGCCCTCAAATTGATGTCACTCTTAGAAAGAACGAGTGGAGTTCCTACATCGAGACATATGAAGCCGAACAGCTTTTTGTGATGCACTGTCTCTGAAGACTGCTACTCTTACGCGCTTGTCTCCCAAAACTTAGGCAAAGAACACAACTAAGAGAAAGAGTACGGGCCAATATAAGACGTTTGCCATCGGCGGCTTAATTAAGTTGTTAGCGTGTTTCAACGCTTATTACTTAGTGAACTTAGGGTTGGACCAAAGCTCTTGCACTCCCAGGAGAGGTAAACTGCGTCATCACAGAACCAGTCTCTGGTCCGACAACAATAAAACCCGAATGGGCAGAAGGTTACTGCGAGGGAGGGGGGGGGGACGAAGTTATTGGATTACGATTAGGTTGATGCCGCGGAGAAAATGCTCTTGTGGTTAAGACATCGGGTCCCGGCTAGCCTTCAGTTGCAGGGGTCGGAAGATGTTTCTAACTTAGAGCCGAAAGTAACGGACCGAAATCTGGGAGGCAATGACTTCTGTTTCTAAGGAAGAGGGATATTTCCACAGTTACAGCAAGTTTCTACGTTATCTCTAACTTTCTGATTACTGTTCTGTGCAGGACACACGGCGTGGAAGCAACATGGGCAACAGGGAAGGCGGAAATGACATCTCTCAGAAATGTGCCCCGATGTTTAAATATTACACAATTAGAAACACAAGGAATAGAAAAGTCGTAGTCGTCGTCATCATCATCATCATCAACAACAACAACAACAACATCGTCATCCAGCAGTATGGCAGTTGACATGCTTCTGCTCCATTAGCACTACACTATCCTCAAATATCTTCTTTATAATTTCGATTTATAATTTGTAATAATTTTATGCTTCGTATTTATTTTTATTCCGTTTGCAGTGCGAAATTCTCTCCCGTGTGTCTTCGGTTTTAATTCTTTATCACATTTTTATCTCACAATAAAGCTATGTAAACAGTCTCATGTAAGTTATAAAACCAAAAATAAAATAATTACCGGTAATGTCATGTTGGTGGGACAGAAAATCATTTTGTTCATAAACAAATGCAAAGTACCACCTAATGGAAGACGATTCACAGGGGTTACAGATGATGCCATAGGTGCTCTGAATGCAATCGTCTGAAATTATTCCGCAGCGCAATATAATTTTGAAACTAAAACAATTAAGTGCCCTAGGTTTTATCATAATAAAGGCATCTAACCGTATCAGAGAACTTACACAATCAAAGCGTAATAAATTCTGCCTTTGATGGACATAAGATGGACCGAATAACATAGTGGGTATAATGAATCGCTACGGGCTGGATGGTCCTGGGATCGAATCCCAGTGAAGCCGAAATTTTCCACACTCGTCTAGACCAGCCGTGGGGTGCACCCAGCCTCCTGTTCTGTGGGTAACAGGTCCCTTTCCCGGGAGTAAAGCGGCTGGGGCATGGTGTCGACCGCCGACCCCCCATCTAGCGCCAAGGATAAAGAAGGAGGTATAGCTATACCTATTCTCCACCTCTATGTCTTCGTGGCCTCTTCTATGGAGATCTTTCATGCACATACGGGATTAATTTGCGTCTAATCGCACGCATTGTTAAGTAAACTGAATTCGCTTAAAAGAAGAGCGTTAGTAATTCTGTACACAATATTAGGCCTAAGCACTATAATTTTTCCCAGTATGGATTCTGAATCTCTTTCTACGAAGCGCATTTCTGGGAACTTTACAGCACGACGCCACTGCGTTCTCCTTGCTCACCACGTGACCGGGAGAGGTCAACCACAACTCGAACAGTTCCCACGGACCGTCTTCTTAACGAGCAAATCCCCCTCTGCCGACGACCTGCCGCCAAATCCGCAGCTTCAGGGCTGGAGCTCGTTATCTGTGCATGGGTTCCAAGGAGAATCTCTCGACGTGGAAACAGCAAGACGATTGGGATATCTTGAACATATACGTATGTTACATATACACTTGCGCGAATATATTACCTTTCGTTTGCAAATCACCATGTTTCCTCCTACTGCGATGTTCTGTGGTACATCTTCTGCATTTAGAAAGAGCAGCCATACGATAAACACAAGAGCGCTCGATTCAATCATTCCTGGTCTTTGTCTTCGTCGCCATAATCATGATTATCTTTGCGATTACCATCACCATCATGTCCATGTCACCTAACAGACATATTCTACAGGTCGTACTTCACAGGCCTAGATTCTAACATTAAACGACACATCAGTTTGTGTTTAATGTATGATAATTCATAAACGTCACCGAGATAACCTATCTATCAAACCAGATGACGTCACATCCAACAAAACGGTAATGTTCACTGTCGTTTCCACGAGACTTTCAAACCTCACATTTCAATATATTGCCAATGAAAACAGCCAATTCCATATTTTTTTAATTCACTCGAACATCTTGCCATGAAAGACATCCACACCACTACGTAACACAAATAGACTGTCCACTACACAAATAGACTGTCCAATACACAAACAGACTGTCCACTACACAAATAGACTGTCCAATACACAAATAGACTGTCCACTAAACAAATAGACTGTCCATTACACAAATAGACTGTCCAATACACAAATAGACTGTCCACTACACAAATAGACTGTCCACTACACACTATTACATGGCACTTTACAAAGCTGACCGGCAGGTTGGGCTGTCCACTGTCCCTTGTCCAACAGCACAAACAAGTGGATCCCTTGAGCACAGTCATTTGTATGTTACGTCACCATTACAGCAACAGTAAAACTATTACAAATGAGGATAATAGTTAATATTTTATACCTTTTATTGTCTGTTCGTCAAGAACTGTCACCTTGTAACTCGACGACATTCTTCACAAAACCTTAGCAAGTCTGCATGTTCCTGCAAGCGCCATACTATTTTCACATGGACATAAAACACGCTGTGGGTAATATTACTTTCAGGGCAGACTGACGTGCGTTATCCTCCGTAAATATCTATGTACATTAGGCAGTATCTATTCGCATTGTTCGAAACGTTTGCGACTTTACATCACAATCGTCATCATTATAATCATCATACAGCTTACAGAGTTTTAGTCCTCGTGACCTGTACTTGGGACTTTTTACCAAAAATATCCAAAATTCTTCGGTTAAAAATTAATATAAATGTCATTATCCTCTTTATATTTTACTTCCCCTCTAGTCCTTAAATCTCAATATAGCCGGTGAGGGCGCGAGTTACTTTCGTTTTAAATACAAATGCCTACAACTGCGCAGGACAACGTTGACCCTAGCGGCCGTAAACTCACCACCATCAGTGACTGTGACAATAAATACGCAACACTCACAACAGGGATGGACATAGGCAACATGCACAGCAGTTCATAAAGGCGTGTTGCTCTAGTCACGAATAAGTCTCGTGACGCCCACAACCCAACCCGCCCTAGCTTCTCACTGTACGAACTGGTAACTCAGCCTGTCACTAACTTGTTCCACAACACACTTAAGGATGAGACAGGATTATCGGTTTCCGATCACCAAGCAGCATTCATAGTAACGGATACGATCAGTAGCACGTCACCTGAATCCAATTTCCGGCAATTGCCTGTCCCCTTCAAAACCATATCCTACGACTTTCATCTAAAGGAAGTTTCTTTCATACGGACTCAACAAGCAGAATCTTTGTGATGGCTGATTGAATTACGTTGTCTTACGCCAAAATACTGAAGAAATATAAACGGGTCACTTCCTTTCATCGAATATGTATGTACAGATAATGCAGCGTGGCACAGTTCCGTGTATTTAGAATTCAAACACTGAACGAATCAACAAACAAAATACAACGTAATCCCTAATGATGTTCATTACACCACAATTCCGACACGTTACGGCCCTCGAGCATCCATTTTTAAGGATTCATAACAATTATGGTCAGAAGCGCGCATAAAATAGCGGAAAAGGTGGACAATTATTGAGAAAATTGGATGTAAAATGTCCAATATCTAATTAATATTTTCTTTACCAAGGTTCAATATTTAAAACACGCACTACGCGCGCGCGCGCACGCCCACGCACACACACACACACACACACACACACACACATATATATACACAAATTCAATAACTTTGGCTAAAATTGTACTATTGTTTTTGCGTGTTTAGAGGTATTTAACATAACACTGGTTAAAACCGATAAGAAAAAATGAATGGAAATTCACGTTGAAGAGTCTGCGTGCAAACATCTATTTGTCATAAATTATTAAAGAATATAGGCTGGTGCGGTATATAACGGGATGAAGAAAGTAGTACCGCGCTGTGTCAATAGGAGGTAAGAGTAACGAACAGTCAGAGCTGAGACATGGTGTCTTGAGTGAAGCAGGCCATTTTTCTTAGATGCGGTGTATTTTGTTGGTTGATTTAATAAATGTATCTACAGAAAATGACAAATATTATGGAAAAAGTGTAAGTAGGTTGGCCTACGGGACCTCAAGGGAAGCCAAAGAAATGCACGAAGATTACATTGAAACCAAAATTCGAGATTTTCAAAAAGTGAGAAGGGTTTGGCTCACCTTACGGTGCGAGGAAGTTCAGACACGTCGAGATTCCAAAAAAAGAGATTTCCACGACCAACTACATCTATTAACCGTTTAAAGCCCAAAGGCACAAACACGTACCAGTTTTTGCAACAATAAAAATTTCTGAATTTTGGCACATATTACATGCTTGTGATTTAAACGATGCTACAATAAATATCGAATATTTCACTGTCCATGATTAACCCCTTTGAACGTTATAATGAAGACGCAGCACGTTATCTGAGTTGGAATTTCAGTTGATACACGTAAGAATTTACATGGAAAATCGGTTTCCAACGGGTTAAAAGAATTCACTGCTCCATGGTATGTGTAGTTCTTTGCCAGTTCGTCTAGTTCAGTGGTTCCAAAAGTGTGGTTCAGGGATCGCAAAGGATCGACGATCAGTTACCCGAGGATCCGTTGATACATTTCTGTAATGGCTACTTTGAAATTTACTCACTTTTAATTAAAGTAATGATGTTGTGTTAAAAATAATAGCAGGACGGCTTTAACTGACGTTGTATTTATTTCGTATTAGCGCTAAAACTACTAATTAAGAAAACTACTGTACCCACGCAGCGAGTGACAATTATTTCAATCAAGTTAAAATTATACAATGTATTGTTACGTACGGTTCTGGTACGCATTCGTAGCCGTACGTAATAAATTTGGAGATAAAAACTTTTAATTTCTGTTATCTACCATTCGATCACTCTACAGTTACGTCAGCAAGGATGCGAGGATCCGTGGTTATTTTTCGAAACCAAAAGCGGTCCCTGAGCAAGCAAGTTTGGGAAAAACTGGTCTAGTTCATTAACGCTGAAGACCACTTTTAGATGACAAAATGCGTTATGTGTGATTAACAGATAGATAACAAATAGAAAATTGTACCTTAATTAAGAGTTGCTCATACACATGACACTGCATTCTGACATGAAACACTCTTCCACTGCACGAGAATGTGGCCGCAAAAATACAATACTGACTAAACACTTAGCGAACTTACTTTTAAATAAATTACCAAACTAAATAATAATAAGCAATCCTTGTACAGGCCTGGACAGGCCCTGAGGGTTCCAGGAGGCTGAGACTCCCAGATTTCAAGACAGTCGGCACATGAGGGTGGTAAGGTTGTAAGTCCAACGCACCGGCCGCCTTTACCCCTCAGAAAATATTCTTGGTACTCATTTCTGTTAGCTGCTGAGTACCCGCGACCATCCGGCCTGTAGTGCAGGAATTCAACAAACTGCTCCACTGTACCATAATAATAATAATAATAATAATAATAACAACAGAGAAGTTACAGCAAATAGGCCAGGTATAATAATTAAAAACAAAAAAGAGAAAACATGCACACTGATAGATGTGGCAATACCCGCAAACAGAAATGTTGTGCAAAAGGAAGCGGAAAAGAAGTTAAAATACCAGAGTTTGTTTATAGAGATACAACGAATGTGGAACCTCAAATGTACGATTGTACCAGTAATAATTGGAGCCACTGGAA
>Ga0123354_10008940_pt1 | contig 15293 bp, 10 predicted proteins | sample TergutLab28metaG_2_FD_97872 | JGI IMG/M metagenome (GOLD analysis project Ga0123354, IMG submission 97872) | Labiotermes labralis P4 segment gut microbial communities from Petit-Saut dam, French Guiana - Lab288 P4 | ecosystem: Host-associated > Arthropoda: Insects > Digestive system > Gut ...
AAAGTTATATTTATGTTAAAACACTTGGCAAAATAAACGTCGTTATATATATATTTGGTGATAAGGCAGCATGTCGTAGAGCGGCATGCCGGCCGCTCTACGACATGTTGCCATATCACCAGATATGTATATAACGACGTAATTTTGCGGAGTGTTTTAACATAAATATAACTTTAGTCAGGTACAGACAAAGCTACCTGATGATGGTCGAGACCGAAACATGTAGGAGCGATTTTATTGTGTATTTTAATGTAGATTAAAACTTTTAACCAAGTTAATAAATAGTGCATTTGTTGGTGTGTGAGCTACGTAGAATTCAAAAGTGCACGGTGCGACGATGAAAACAAATGCGGAATACCCGCATGTTGGGACATTATTTTACCATTCAGCTGTATCTGTTCACTTCCCGTCGGCCCGCCTAACTTATAAAACTCTGACGTGCAATGAACAAAGTGTCTGTCAAGTACGATGCGTGTCTGCGAAAATAAGACAACCATTCTCAGCACCTTCTCTATTAATGGTGCTTGAAAACTAAACAGCAACTGCAATACACAGACATAAAACATGTGGACCCCCAGTAACGGCAAATTTAAATAGCGGCGAGCGCTGCGGTGCCCGTATCCACGCGAAACGGTCTGGGGGAAGAGTGATGCGAATTGCCAGATAAAATAATTTCCCTGTGTGTACCTGTACATACGTATCTACAAACACACACACATACGAGCGTAAAGAATATTCCATCCTCCAATGTGGAAAGAATTAAAAGAAGGAATTAAGGCACGCATCCGTACATGGACCAGTAGCAGTCAGAGGTACATCCATCTGCCTAAAATATGTAATTCTTATAGCATACATATAATTTACAAATGTGGCCACCGGCCGTACAGTACAAGCTGGTGGACCGCAAGCTGTAGACTCATGTTCTAAAAAAAAACTAGTGTTGAACTGAATTCTATATAAGATTTCGTTTCGTACTTCACAGAGAAATAACTCCGTGTCCAGCACAAAGGCAAAATGCTTAAAGCTGTTTAGGGAAGTAATCGGTGTTTGTTTCAAGACTCACAGGAAGCACCATGTGGTGGTGGTATAACACAGAGTGCCGTAACGTTAGAGCAGGTGCTGCATGTTGCTTTCACTGGGCTGTAAACAGTCTAACACAGTAACGTGCTTCGTCAGACGCAGCTGTTAATATCTTTCATGGCTCTTCCTTTAAAATCCAACAAAATATTAACATGAAGACAGATATTTCAGCTTTATTCTTTAAATATTGTTGATAATACCACAATTTCTCCCATTTCCTCCATAGAATTCGTTAGACTACGACAACAAACAAATATATTTAATGTCAATTTCATGAAACTTAACATATCTGACGGGTTTGATATGTATTGGACCGTGAATCATCTTGATAATGAAGAATAAAATCCAAATAGATGCCACTTATTACTTTATTATGCTTATGTTAGGCTCAACGTGTTTCGGGCACCATTATGCTCATCATCAGGAGCTCACGACGATAGCGTTGGTTACCACATAGGCCGTCTGGTTCTGTAAAGATGTATGAAGTAACGTTAGTGTAAGTTTTGATATTTGTGGTGTGTATTAGGTGCGAAATTTTTTGTAGTTTTTTGTCGAGCGATCATAGTTGGTAGAAAATGTATCTTAATTTTTAAAGTTAAAGTTAAAGTTGTGCGACCACACACATGAAAATCATAACTGTTAAAAATTAAGATACACTTTCTACCAACTATGATCGCTCGACAAAAAACTATAAAACATTTCGCACCTAATACACACCACAAATACCAAAACTTACACTAACGTTACTTCACACATCTTTACAGAACCAGACGGCCTATGTGGTAACCAACGCTATCGTCGTGAGCTCGTGATGATGGGCATAATGGTGCCCGAAACATGTTGAGCCTAACATAAGCACAATAAAGTAATAAGTGGCATCTAGTTGGATTTTATTCTTCAAATATCTGGCAGGTATTGAAAATTCTGTAAACGTAAGGTTCATACAACAGACGACGACCTTCCATGCACAGTTGTTACATAGGATTCATGTAAAACTTTACTGTCGTGTCCGGCCTGCTGTATAAAAACTGGAACACAGTTATTACAATTTAATACCTGCGATATTAAGTTGTAATAATGATCAGCTATGAAATATCAACTTCGTCTCTTCCTTGCTTCTCACAGTATTATGTTTTTCGCCTCCTGTATTTCTGAAAATTTTCTGAAGTAGACGTAAGAGTTTAGAGACACCTTGCAAAAGAAGCTTACTGTGTCTGGACAGGCTGAGCGCTAAGCTGTGGATAAAGGAAGGAGAAGAAAGAGAATCCACATAATTTCCCCCAGGTGACAGAGCGCCGCAAAATAAACTAATAACAGGAAAACAAGAAAGTCTACAGTATAGACGGAACAACGGCTTGCTTCAGCACCTCCTAGTTACAGAGCAACAGCAACAGGAGCAGTAATTAACACACTTACAGGCACAAAAGATGTTTAACAAGACAGGCAATATAGAATAACATAAGGCAGAGGCGCCATCATACAACCATTGTTGCCGTGGAAGAGCAGTAGGCATTGCATATCCTCAGTGGGTGTTTGTAGCCTTAGGTATCCAACATGCAATTCGCTTGCGCCATATTGTCATCTGTGGCCTGTCCGACTCTACAATAATTTTCCACCTTCTCTCATAGACTACATGATATTCGGGGGAAAAAAGTTACTGAACGTAAAAGGAGTGTTTTGATTTTCTCCGCAAAGTTTTTCTGAAACATTTATCATTATAAGCAGAATTGAGCAAGATATGATTAAAATAATATGTTGATCATAATGTAAAGTAGCCATTATTCTTATCAGATTTTAATTAAACTGAAATTTTCTCGACAGATTTTCGAAAAATATCAAAATATCAAATTTCATGAAAATCCGTCCAGTGGGAGCCGAGTTGTTCCATGCTGACGAACAGACATGACGAAGCCAATAGTCGCTTTTCGCAATTTTGCCAAGGCGCCTAATATGACACACACCAGAAGAAACACCCATAAATATTTATATTTCATTTTGTAACCGGCTATGTGTCCTCCTAACCAGTGCTCCAGTTCCGAAGTATGGAGAGTAATTTCAGCAGATGATATGTAATGAATGACAGATGGTGTACTTTAAAAGGGCTCGACCGAGATGGGCGGTGTGGTTCTAATTCTCCTAGGTTTGTATTTAGAGGATACCGGTACTAATCTCGGCTGGGGCACCGACTGCCCTTACTGCAGTTTTTTGTGGTGTGCTTCAGTTCTTGTATGCAAATGACGCTACACTCTCCCGACTAAGTCACGGAGGCTTCCTTCCAAATTCTTTTCAATTCATAATTCATCAATTATCCTACAATCAACGCTACATAATCCGAGACACAGACAACATCCGTAATTAATCCACAAAAGAATAAGGCCCGACGTTACTCCGTTCAGAAAAGCCCGTCGGTAAAGCTTATTCTGACCACCTCAGTTTACTTCAGATTTTTTAATTTCCATGTTTGCCATCCCGAATTGTTTAACACATACATAAATATACAATGATATATCAGTCAAACACAACAACATTTTAGTATGTTTATTATTGTATTAGGGCAACATGTTTCGATTCTTATAGAATCAGCCTCAGGCCCTTCCAAGAGTACAGATCCTTATTTAGCAATGTTTAAAATGCGCTGTGGGATTCCAAACGCTTATATTCTTGACACAACTATGTATAAAATGCGTTTAGGATCCCATAGCGCATTTTAAACATTGCTAAGTAAGGATCTGTACTCTTGGAAGGGCCTGAGGATGATTCTATAAGAATCCAAACATGTTGCCCTAATACAATAATAAACATATCAAAGTGTTGTTGTGTTTGACTGATACATCATTGTATATTTATATATTAGTCAGTTTCCTGAACTATGTTATAACACAGCAGAGAGCCGAGAAGGGTCTCAGAGTACAGCCAGCAGTTTACTAGGTCAGTATTAAGCACTTAAAGCCTGCCGGTTACGTGATGCACCAACAAGTTTAACATTTGACAATTGTACATTCTGTCCACACTGAATTTATGTGTTTTGTATTTATCTTAGAACTAACAGCGACTTGTGCCACTTACATCATAAACTGATCGGTTTTTATAACCGAGATGAAAAGTGTTTACAGCGCGGTACGAACTGAGTCTTTAAATAAAGCAGTCTGCGCTTCGTCTCTAAATAGTTAATAGCCACGCAAAGGCGCATTTTCAGTGTTCCACACACATGAGAATTAACCACCACTGCGCTAAAACAACACAAAAGTAATTCACAAGAATAAATAGACCGTTTTAATGTTCAATAATTCTTTACACACCAAGGCCTTCTTTTAAATTTTTTTGCTTCAACTCCCGTTACCATTTTACACGACTTCCTAATGTACGCCCTCTCATTTTCTGTTTAAAACCCTTTGCTGGCTTATTTACATTTCAATTTTTTATACGGGAATCTCGTTTGTTATTTATGCCTTTTTTTATTGACGCCCATTTTTTCAGGAACACAACTGGGGCCTAAAACAAGGTCTTTATGTACTCCTCAGTCAGCGGATCGGCCGATGTCAAGGTCTTTTGGGATGTATGGTTTTCTTTCCTTTCAAATAAAATATCTGATAACATTTATTATTTAAATTAAGAAGGCGAAATGATAAAAATGTTAACATTAGCATTTATCGTAATCATTTATTACAAGAGATAGGCATCTGATCATTTTTGTTGAACTATGACGGAAGCTTTCTAAAACGGAAAATTGTCATACAATATGTACCACGGTTTATTTTAAAAAAAGTCAGTGTTAAAAAGGGGTTTCACAATACAATTTCTTGATTTAGTTTTCCGTGTGTGCATGCAATTCTAATATAAAACCTAGGGGAGGGGGGGGGGTGACACTCCTAATGAATGAGATCACTCCGACCTGCAAGCATCCATCTTCTTCTAACACGCTGCACGTTTGTTTCATACAATTTGTTTCCACTGTTTCTTATGCAGTATATTAGCTGTCTGCTTCCGTCGTGAAATAGATGAAGAAAGAGTAATTAGTAAGATTTAGTACAGCAGTTTCGCCATAAAACTCAGCAGGCTTGCAAATCACTGTTATTTTTAACATGAGGTCGAACCTCCTTGCTATGCAATAGTGTAAAGTCTCCAACCTTCAGACAGACGGACAACAATTACACCAAGTACATCAGGGAGAAAAGAGGAAACTCTCAGTATCTAGATGGATCGCCATATCGGCACAAGAAACATGCCATTTGGGATTTTCATGTAGGTGAATCTGTATGGTACTATGTTCTAGAATTTTATGTTTATGGTTCCGTGCATCACTGATCTATATGAATAATTGTCCAACGAGATGCAACATAAAGCAGTCTATTTATTATTCTGCAAGTTTACTGCACATGTTTCGGGTGTCAAACACACCCATCATCAGGAGTACATAAAATTGTAACTACAGCCTCCGGTCCTGGTCATATTTTTTGTGCAGCATTTCCGGGGGGTAAAGGCGGCCGGTGCGTACGGCTGACAACCTACCACCATCCTGTGCCTTTGTCACGAAATCTGGGAAACTTAACTTCCTGGAACCCTTTGGGTCTCTTCAGGCCTGCAATGGGACTGCTTTACCTTCTACCTCCCTCCAACGTGGCCAAGCTAGCTGCACAAAAAAATATGACCAGTACCGGAGGCTGTAGTTACAGTTTTGTGTACTCCTGATGAATGGTGTGGTTGACACCAGAAACATGTAGAGTGAACTTGCAGAATAATAAATAGACTGCTTTGTGTTGCATCTCGTTGGACAATTATTAATATATTCTAGGATGTACCCTAATGACGTGTAGGCTGGTAGCTAGTTACCAAGGTTTCGGGGGAATCTGCTGTCTCGTATTTACGATGCAATAATTAAAGGACTCATACTTTGTTCAACATCAGTAACAGGGCCTGTTATTATTTCTTTTAAAATAAAAGCCAATTTAAAGAACGTATCTTACACGCACACCACGTTGATGGTAACCTAATTGGCCGCAACATGTAGCTGTTTGTATCTGTATTGAATATATGTTGTGTTTGACGGATTTTAAGTTTGCTGTCAACTCAGTATCTGAAACACTACGGGAAATAATCTCCTTAAGTTCTTAAGTTTATTTCTTTTGCCCCGTCTTCTCTCAAATTTCTCTTTCATTCTTTTGCTCACTTTCCGAGGTGAATTTGCACGAATTAAGTTCCGTACTGTGAATGGGGTGTAGTAAGAACAATTCATTCCAATCACTAAGCAAAATATTTCTACTACAATAAAAGCCAGAAACAACCCCAACCTTTACGTACGGTATTCCGCTCGAGATTCGAGCCAGGCACCACATGAAACATCTCCCTCGCATGATCATCCTGATATTGTCTTGTAAAAAGTAAAACTTACGAAGCTCAGCATCGTATAATTTCAGCCTTATTTCTCTTACTGATCAAACAGTATCTCTTACGCTTTATGACCCAAAACACTGACCATAGGATTATGTCACTCGTTCATGGCGAGAAACAGATTTCACAAACACATAATAGAAAAGATGAATTGATATATTTTTTCTTCAGGTTTTACGACAGAAGATAATGGTAGCAAGCATTCCAGGTAATTAACATGATTTTGAATTATTTATTTAACTTTTATTAACCTAGGCACATTTTAAAAATTAGTTTTATTTTTAATGACAATTACAAATATTTCGTCAATGAACATGTTTCGTACGAGACAAATATTCTTTAAAAATCCCCATTTTGTTTCATCTCGTGTAGGCAGAGTAGTCGCTCCATCTGTTCACGTCAATGCGCTGTGTACCCTCCAGGTGGCAGTGACAATGCTATGAACGGCACGATCTAGCAAGCTCTTTCTTTCTCCTAGAACGTCTTCTTTCTAAAAATGTTTTCTTCTTTCGAATGTGCAATTTCGATTTGTCCTTGTAAAAGGTGTCGGCCAGCTGTATACTTAAATTCGCAGATCTGCTATTCTTGCAACTTTTTGTAACAAGAAAGAAAGCGCTTTAAAAACAAACAGACGAATACGTTCGCCTGCAGTCTGATTTCTAACGTCTCAACCATACCATTATACTTCCATGACACAGTCAGTAAGAATTAAAGACTGAGTCCGACATTTCACTAATTGATATGGCTAGTTTATTAAGACCCCTAAAACTCATAATTCTCTTTCCGACTTTGTTTTTTCCCTTTCTTTATTCTTCTACATTTCCTCTCCGTACTCTTCACATTCTTGGTTCTGTAGTCCAGTTTAGGTCAGGACTTTCTCTGTAGGATTTGTAGAGATATCCTAGACTCGTACTAACGCAACGAGCAACACAGCTAATCTACCACCAGAAAAGACGGAGATATGGTCACAGATATCAGTGGTTCTAGCGGGTTTTTTATCCACAATCTCAGTGTCTAGAGGCCGAAAACGTTTTACGATCACGTAACAACTGGAGTCTGAAATAATAACAATTAGCTGCTGAGTCTTTGAGTTGTTCTTTGATTAAAGATACATATAACATGATAAGGGCCGTACAAGTACCTCAGAATATTCTGTAAGGACAGGTTAGACAAATGAACCATGGTTGGAAAAACACCGTGTTTTGAAATAGGCAGATGTCGTCAGCTAATGAGGTTATTACAAGACCGAGCTGTTTACACGTCTCACGAAGGTTCTCGTCTTGTATCATTACACGCTGCCTACTTATGTTATCTGTTTTACTCCCTAATATTTTCCGAGATACGTAAATGTCTTCCCCTCAGAAGGTAGACTGTTACGTTGTTATACAACACAATGTTTTAAATAAGCTGAATTTATTCTTTTCATAATTCGTCATGAACATAATTCCTATTTCTTAACTTTTTTCTTCATAAATTGAAGTTTGTAACATTTTGTATTCGTATTCCTCTTAACTATGTTTACCTGAAAGATAATTGATTTTATGACAAATAAAAGAAAATACAATACGCGCACTTGTGTTGCACCATGACATTAATATTTGCCCAGAGATAAAAATGTTCTGTTGCAATCAGTTATGTTGCTTACAACTGTTACAACAATATCTCTCTGGATGTTTTTCATATAGCATATTGACCTAAAGTTATTGTGTTCTTTTTTCACGTTTGACTTTACAGTCCACAATTTTTAAATGCGCTGACACCTACCAAAAAAGCCATTGTTCCGAAACAACAGACTACACAAGCACACACCACACTAAAAAGAAATGCAATGAAATTCCATTTGTTGGAACTTTAGCATAACCGCTTCGTGCTCTAAATGTCCCTGTTTCTACTGCACCAACCCCCTCCCCCAAGTGATTATCCTGATAGATGTCCACTGGCTTTCCTCAGTTCCAGGAAAAACTGATTACTTCTACTTTCATCAACAAGGTGTTTTATTCTTTTTTTTTTGTATCCATTGTCACCACATGTCCTTGTGGACTTCGAGGTCCTCCCTCCTGGGCATGGCAGGAGTGTAACGGACTTCTGAGGTTGGGACGCCCATGAGGCGCAGTTACGTCGTCCCGATTATGTGAGTGGTGATATAGGAGGATGTAGGGCCAGGAGGGCCCTTAAGCCTAAATTCTACTAATCTACCCAGACCATGGTCACCGCGGGAATCCTTCCCTTCAGGGAAAATTCCCACGGTAGAGCCGGGGATCGAACCCGGGACCTCATGATTAGTAGTCAGAGACTCTGACCACTAGACCACGAAGCTGGTCAGGGTGTTTTATTCTTGACTGACCGACAAGCGCCTGCCCAATGCTCCGTCTGACGCACTGCCAACATTGCATTGTACACCGCGCCTCTCGGAACTTTGGCAGCCGATGACGGGAGCTATACAAACGATGGCAGTGATAATAGTATACAGGAAGTCTAATAAAACTGACTACAGCCTTAGGTCGGCGTTTATAAGTCAGATAGGAAAAGAAGCTCCTATAGTCCTTCCTAATCCATTATTCGATGTTTGGGGGCTGAAAAAAAGTAGTTAGATTATATACGTAAGTATGTTTTGTAGGAACCAAAATATCTTATTGCTTTTATCCTAACAAGTAGGGTCTATATAGACAGGTGAAGGAATGGAAGATTTGAGTGCTGCCCTGTTTGCCTGCATGCCTGCAACAGTCATTTATCGAACATTTGTCACAGGCGGTTTGTCTTAAGAAGCACATAATTCGTTTTCTACAAGGCTAATTCCTTGTCTGTCGTACTGTGTTAGCACCACCACACTAACACAGTGACTACACGAACTCTGAAACACAAACTACACTCTTTAATCGAAACAGCAACCAACAAAGGTGATCAATGAAGTACAAATCATAAAAAACAATTCAAGACTATTATCAAACTCCAACATGTTTCGGCACCGTAGTGTCATTCTAAAATTTTAATACTTTAATGATACCAGTGAGGGCGATCAATACGGTGACTTGTGTCTCTTTGTTCTAGAAGACTCCCAAAGGATGGCATCTCGGTGCCGAAACATGTAGGAGTTTGGTACTTTTTACGAATTGTATTTTATTGTATTTCACTGAGTGCATATGTTGGTTGATATACTGAATTTAAAATATACACGGTGTGAGTGACATTAAACACATTACTCAGAATGCCACCCCTCCCCCCACTAATCGCCAAGTTTCTTCACATTCCACAAAAAAAAACACGCCCCTACTAATGGTTGACTATCGCTACAAACGAGCATTTTTATGGCATAAACTGTTCATAAAATTTATGTGCATGTTACTTGATTCTACTCCTACAGATGACAAGCCGTCCAAATGCGCAGGTGGTGCATTGAGTCGGGGCCCAAACCGTTGGAAGGCCGCAATAAACTTATTATTATTATTATTATTATTATTACTCACAAGCTGCAAAAAGTTGAAAGCATCGGTCTCTTTTGACATTACGCGCTCTTTAAAGTCTTCCTGGGGGCACTTGATAGGTGACTGTGATTCTGTATATCATCAGAGTACCGTAGATACGAGGTCACAATGTCGTTCTTTTCTCAGGCAATTTCAAACTGAATTCTTAAAGGGCGTGTTAAACTTGGGGATTCAATTCATTTCACTCACAAAAGTAGCGAACTACTGAAGGGTAGACTAGCAGTTCATGTACCGCTCGTACTTTGGCGTAAGGAATTTGAAACTTAATAGCCATAATACAACAAAATTAAGTTATAGTACAGTGCCTCAGAAACGTAAGTAGTCAGGCTGTCATAGATTCTCTCTTTAGGCTTCATTTAAAAAGTCTCCAAAAAATAGGACCGTGTATGGAGACCCTACGTGTACCTCCCTATCTGTCGTCTGTTACACAGCAACAGCTTTTAGAACTTTGAATAAATTCATAATATATAAATAAACAAAAATGCATTTCAATGCTTATGATGTGTTTTATTCACAATTGTCTCACCAACATGTTTCGGCCGCGATTACGACCATCTTCAGGGTGTCATTATTACAAGAATACAAAGGTACTAATTTGGTTAGCTGTGTCAGCATCACTCTAACAAAACTTTAATTTTGAATAAAATACATCATAAATATTTCAGTGCATTTGTCGGTTACATACAGATATATTGTGGATCTGACTAATGCACGGAGACGGAACATGTTAAAATAACGCTGAGTGACTGTTTTGAAGGAAGAATGTGGAGATTTTCATTAAACGTTTTTAGAAAAGCCCGATTTACAGCTACACTGATCCATAAAATCGCGTGGTTTATGAAGGCCATTAAGGAAGTTTTCCATCTATCTCACCAACTTACCTTTTTTAAAGAAAATTCAACTCGGTAACATTTTGTCCTGCCCAATTTTCACCTCATCGTTCTCACCTTAAGTAAGCTTAACATACTTCATCATTCTCACTTTTAAGTGAGCTTTTCACACTCTAAAGATTACCGTTGGTACTTCTGCTTGCTACAACTTGGAGTGTGGCCTTTTCACTGTTGTCCTTCTAGCCTTCGGCAAAAATAATTCCGTATGTCCCACTAGCAACTTCAGTGCAAGTAGGTACAGTAATTTCCATACTGCAGACACTAGAACTTAGAGTGTGTTGTTGAGGATGTTTGTGAATAACGTGCTGAGAAGCATAGCTGACTGAGGAGAAAATAAGAATACGGAGAAAATTTCGTAACAGGGATCTTCGTGGCGATCAAACCAAGACAAATGAGACGGGCTAAATTATAGGCGTATTAGGGTCTGGTGAAGAAGAAAAGTGCGCAAATATTTTTATTATAAAATCTTAAGAGGGGAAATCGTTTGGAAAATAGTCGTGAACGGAAAGGCCGTGTTAAAACATAACTTAAAGAGAACGGGTTTACAGATACGAACCGGAATGAATAAGCAAAGGACTACGGTGACTAGAATACCGGTTGGATAATTCGGGGTTTGATTTCCGACGAGCATAAAAGATTCCCCCCCAAAGTCCAGACCAGCTCTGCGGAAACATCCAACATCCTACTGAATAAAAACCGGTGATTTTTTTCTCGAAGGTAAAGCGGATGGGGCCTGAGGCTAACCACTTACTTCACTATAGTGAATGATTGAGCTATAACCCTTCCCTTCCTACACGCCCGCACAGCGCGCACAGAGACAACTTTGTTTTTCCTTCATGCTTTAATGGAAGGTTCTCTGAACTTCGAGGTCCATAGTGCAGGAAATACGTTCAGTAAATTGCTAATCGCCTATTTTCAAAGAAAACCGTGTATTGCACAGGCTCAGTTTCTTTATTCCGTTTAACATAACTGCCAATAACTTCCCTGCCTTGGTGTTAAGGACTGGCACATTGTGTTGTACGCAAATTGCGTTCAATTACAAAGAAAAGTGTCAATAAGCTAATTAAAGAGTAGGTACACCTAATACGAAATTATTTAATGCATACCCATATATATAAGTAATGAGTAATTTTCCCTTCGTTTACAGACACTTCGAGAGTATTCGGAGGTTTTGTAAACTTTCATGCAGAAACAAGCGCCTCAAATAGTTTTCACAAATACACTGTAAATGAAGTAACCTGCTAGAAGAAAGAGAGAAAAACGGCTATATGAAATAAGAAGAGAAAAACATGATCTTTGCCGACAGATCGTAATTCAAAATGCCGCCGTAAATTACGATTTTCCGCAGCTTCTTGTGTATTATACATAAAAGAAGGATCCAGACAGTGCAGACTCCACGATCAGCGGGGACACGTCACCATACTTCAGGGCAAGAGTGACGTACTGCCTGGCTTACAACTGGCCCGTTTTATTTTTTCCAGTCTGCAGATAGTGTTCGTGGAAGGTACTTCGTGGTCTCTCCTTTCCCTCTTCATTCATCACGTCATTATTAACCCTTCCCAAAATTTCTGAGACGAAACAAAAATAGTGTTTATACAAAAAATGAACAAAGAAAGATATAAGGACAATTTTTGACCTTGAAAAGTATGACAAATATAAAAATATGGACCTTCCTTCATTTGAACCTACTTCATTTTCTTTGCATTTTTAGCAGTGTAGTAGGAGATTTGACTATTTGGGGTATGCGGTGGCGCAGTTAGTTGAGGCACTGCGCTACAGGCCGGAAGGTCGCAGTTCGTATTCCCAATGAGGTTGATGACTTAATCCTTCTGGCCGCACAATGGCCCTGGGGTCGACTCAGCCTCTAACAGGAATATCTCCTGAGAGGTAAAGGCATCCGGTGTGTAGGGCAAACAACTTTACCTCCTTCATGTGTCGACTGTCTACAAATTCTGGAAGTCTCAACCTTCCAGGGCCTAAGGGCCTGCCCAGGCCTGTAATGGGTATGAACAATTTAGCAATAACAATTCCGAAATTTGTTGCCCCAGATTGTGACAAACACTGGAGGTTTCAAAAGTACGACTGTTCACGTGACAGCTAAATATGGCCAAACAGTGTGAGCCAGAGACAAGAGTTAAAAGGGGGCAGAGGGTGTAAATGTACGTGATTCCAAACGTTCACTGCAATGTGGTAAGTTTAAAGAAATGATTGATCACAATATATGAGACAGCCAATAAGAGTCATCAATGGGCCTGTATCTATAAATGGTACAACCATGGCTTAAGTTACTGTCGAAAATATTTATTCTGAGTCACGAATCAGGAAACTAATTGACCTTAGTACCAAACGCAATTAAAAGCAAGGAATTGCATAAAAAATTAAACCGTCTAACAGTTGTGTGATTATTGCGTCATAACTTAAAATTATTTTCTTTTTCATATTTAAATTGCAGTCCTAACACTGAAAAGTATTTGCTAATGATGGGCTCAATATTGTATTAACAGCATTGTAAACAAATAAATGGAATAAAAAAGTAGGCCCACAAATCGCAGTACAACTGCTAACGTGAACGTTTTAAAACCGTATTTTCATGTGTGTGTTAAATTATTGGATGTCGTAAAAAAAACGGAAGAATAAATGAGACAGTTAAAGCTTAGTAAATTATGTTGTCATGCTGTAGAATTCTCCATGCCGCGCATTCTCGTATAGCAATTACAGCTCTAATATTCCAACTAAATGCACGTTATATACTTAAATACGTACATTTTTACCAAATCTCTCCTAAATGTTTCGGTATTTACTGTACCACCCTCAGGGAGAAATTCGTATCACTTGCTCAAAATTATCTGCTTTTGTTTGCGTACCTTGTGATACCATATTGCTGCATTGGTGTTGAGCAGTTTATACGTTTTATTCTTATAGTTGTTAATTGCCCTTATTTGTTGAGCATCAATAATTATGAAATAGCTTTGAGCAAGTAAAACGAAGTTCTCCCTGAGGACGGTGCAGTACGCGCCGAACCATGTAGGATAGACTTGGTAAAAATATATGTAATGAATTATATAATGTGCATTTAGTTGGAATGTTAAAGATATATTTACTATGTTGTCATGCCTCCAGGTTTTTATAATGCCACGTTTGATCTGGTTTCCGCAATACAATAGACGTGTTCGTTTTATCTACAGACCGAATTCCGAAGGAAAAGGCTCGCTAATATAAAAGATATACATTAGTTCTAACACTTGTTCAAACACATTAACTTGTGAAAGTGTCATTTTTGTAATTCTGTTTTATTTTTATACAACTTTGAAAACAAAAACAATTCCTAGACGACCTCGAGAGAACAGTTTTGGGTTGTATTCGCTTCGCTTTTCTCTTTTGTTCTTATGGAAGGTACGTGGCTGGATTTATTGTCGCGTTGGGAATCACATTTCAAGCACCGAACTCCGCAGTGCACTGAAACTGAAGACAGAACTATGTTCACAAAGCACTCCGCCACAGTCCTGACTTTTAAGACATCCAATATTATTGAAATGTAACTATTCATTTGTTTCTCTTCGACTAATTCTACCGGATTTTGTTCCGATGGCCCCTCGGGAATGCTGGTAACGATTTTCCAGTCTACACAGTATCACAACGAAGAGAAATGGAGTCTTCATCAGAACCTGCGTAAGGATCTTAAACCTTGCATTGCATAACGTAATTACAGCCACAAAATAAACGACAGAGTAAGCGTCCATCTTTACTGTAAAACACTTGCTGGTACAGTGATACAATACAACAGGTAAAATTGTTCTAATGCTTACGTTTTAAAATAGGAGACGGAGCTAACAACAGACTTTATATTGAAGATACATAAAATATTAGTCTATACATATAAAGGGAGGGTAACATTGTCGTAAACTGAATTCAGTGTATAAAGGGTTAAAATTTGAAAATAAAAATATTTTTCTCACTGTTATTTCCTCTCCAGTTATTCCATACGAGATTATATATATATATATATATATATATATATATATATACACACATACATACATACATACATACATACATAAGTACATATATACAAATACACATACATACATACGTACACACATACACACGTACGTACATACATACGTACGTACATACATACATACATACACACATACATACATGCATGCATGCATGCACGCATGCATACATACATACATACATACATATACGTACATACACAAACATACATACATACGTACATACATACAAACACACATACATACACACATACATACATAAATACATATATATATATATACATACATACATACATATACATACATACATACATACACACACACACACATACATATATGTAAACGGGCTGGACTGCGGGGATGGGATCCCGGTGGGGGCCACATTTTCCGCATACATCCATACAGGTTCTGGGGCTCACCCAGCCTCCTGTACAGTC
>Ga0123354_10008942_pt1 | contig 15291 bp, 8 predicted proteins | sample TergutLab28metaG_2_FD_97872 | JGI IMG/M metagenome (GOLD analysis project Ga0123354, IMG submission 97872) | Labiotermes labralis P4 segment gut microbial communities from Petit-Saut dam, French Guiana - Lab288 P4 | ecosystem: Host-associated > Arthropoda: Insects > Digestive system > Gut ...
CTTTGCCCTTTTATCCATTTTACTATATTTTCTCCTTTGCTCATCTCTTCTAGTTCTCGATTCGTCCGACTTTTCCGTTCCCCGTTTTCATATTTAGGACCATATATTCTTCTAAATATTTTCCTTTCAAAAATCAGGAGAGCTTTTCCTTCATTCTTCGTCAACGTCCATGCTTCCGCTCCATACGTCACTACCGGTCTTATTAGTGTCTTATATAATATAATTTTAGTAGCTCTGGATAAAAGTCGACTCCTGAAGAGACTTATAGCGGCAAAATAAGTTCTATTGCTGGCCAAAATACGTCTTTGTATTTCTTCTTCCAAGCTATTGTCATTACTGATTAGCGTACCCAAGTATATGAACTCGGCTACACCTTCATAAGTTACACCATTTATAGTTGCTCTTTTCACTGATTTTCGGGATGGGGACAATCTTCAGCAGTACCTCCGTTAAAACCTCAAATGTTGCAACAAGCCTCTAGGTATCAAATACCTAGCGTACACTTTTTTAGACGTAGGGCGTTTAGGTATTAAAACGTTATATACGCCTATTATGGTGGCCTAAAACGAATAAGTAAACACTCACTGTTGGGAAATAAGCATTAAAATTTTTGAAAGGACTGACGCTGAGAAAATTATTATTATTATTATTATTATTATATTAAGCACATCTAATTAGATTTTAGTGTTGTAAATTTAAGTTGTAATAACGTTAGAACTACAGGTTTTACACAGCATGTGGCAGCATAGAGGATCCTTTCTAACTGGCAGTTTTTCTAATACTTAATCTCTATTTAAAAATTACTTATGTCAATAAGGGCCAAAATTTCACTCCCTTTTGCGTAAAATTTTGTGGCAAAGTATGTGAAGTTCAGTATAATGATTGTGTCATGCCTTTTGCCAAAAAATCACTTCAATATATAGGACAAGAGACAAGTTGAAATTTTGCTTGTTTTTGTAATAAAACTCTGTATTAATTTGTTATAAAAAGAAAACTTTTAGCAAGTGTTAAAATTTAATTAATTCCGTCTGTCTATGTTGGTATTCGATGAACAGTGGAATATGTTGTCAAAACAGCAAAAATATGGGCCCCTTTCCTATAAGAACATGTTCTGGCATTTAAAAGTTACAGCTCGTGGTACAACCAAACTCATTTTTTTTTCGGAATATTTGCGTGATGAAAGTTACAATTTTTCTTCTAAACACAGATCCGTATATTTAGCTGCAACTAATACCACTGCATGTTGTGACTCTATTTATTAATCAATGTAAATGGACTAACCTTGCGTTTCTGACGTTGTGTATTAATTTTAAGCGAGCTGTTGCTGAAGTGTGCTCTAAAAATTCATCACAGTTTATTAGCACTGAAGTACTGAAAGAGTTCCACCAATTCAGTTTCGAAAGATATTCTGCTTTGAAATTCCTTCAGGAGTTTTTTAGTTCTGTGTTCGTTTGTAGCTACTTAGACCTATTGTCGGACGGTGATATAAGGCGAGTGACACGCATGTAATTAATTAAATACAAGGTATAGAAAAGTAAGGCACCTCTTTTGAATCGACAACCAATAAACTGCATAACAATAGAGAACCCATGGCTCAGTCAGTAAAGTGTCTGATTTGTAGGAATATTCGGAAGGTTTCCGTTTAGGATATCGGCCATGACACCGTCTATCCTGACTGAGGGTTTCGTGGTCTTCCTCCGTCCTCCCACGCCTGAAATTAAGCCACGAACGCCTTTCAATTTCACTGCCCGCTACTCAGCGTAATATTCCAATTTATGTATTGCGAAATGCTGAGTGTGCCATTGAATAACTCATATCCAATCCATTGATTTCGTAAAATCAGGACAAGTCCATAAACACTTCCACACCGAGTTCTCCGCAGAGTGCGATCTACATAGTACCTCATCCTCAAATTCCCACTAGCCTGACGTTTCCTTAAAGTCATCCAGTAGCTGCTTACGTTTTCTTTCTCGTTTTCCCATCACAAAAAATAAACATTCTCTAATCATAAGAGTTTAATTTGGAACCAAGTAGTTTGAATTGTGTCATCCCCGTTGTGTGTGTGTGTGTGTGTATGTGTGTGTATGAAAACTGGAGAGGGTATGTAGTCAAACACAACTATGTCAATTAAGGTTTTTTAATGACTATAACTAGAAAACTACATGTTTCGGCACTTTTAGGCCATCTTCAGTGTTTCTTCAAGAGAACGTATGATCCAACTACATATATTGTGCGCGTACGTGATGGAGAGATCTCTACATCCGGATTTTATTGCGTAATGTGTAACTTCTATATTGGAATGCGGTAGTATGTTCTGGCTAGAGGCGCGATAAGGTCTGGTGGCTAGTATCGAGTTGCAATCCTGGGTGCGCTGGTTTTATGAAGAGGCGTGTTCCTCTTCCTTCCTCTTAATGGGGGTCGTGTCCGCGGGAAGGCCTGGAAGTGACCTTGGATCTCTCCATCACGTGTGCGCATAATATATATAGTAGGACCATAAGTTCTCTGGAAGAAAACCTGAAGATGGCCTATAAGTGCCGAAACATGTAGTTTTATAGCTATAGTCATTAAAAAGTCTTAATTGACATAGTTGTGTTTGATTAAACACCCTCTCCAGTTGGAACTAAGTAATATGACAATGTACAAATGTGCATTACGTGGTTAGTATGAGAATAATAGCGCTGTCACTGAACCAAGGCGTTCTGTATACCTACACAAACAAGAGAGAATAACCTTGTTGCAGTCAGACCTATAGGGCCTGCCGGAAGCCACATCTACAATTTTTTTTAAAATATGCCGTTGTCTGGCTTTCTGAAATTTGATTGCCCAAAGAATCTTCAGGCTTTCTGAAAATACAGCGCGTGTTAAGGGCAGTGGTATATCTCACATTAAGAAATGGAATGACCTCGGGGTGTCTTTCAATAGCGTTACATCCGTACCAATTATCGTCAAAATCGGTTAAATATTTCAACGCCTGAATAGTACGGACGCGCGCACACAGCATTGCGGCCTCCAAAGCCATATTACATACGTTCGTTACCGACGTTGTCAACAGCAAACATTATATAAAGACGGGGATGAAGGGATGAAGGAATTGGTGTAGAGAATTGATGTTATGATGATGATGGTGGTGATGACAGGTAGAGCAAAGTATTAGGAGAAACATGGTGTCCCAGCGGCAATTTGTGCACCACAAATCCCAAAGGACTCGTGTGGTTTTGAAACTGGACCTTCGCGATGAGAGGCCGCCGGCTAACAGTCTGAGAAATGGCACGGCCAAAACTAATTTTAAAGAATAAAAATATTTTTAGTACATGGTATCTACATTCAGAAACAGAATAATGTTATATAATATTAAATAGTGTACGTCAGCGCAATTACGTTATTACTGAAGGTAATTATAAGGCTACATGTTTCGACTATAGATTAGGCCTATTTTGTCAATTGTGTCACAAGATGCTATGCACACTTTTTAGTCCCATCGTGTTTACATCCATGGAATATATCAAATTACATGGATGTGAACACGATGGGATCCCAAAGTGTGCATAGCATCTTGTGACACAATTGACAAAATAGGCCCGAGGATGACTAAACAATAGACGAAACATGTAGCCTTATAATTACCTTCAGTAATAAAGTGGTTGTGCTGACGTGTACTGTTCAATATTATATTACGTTATAAGCACATCGTGATGCTTCCATTAAAAAAAAAGAATAATGTTAGTAAACGTATAATTTAAATTGGATCTGTAATGAAGGCTGTACGAAAGCCACGCTTACAATTGCGACGTTTCTGGATACCGTAACTGTTTGATATCACATTGCTCGTGGGAAAACTTTCATTTTTTAAGCCATTTCTCCACTTTCATTTAGTGATAAAGTTTATGTTCAAGAAGAAGCTGTTGTTTAGTCAGTTGGACAGACGTTTAGGCAGAGAAGTGAGAGAGGGTCCCCCCCCCCCCAAAAAAAAACAATTCGTTCTTCTTAAGTCAAAAATGAAATACTGACGCAAAAGACTGTTGTGTTCCGAAACGGATGGATCTGTTGCCTTAAGCTGAGGCATCCCCGTTGTGTATGCAGCAATGAAGTAATGGACAATGTGGGTCAAAACACAACTAGTTTATTAACTGGGTGTTAAAGAAACAACATGTTTCGGCGTACTCGGAGGCCATCATCATGTTTACAATGTTCACTCTGAAAGACTAATAACTATTATTAGTCTCTTAGAGCCAATATTGTAAACCTGATAATACCCTCCGAGTAGGCCGAAACATGTTGTTTCATTGACACCCAGCCAATAAACTAGTTTTGTTTTGACCTACATTGTCCTCTACTTCACGGATGACTCTATTTTGTAATTAATCCCTAAATCAACATTAACATCGATACTATAATACCAGCAGTTGCATACACACAGATTTCAACCAACTGTGTTTATTCACATAACAATTTCGAAATGTTTGTGCTGAAATGGAAATGTCTATTGACTAAGGACACAGTTTGCATGTTTATATCAATGACGATCAACATAGATGAGGGTCGGCCATTCGCCACTCGCCACTCTTAAATCCTACCAACCGCCCAACGTCTATTTCTACGTCTATGTTCCTAAATCTCTTATCCAGCTTCTCGTCCCTCTACCAGTTTATTTTTCCACGCTCATTATGTTGCTACAGCATTCCCATTTACAACGCTGTCACGAAGAAGTCTGTCGAGCCGTCTGCCTGGCTGTGCTTTATGTGTCTCCTTGCATTCCAGTACGCTCCCAGACCTCGTCAGTTTCAGTAACATAAAGATTATACTGTCAAGATAAGAAACGGAATAGGAACACTTTTTAATTTAATAAACCATTCTCAATGTAAAAGTGCAATGGCTTGCTTGTAGAAGCTAACGATTTTTGTTTCCTAATATGGGACGTATTTAAATACTAAAATCACAAAATATCTGCCCATTTAAATACAACAACACTCTGAAGTTTTACACTTGTGCAAAAAGGTGCCTTTTTTTTTGACAAGGAGACACTCAAAAATTGTTAGTAATAATGGGACGGCGGAGTGCTGTCAAGGCAGACTGTACTTACGACGTAGTGAGTGACCAGGAAGTCCCAGAGGGTGGTTGGGGATGGATTGCTGTATTCGGTTCTGCACTTTTGTATGTAAGTACAAAAGCAATTTATTATTATGTTAATTGAATTGTCTTTGGTCAGAACTGCTAAATTGGAGTCCTCGGAATAAACATCTCTAATTATCAAGTGATTATAATTTAGGTGATTCAGCGTCATCTACAACGAATAAAATGAGTCGCGTGATTCAGGATTAGAAAAATTATGTTCTAAACTGGAATGTAAACAGGATATGAATTTAACGTAAGACGTAACTTTGTGTCGCGTTCTCGTAACCATTGTTGCCGTGAAAAAGCAATAAGTATTGCTTATTCTGTGTGTATGTGTGTGTGTGTGTGTGTGTGTGTGTCTCTGTAGGGTTAGTTATCCAGCATACAAAGCGCATACTCCGTACTATATTGTCACCTGTGCTCACTCTGGCTCTGTCATATTTTCCCACAATATCCCGTAAAAGGCCCAATTTTCGGTAAAATGTTATTGAACATAAAATGTCTTTCGATTTTCTATAAAAGTTTTTTTTGAAACATTTAAAATTCTAAGAGGAATTCAGCGAGACATAATTTAACGTACTTAGGTATTTGATAAGTAGGTAATTATGAAGGTAGTTACGCTAAGTATGTCAGTATGTCAGTATGTCAGTATGTCAGTATGTCAGTATGTCAGTATGTCAGTATGTCAGTATGTCAGTATGTCAGTATGTCAGTAACCCTGTAGTTAGTCAGTCAGCTAGGCAACATTTAAAAGGATATAAAAGTAGATAGACAGATAATTTGTTGGATGGGCGGATAGAAGGCCGGATGTGTGGAAAAAGGAATGGAACAGCGGTGGGTTGTTCAGATGAGCGGCTAGATAGATTGAATAATAAATGCTTATGTGAACAGTTTTAACCCTTTATACACCGAATTAAATCCCATCTGCCATCTGCTGGCGTTATTAGGAGCTCACCATATTCTCCACGTTAGCAGGATAAGGGTTAAGTGCCCATAGTAATTGTATGGCTAAAACACATAACATTCAATATCTTCCCTAGGAAAAGACAGTATTTTAAACCCATTCCAAGAACACTGTGCTCATCAAAGAACCTAATATGATACACATTTGCTTAATTAGTAATTCGTTAATAATCTCTAGCTTTTAGGTAATTTTTTTCTGCACCTGCCTTGGAAGCATATGGTCATGCATTGTATGCAAATTATGTTGAACGTAATCAAATTTTACTTTGTTAGAAATTAAAATTATTTTATTACTTTAAAACATCAAGTACCATAACGAGTTCCGCCTAATTTTGTTTACTCTATTCATATGTTTTAGCTGATAAACTTTTATTTCAGAATGTGTTGTTACGTAATTCTGATTTAGTAAGGCTATATTGTACATGGTTTAAAGAAACGTATACAACGTGTGCTGTCGTAGGGAGTGGCTTGCAGTGTGTTTCCTCAGTACCACACAATGTACAGTACGAACTTCTGAGTTGGTGTCCCATCCCTTCACATCACAGTCACCCGTAAATTCTAAATTAGTATCACATTCGCGTTCTGCGGACAACACACCGCGCAACAACGTGCGCATAATTTTCGGGCGAGGCATCCCCTTTGTGTTATTTAAGTACATTAATAAATTAAACAATAGTACTTATAGCCTGGACACAGATTTTGTAGACTATAAGTAATATTGTTTCATTTACTAGCGTATTAAAATGCGCAGAACTTACAAAAAAAAATGTTATTGGGGAAGGACTGCTGAATGAACTGCAAACAACCACATTACCTTCTAGCCAGAACGTTTGCCCTGTTTGTTCTCAGACTGCAACCCTTGCAACTTTCGCAGTCTTCGGATTGTTGTTTGACGATCTGCTGGAGTCTCTTGGTGAGGGCACTAAGACCCTCACATTCATCATCAGTCTGACACCTTGTGTCTCCTCCTTGGTCGGTGAGTATCGGGTAGCACTTACATTGTGAAAGGGTCCTTGTCGTCTGCACCCACTCATGTAAGAATATTACAACAAACCTATCTCTAAACATCGATCGGTTACAGCTTTTGAGATCCGCCTAACTGCGTCTTAGCAGTACCGGACCATTCAGTAAATGCAGTCTGAAGCCATCTTGTAATGATAAATCATATTTAACCATTAAATATTAAACTCATTTAAGTAGTATCTAAAATTCGCTATCAACCTCAAAGAATATATCGCTATGTACTTTATGTAAAGTACAATCAAATTGTGGTGTCTGGGGAAATAATGCCCCTTCACTTTAAGAAAAATAAACAATACACATATTCTGGGAGAAAATTTCAGATATTTGTTATGTTAGAACAAGTTTAAGTGTATTTGTAAAGTTACAACGTATTTATATGCATATGTATCTTTAGAACATATTTACATGTTTGTAACGTTAGAACATTTTTACGTGTTTTAGTTTTAGAACAAGTTTACATGTATTTGTAATGTTATAACGTAATTACCTGTATTTGTAAATTTAGAACATATTTACATATGTTTGTAACGTTAGAACATTATTACATGTATCAGTTTTAGAACACTTTTACGTGTATTCGTAATGTTAAACTATGTCTACATATATTTGTAACGTCGCAACATGTTTACGTGTATTTTAACTGGGCTTTAAATGGTTGAGTTGCAACCCTCCTTATTTATCCACCACCATACCAATTCGAGTAACAAGAGCTGCCTATTTAAATGGTCATAATCAATTTTCTCTTATCTAATTAACCTTTTGCCGCCTAATGTCAACTATAATGGTCGTACCGCACCGCTAACCTCTAAAGTTTCATTTTATATATTTTTTCAACAAATATATGTGCTGAATATTTTAAACATGGTATATACTCTCCGTTTTTTGTCTCTTCAAAATGCAGTTTGTTTCATAATTCTAACGTATTTGGTTTCTGTATTATTCACATTTTATGTACAGGGTGTGCTAAAATTAAAAAAATAATTCCGGCGCCAAAAGGTTAAATATATTTCGGCTCAGGCTAACGGGTACGATATTTTCTCAGTATTATTTGACATGGTCCTCTGTCTTCACGACAGTTGCTGTCAGCCTTTTGCAAGTAGGACTTTGTAACTATTTCCAAATTTAGTTCGAAGCAATCCTTCATGTTGTGAGTGTTTATTATATCGTGCATTTGCTTCTAGGTGTGGTAATAAATTACATTTTGAGAAAGTATTCGTGTCGACAATTTGGTCTCGCTGGATCTATTATCTTCTTCATAGGCAGTTTTACGAGTGCATTTGCAAATTCTGCAGTCCTCCTGGCTTTTGCATTTGGAGTCTTACAAGGCATTGGTCTTGGACTTATGGTTCCTGCAACGCTTACAAATTTTAATAAATACTTCTTTCGTCGTAGAATACTTGCAATGGGTGTGGCCCAAGTGATAATGGGAATTGGTACTATGATTTTACCAATAACTCTGCAGAAACTTATGCAAATATACGGCTTTAGAGGTACACAATTGAACATCTCAGCCATAAGCCTCCATTCGTTGGTTTGTGCTGCCTCGCATGTGGACCATAAGAAAGCAGACTTTGGGAAAGATGATAATAACAGAAAGGAATCTTTGGACTCTGGAAAGAGGGTTTTTGAAAGTAAACCCCAGGCTGTAAGGTCTTTTGACTTCAGTGCGGAGGCTGTGAACAAGAGCACAGAGACATCAAGACAATCTAAAACATCTGAGACCCCTGGAGGAATATAACCTGACCCCTTCCTTCACCGAGGCGAAAATATTCCACGTAAACACGTGAAACGAGAAATTCCGAATGTAGATTCAAATGAAAAAAGTGACCATGTGATAAATACTAATGTGAAGTTAAGTAGCCAAAAAGAATTTCGGACAAACGAAAACTTTTCTCAGAATCCTTCTCTGTTAGGGGAGTGTTACACTGAAAGCAACGAAGGAAATATTTCGGTAAGAAACTTGAATGAAATGGCTGATAGGAATAGCGACATGGAAATAAAGTCCCAAAGCATTGTCGTGGATCATGAAGCAAACTGTCCTAAATCTGAGGAATTTAATGTTCAAGAAGACGATTCTGCAGACAAACATTTGCTAGGAGATGATAATTTGAAGGTACATTGCATTTCAAACCGCCCAAATACAGATCTAGCTTGAACTACAACAGACCACCCCATTCACATAAGCGATTCGAGAGCCACAGCCACTAGCCTGAGGAGTGGGACTAGCAGCAGCGAAACAAGAAGAATTACAAACGATGGGAAGTTAGTGTTAAAAAATGTGGATAACACCGAAGAACCGAACATGTAAGTACAGATGGGCATATTAAACAAGTAATTAGCTGCTTATTTTTTCTGATTACTGGGAATAAGTGTGTGTTAGACATGGGTTGGGAAGTTCATAGAATATGTTAGTCGGGAGGTTTGAAAAGTGTTTCTTCATAGCGCGGCATAGATGGGATAATAGTATTAAATTTGATGTTAAAGAGATATAATGAGATAATTGCGTAGGAATGGTGTAGCTCAGGATAGGAACAAATTACAGTCTCTTTGGAAAACTAGTAAATCTTAAAGCCCCGTGAGAGGCAGAGAAGTTCTTCCGTAACTGGCCTATTCTAAGATTTTCAAAAGTGGCTTTGTCTAATAAAATTACTTAGTTAATTAGTTGATTATTTAGTTCGCTATTGATTTGTTTTAATTATCAGGGCACACATCAACTTCTGAAATTTCTCTATGTGGACTATTTCCTAAAGATTAATTCAAGATCCTGCAACTAGGTTTTGGTCTTTTTGCTTCTCTCTTGAAAATATTTGGCACAAAAGGTGACCAAAAGGCAAGAGATGAGAAAGAGAACACACTTTTTTTCCGACTTAACTGTACTTTAGCTGTCAAATTCAGTTTCTCATTATAGGTCAAAAATAATTTAACTTTCACGTTTCACTCTTTCAAAATTATAAATGTTATTTACCTATGTTATCTGTATTTCTTCCAGTACGAGGCTTGGTTCATCTCACATATGCAGATGGCGTGACGTCACTGTCATTTATTGCTTCCATCGCCTATTTCCTTCGGTCAGCCAATTAGGCATACCACATTATTTGTTTTGTCAACAAATAAAATGCTAAGGCTCTTGACTGACCAGTTAGAGATCTTTACCTTTAGATAAATTGGTGTGGTCATCAAATGTAACGCCAAAACTTGGCATCCTGACGCCTTTGCAGTGGTCAGGAGCAAATCGGTTTCATCCTGCATCGTATTTTGAATTTAAAAAATTTCACAGCTAAATTCAGTACAGCGTTCTGACCAGACAGGCAGATCCCTAGCTGAGGTGAAATCTAACAATTAAAATATAAAACATATCTAATCTATCGCCAGCTCATATTTCGCCATAAACTGTGTGCGCAAATGTACGCTTTTCGATTCATAGAAATCTCGAAAATACTTAGCACCAAAAGATCAAACTTATTACAGTAAACAATCATTCTGAATCCTCTAGACATTAGGTGTTACTTATAATCACCATTACCGAAGGCATACTTGTGTCCCCTGGCAAGACCTCATTCTATTTTCTTTGAACTTACTGGTAATCGCACCTCACCACGAAAAAGTTCGTGCTTTTAGACTGGGACTATATTCTTGAACGAGAAAAGAGTCAACAGTGGCTGGTTTACAATTGACATTTGTTCACGAGGTAATAGGGGTAAAATGAAGTCCAAATCCGTTGTTTTTTTACAAAATGTAGTTTAGTATACTCTTCTTCACTGGTGAGAGTGTGTGGAGTCGAACCATAACAGTCAGTTTATATAGAATGCTTAATATTTACAGTTGTGGAAGCTCTAGTAGCCTGTTCAACCTTTAAAGCCTACCGATTACGTGATGCACCAACAAGTTTATCTGAGAACAAACAGCGACTTGTGCCACTTATAGCATAAATTGATTGGTTTTATAACCGAGATGAAAAGGGTTTACAGCGCGGTGCGGACTGGATCTTTAAATAAGGCAGTCTGCGTTTCGTCTTTAAAGGGTTAAACACTTGGTGACATTTTCGTGCAGCGGCTGGAAATTTGCGATAGGTCTTAGCAGATTCCCGGCCAGGAATAAGACAATCCAGTTATTCGCAGAGTACAACCAACAAGATGCGATGTTTCTCAGTTTATTTCTGTAAGACGCTCTACATGTTTCAGGCGGGTTTTCCGTCCATCATCAGGAGCTCAAAACTGCACATACAGCGTCAGGTATTTGTCAGACTAATACTGTTGACCGCTGTTAGACTGGCAGTATTGGTCTGACCAATACCTGACGATGTATATGTGCAATTTTGAGCTCCTGATGATGGACGGAAAAACCGTCTGAAACATGCAGAGCGTCTTGCAAAAATAAATAAATATATTGAGAAATGTTGCTTCTTGTTGGTTGCACTCTGCGAATATATTAGCGATGTACGGACCTATGAATGTTAAACCCAGTTATTCCTAAAAACTTATCCTGTCTTCATACCTGCTGAACACAGCTTGTAAGGAACCGCTAGTAGGTGTGATAGACACACTTTCTGTTTCCACTAGATGTCGGCTTTCCATACAAGTACTCATGTTCTACTCACCTCCTTCTAGGACCGAATTGCGTATGATTTGTAATTATTCCTCCGCCTTCCCTCTTTGCCTGCATGAGCATGTCGTACGTTGACCTTTACCTTTATTCGTGTTGTTATTCGCTGTCCACTACATCTTCTTACGCTTTGTCTTTGGTTACTCAGAAATGTCAACTGATTAAATTAAATAACATAAATTTGTAACAAACAAACAATCAAACAAACAAACGTAGAAACGTTTGGTTTCTATGAATTTCATAACGGGAATAAATTAAAGGCCTTTGTTTAATCATACTCGTATTTTCATGGTTTTTTAAGTCCTCTTTTGTGAAAAGAATATATGTCCTACAAAACTGGACAATTGAGTAAGGCCAAGATGTTGTTACGGGCCTACATTCAACATTACGCGAGGGGAGTAAAATCACCTACTTGCATTTTGAAATTTACTACAGGTGAGGTCACCTTATATGCACACAACCGTCGGACAGCAACAGTAAATCCATTTATATAACGCCAGTGAACAAAACCGTAACAAAAATGTGGGGAACAAAACTATATAATCACAGGCTAGTTACACCAGTACCGCCTTATTCCATTTAGTTCCCTGTCCTTCTAAACGCTAATTTAACTTTACATGCGAGAAGAAAAAATTATCGAGACAACTGTATAAGACCCTACATTCATCTAATATTGTTTCAAAATTTACTTCACATCCTCACACTTTATTTCCTTTAAGAACGCCAGGCTGTTAATATTGTCAAGGAAATAATTGTTGAAGGGATGTGCGGGTAGGTGACTCCAAGACTACGTATTCCAGAAGACAGTTATCAATACAGATCCGTGAGCAACACCTCATTAAATGACCACTGTTCTGAGAATCGCAGACCTGGCATCTTTCTTGCTACAAATCCAACACTCCTGTTGAAGTACTCACCCGATACAGGCAAGTCGTCGTCAAGAGAGACTAGCCAGATGTCTAACCTAAATCCTTATCATAAAAAAGAAGGGAAACACGCATGTCAGGCACAGACTAGCCTGACGTCTAACCTGCGCCCCTTTGGTAGTGGGGCTTTCAAGAGAATAGTCCCTAACAGAACTATTTGGACAGAATGCTGAGATTTGTAATGCAATGTCCCTGCAGTATAGTAACGACTATGAATTAAAGGTTTACACGTATAGGCCCGGCATACCAACGATGAGCGTTTCACAGTATTTTAATTATTCTACAGATTTTTGAGGGCTTGGTGTGCCGTGGTTGATTTCCTGGACCTTCGCCTGCTACTGGACCCTGCATACGTCAACATTGCCATTGGTATGGGTATTTCCTTTTTTGCCGACATCACGTACTGCGCTCTGTTTCCACTGGTCGTCCCTAAGCTGGGCTATTCCATAACAGACTCGGCCATCTGCATCTCGATACTCGCAGCTGCAGATATTTTCGGCAGATTAAGTGTCACTCTCATCGGGGCGTTTTCCCCCCAGGTCAGCAATAGAGCGCTCTTCTTGGCGACGGCGCTGACTTCTGTCGCCGGTAGAACAAGTATGTCCATACAAATTAAATTATCATTTATACACAATACAATGCAAGAGAAAATATCACTGCAATTCAGTAAAAAAATTCGAAAATTTTTACGGGAAGCTGTTATTTCTGCAGGTAATCCATACCATTTAATTTTATACATTACAGCCGTAGAGGAATGTTAGGAGTTCAAAAAAAATTCTGAGTATGACGTCACTAACATAAATGGGCACCGGATGACAGCGTGATAGGAACGTGACTACAGCTCGACTGCCACTTGGGGATAGACTAGCGACAGAATTGCAAATATCAATCTTTATATACGAATTCTTTTTCTTAATAAATACAACATCAGTCTTGTTCACAGACGATAGTTCAAACGTGCATAAAGTTGGCGAATAAAAAACCAGCTAGATGCCACTTGCTGCTTTTATTTTTTTTCTTAGAGACTCAACATGTTTCGGGCATTAATATGCCCATCTTCAGGAGTTTGCCCACGTGCCTCAGCCTCTTGTTGTGGCAGAGTATAGCGTCACCAGATTTCCGGCTGCATTTGGTCTGTCTATGGAGGTAGGCGGTGTAATTGTTCTCTCGGCGGGATCTCTTGTAGGTAAGTGAAGCTCATAGCAAACAGTGTCTTATCTCTGTCATTTTTATCTTTACATAAAAATTATAACATACTTGTCGCGTGAAATATGATACATCATACGTTAACATGATTATGTTTCTTTTTCGGAAAAAATGGAGTAGAATCACATATAGTTCGAACTCCACGTCCAGTTGATTATTTGGACCAATAAATGCGTTGGTTGGTCTAAAGAAACAAACTGCTTACTGCACGGTACATGCATCAAGCAATGTACAGTGTTTTATTCTGAGACTTTTCCTTCGTTTGAAAGCTATCCTTTAGTAGGGCTGCTACGAAAGAAGCCTTACAACTACTATACTGCTGCAAGGCATTATATTATATTCGGCTCGAAATCTTATATGTAATTCAAAACTGCGCTTCGATTTACCAAACTCTGCAATTGATATCCTGTATATTTGTAAAATACACTCTTGGTTGACTTAAACATCGTGTGGACTAACAGTGCTACGTTACCGCGGTAGCACAGTGGTGCTGTGCTACAAATCGGAAGGTTGCTGGTTCGATCCCAGCTGCTGTCAGTGGAGTTTTCATTGATATAAAATCCTTCCGATCGTACTATGGCCCTGGGGTCGACTCAGCCTTTAACAGAAATGAGTACCAGTAGTATTTCCTGGGGTAAAGGCGGCCGGTGCGCCTACCACCATCCTGTGCCGTTGTCACGAAATCAGGGGGCCTTAACTTCCTGGAACACTCTGGGCCTGTACAGGCCTGTAATGGGACTGCTTAACCTTTACCTTTAACAGTGCTATGTTACAGCATATAAAGCACATAAAATTGTAGTATGGAAATATGAATGCAAGCCGTTACTTAGGAGGTAATAAAAAAAAACATTTGTGACAGAAATTTTGTGCGGGTGTTCGCTGGAATCGTATAGCTTAATGTAGTGAGCAATGGAGAGAGATCCTATAAACCCGTCAGTTAAAACGGTGACTTCACAAAGACGGCACTTATTTTATTAATTTAGCCATTGTGACGTTTTCAGCAAAGACTCTGCTCCCTTCAGATAGCCCACATTTACGTTCAAACTTGGCAGTAGAAGGCCTGACAACACCTCCTCAGTGTGGTAAAGTTGCCGTAGTTCCCACCCGAAAGAAAGGGCCAGAGTCATGACAATATACACAAGCATTAAGCCAAGTGTTGTCCTTAATTCCATGTTTAAACAAATATAGCTGGTTTTTATAGGAGAAAATGAAACATGTTGTTATTCTGCATTCGTACCTTACTTTGCACAAAGATAGTATCACTTGCTAACCACCATCACGATTATGTAATCAAGGAGGATGAGATGGGTGAGGCATGTAACACGTGACAGGAAAGATACATGAGTACAGGATTAAGCTGTAAAACATGAGAAAAAGAGACTAACTGAAGACCGAGGCATAAGTGGGGGGGGGGGGGGAGGGGAGATAAAAAAAAGCCGTTCAAAAAAAAAAGAAGGGA
>Ga0123354_10008944_pt1 | contig 15290 bp, 9 predicted proteins | sample TergutLab28metaG_2_FD_97872 | JGI IMG/M metagenome (GOLD analysis project Ga0123354, IMG submission 97872) | Labiotermes labralis P4 segment gut microbial communities from Petit-Saut dam, French Guiana - Lab288 P4 | ecosystem: Host-associated > Arthropoda: Insects > Digestive system > Gut ...
GTTTTCTCCTTTTCCCCCCCCCCCCAGTACTGACAATACTGTTGCATTTTTACATTTTTAACATGAATACTCCACACGGAATTAACCAAATATGAATAACCAGCCATCAAATATTTGAAATTACAGGATGTGAAATTTATGAAAGAATGGTGGTTCACATGAGATTGGAGGTTGTCACAATAGCATTGCTACAGATTTCAAGTCTTCTGGTATGTAACACCATGTCAATCAGTAGGTAATATCCGGTGCTTTAAAGGATTACAAGGCCTTAATCTTCAGACCCAAGCAGCCAAAGTAGACCCCTGACCTGAATCTTCATGGTAGTCCTTCTTGACAACAAATGTATGGGTAAGAGGATAGTGTACCAATGAGAGAAAATATTCATTTGTGGACAGGAAACTGCTGCTGCAGCATATTCTGGAGGGGCATTGCCTGTAACATGTGTTGAGGTCAAAATTGATCAGTATATCTGGAAAAACTGTGGAGTCAGCATCTGCACCTAATTACCATCAATTACAGTCCTAAAATAATGGTCTTCTGGTTATTACTTGGTGTAATGACCAGAAATTTATCTATATGGCAATGCCTGCCATGTTAGCCTTAAAACTTCAATAATCTTCCTCCTTGTAGAGCATGCATGATGACTGTGCTTAACACAGGGCTTTTACTTACATGGGCCCCAAAACAGGTGTAAAGTGTAAAAGAATGAGTTTGGAAGTAATCAGAAATCACTGGCAATGCTACCATGACGATTATTTTTTCTGAAGCACAATGATCAGAGAAGACAATGTGACAAGTCAAACAATAACAGCATAATGAAAGCACACATCCTGTTCAATCACAAAAAATGTAAACCTCAGCCATGAACAAGAAAACTTATTTCAATGGTTTTCTACGGCTTCACAGGTCATATGCTGATTCATTCTCAACACAAAGAAACTATAATCGGTAATGGTAAAAAACACAGTGACACGCTGATTAACTGTATTATGCATCAATTCCACCACAAGGTTGCAGACTGCTTTCAAGTAGCACTGTTCAGTTCCACAGTATGATCAAATGTCACGCAGCTGTTGAAAATGGTAAGAACAAGGTACTTGAAAGTCCCCCACACTACCTCAATCACTGATGGCTCAACACCCTTGGTGGGGTAAGGCCTTCTGCAGGAGGGTTCACAATCTCTTCGTGCTTCTTGCCACGTTTTTCCAGTTTTTCTCTTACAATATAAACAACACTAATAATTCCATGTACCCATCAAAATTCAGCTTTTATTTTGGTTCTTGTGCCCTGTGGCAGTGTGAGAACCTGTTGTTATTTGTCTGTGTTATTCTACATGTACAATACATCCTGCCCATTTTTCTTTCATGTACATTGATGTGTCTATACACACACATAGTTGTGTATATCTGAATTCTGTTAATTTAATTTATCACCAGATTTTCCTACAGCAGTTTTCAATTGCAACCATGTTCTATAGTACATCACTGAATGACTGAATGATAAATAAAAAACAATGAGGAAGAAACTAAGAAGTACTGTATGCTAATCACAGCATCTTCGTGTATAGACTGATTAATGTGAACTCTAGCAGGATAACTGGCCCCTGTACCACAATTCACATCCAGCATGTCACAAATATGAATTAGGTGTGCTATCACCATAATGTGATCAATGAAAGAAGTTATATAAATGGCAGGGATGTCTGCACTCAGGCCTTCTCAGTGTTTGCAGTTGCTCTGTTTAGTCTCCTTCAATCCCTTGACCCACACTAACCAGCCCAGAGCACTTATCACTAATAAAGGTAAGCATGTGGTTGTAACTACAAACATTCTAATGCACAGAACAGCTTGACAACTGGAGGAAAAAGCACAACACTTTGAGACGGATGGGTGGGAGCTAATTCATGAGACTCGTCTCCATAATCTCAGTTGAGACTGCGACACTCAATACAATGAAAATGAACATGACAACCTGCATATTTACAAAAGACATGTTGAAGTGGAATGGTTTCAACTCTTCAGAAATGAAGTACAGAACATCCTAATTACTCTAAAACAAAGGGTAACAACATTCCAACCCACTTCAATCAGTGAACATACATCTGAAGGAGAAATGTAGCCAAAAAAATTAATAAAAATGAAACAGTTTCACTACGGTAAAAAGCTTTCACAATTATCACCTAAAATATTAAAATAACTGGATACACTATTTGCTTCACAATGTTCTACACCTGGCCCCTGGACTTTTTCTACAAATATATAAAAGATCTTCCCATGACTAGAAACTCACAATCCAAACATATTCTTTGTGCTAATGATATAAAGGTAATTACTGCTAATCTTGTTCTGTTTTGAAAATTGTAGGACTGGTGCCTTTGCTAACCTAAACAAATGATTTCCAACATGTGCACATGCGCACACACATCAAATTTTGATAAATTACACTTCACAACCTTTGATACAGGAAACAATACCATGTATTAATTTAAATATTAGTCAAGGTAATAAATTGAGGAATTAGACACAAATAAACCCCTTGGCCTACAGATTAAAAATAGAAATCGGAAGAAATATACTGAATGTATTATACTCAAAGTAAGCTCTGCAAACTTTGCAATGAGGACACATCACACCATCCACACAAAAGGATACTTTAAAATTAGTTTACTTCCTTAATGCTACTCCATAATGTTGTATGGACCAATATGGACAAATTTAGCAGATATTAATAAAGTTTTTCACATTCTCCATTCTGTGCATTACAATTCAATTACCATAATTCAAACTAACAAATGCACACAACTATATTATATTTGCATTAATATTATAAAAAACACTAACTCCTACATGCTTTGGGCTGTACTGGCACATCATCAGGGTGTACATTACAAAAAATTATTTCTTAATATATTGGTCTCTTGGATGTAGAAGAGCTACTGGAAATTCATTCATTTAGATTTTGTTTTTCTATATACAGACATTTTAGTTCTCAATTTGTGCAGAACTGAGCTGTTACTCTTAATGCATTAAAATGACGACAAATAGTACCATTCACCTTTATCAAAATATAATTTGGAGTCAAATGTAGTTGTCAACATGTGTTTTTATACCAAACTGGGGCAAATGTTTTAATACAAGCTTTCTCTGATGTCTTGAAGTGAGTGGTAAATTTGTTGTGCCTGCTGGGTACTAACAAATTTCCAGCAGTTCTTCTACATGCAAGAGACCAATATATTAAGCAATAAATTTATATGATTATTATGCTCCCTAATGATGGGCACATAAGATTTGAAACATGAAGGAGTAGGTAGTTTTTATAATATTATTATAAATCTAATACAGTTCTGTGCATTTGTTCGTTCAAATTACAGTAAGTAATAAAGTTGTTAATATCCAAAAATAGTCATTACAATGATGGCACTTGTTTAAAGAAAGTCCTTTGTAGGGTGTCTAATATACTTCTGCTTGCAAGTGAATTTATATACAAAAGCTTCTGGACTGTGTTGATAAAAAATGTACCCTAAACTTACATAAGTCATGCAGCTCCCTTCATAGCAGTCCGTTTCTAAGATTATAAGACACATTTCTGCCACTGCTGGAAGTACTGTCAAACTGACTTTTTAGAACTGTATGTAGGATGATACATAAATGTTCCTAAATTTCAAAACATTTTGGAAATGATGTTCCCATAATTGCAGTTTCATTCTCCAAAACAAGAAAAAGTCACAAGGGGTCAAATCAGGCAACTGAGGAGGTTGCAGGACCACAGCCACATTTCTAGCGGCCAGAAATTGCTGCTCCATCTGACTGTCACTGAGTAATCTATGCACAAACTTCACAGACATCTAAAACACACCCAAGTCCTCCACTAGAATTTTCTGGCACATATCACATGAAATGGATAATCTGGCAGGAAACTCCAAAACAGTTCTTTCACTGGTCTCTGTCAAAAATTTTTTAAACATTCTCCAAAATTTTTTTTGTGTGACCTGTGGAAGGATGACCTGAATGCTCACAAGATTCCAGCAAAATTTCCCCATGTCTGAATTGAGACAAACACTCACATGCCCAAGTTCTCACCACATCATTGCCAGCAAAAGCTATTGTGAGTATTTTGTGCATTTTAGAATCAGTTGTCCCAAGTCTAAAGCTAAACTTAATGCACTGTTCCTTCATAAAACAATTGTGAGTTGTACTTAAAATGCTGTACAATAAACACCTGCCAAAGAGCAATGCAAAATTACTGGCTGCAAAACTGAATACACAGACATAAAAGATAGTGACATTATGTCACCTAGTGGCATAAGCTGTACCACGTGACACTTCTGTTCCAGTGGTGAGTTCAGAAATTTTGTGATGCAATCATGAAGCATTCAAACCTACGTTAAAAGAGTATTTCTTACCTTACTCCTACTCTGTTGATTAATTTACCTCAACTGAAAATCTGAAGCTTTATAAGGATACATGAAAAATATTTCTTGGACTACCATACATACATACATATAATCACACAAACATACGTGTATACACACACACATATATTATACATTCCATGTACCCAGAATTCAGTCAAAGTGAAAAAAAGGATGCTATGTCATAAAAATATTGTAAATAATTTATAAATAGCATTCCAACATTACACTACATCCACTGCACATAGCTGATAACAAGACTGACTAATTTTTAAACATTAGAAATTCACCAACAGAGAAGAAGCAATGGGTACTTAAGTGCCTTTTCAACTTTACTATAAAACAAGCCTTTTCTTTCACCAGATTTGAGAATATGCACAACACACTTTTCACTACTTTCATGCCAGCATAGTATGTACTTTTCTGAAAATATGAAACACTGGCAATTGGTCTATGTAGATGGTATTTGTTCCTTGTGCTAATAGTGTGTACAGATAAACATGAAATTTTTCTAGGTTACTTATACTGAAGTTCATTAATAAAAATATGTATTCACAGTATTCACATGAAAGAGGTAACATTTCCAATCTCTTAGACATATTTCAACTCTGATTTCTTGGTTTTGCACCAACTGCACTTCTAACAATGTTTTGTAGAATAAATATCTTTTCACTGTGAGATGAATTACTACCCACATTACTCAAGATCTCAATACAAATAAAAACAGGCAAAATAAATTATTCTGAGAGTGTCAGAGTTGCTAATGTGAAATATCAACCTACATGCATAACATGCTCCACATAGCTTATGAAGCATTTGATCAATATGATTCTTCCAAATCAAGTGATTATCAGTTGATTCACAAAGGAATTCTGTATTTACAGACTACACTTTATATTATGTCATTATAACCAATACTTAATGCACATGGTAGAGAATTATTCATTATAAATTTTATTACACTTGTTTCAACTACACTTAGTAACAAACTGGCAGTAAACCATCTACATGTATGAGATACAACTATGTCTGCCTTTAAATGCAGATCATTAAAATTTTTACTAGAAAGAATGATGCCTGTTTCATCAGCAAATATCACAAGTTCCAATAAAGTATTTATTCTTGGAGGCAAGCTGTTTATGTACAATATGTAAAGTACGGGTACTGGAACTGATCCTTGGGAAACTCCATATGTTAGCTTATGATACAGTGTATGTCAATGTTCACTGGTATCTGTATACAAAATAACTTTTATAGTTTAGTTACAATGTGTCATGTTACAGAGTACCTGTAAACAGTCTGCATAACTACATATTCGTATTTATAACCATGACAAGTTGTTACTTCAGTTCATACAAGAAATAAACTATGCACTTGCATTATAAAATATTTACATCCTTTGGCTTGGCCCAAAGGATCTAAGGATGTAAGTAAATTCCATATTCTGTTCTATTATACTGTTAAATTTAATACACGCGGCAACACAGTCTAACCTCTCCTAATACCGTACAGAACCCATGACGTCTGTCTAAATTTATGTTCTGTAGCTTTACAATACATGAAAAAGAACTTCGATGTCTCTACTCTATTACAACTTTCGATATATTATATCGCAATTTAGAAGGGTTGCATCTGTTTACAACTGTCTTAGGGTGGCTATTCAATGAATGATAATCTAGGTTAAGTACCAACACCACTGACGCATTCTATACTGATACTGGGTTAGTCGTGCGTGATTTGTGCAGAAGCTACTTCAAATTAAGTTCGTTATTTCTTCATTCGGATAGACTTAATAGGGATAAACGAAATTAGTGATGTGCACAAGCTTTCACATTCCACACACAAGCATTTCGTAACTAAGGCGTACGGTACCTGAAGTGGCAGACAGATCTGAATTTTTGTTGGGAGTTGCCTTCGACGTCCCTCTTCACGGAATATGTGCATTTTGGTACCTTCACTTGATGTACAAAGACGACAAAGTTCGTAATAATTCACCCTTCTGTACCCTGCCATTGCCTTACGACTGGCTTAAAGCTAACACAGCACTTAATGAGATTAAATTTCATTAAAATACTCCAAAAGAAAAAAACATATCCTTCTTGTTGAAATTGCATCGACAAATTTTATTGAGAACTGTGACGTCGACGCTCTTTTACAATCGATTCATAACAATCGACGTAATCGAGTTCCTCGAGACGAGAGAATTTAATCGACGGTGTTGGTGTGTTGAAAGTTGACATTACAAGCGGAGGAGGTAGTCTGTTTTGTTATTGCTTTTGACGGGCCTTATAGAGATCCGATCATAATTCCCACCTTACATACAGTTCATATCAATGTTACAGCCTGTGGCTTAATAGTCCACAGTATACTTTTCATTTTTGTTTTTTGGAACCAACACAAAAGTACATGTGTACAAGATGGCGGCAGTAGACAAAAGCGGAAAGAATCTATTAGCGTAGCTTGTTTTGTATTTCGTATTTACGTTACACTGCTTGTTTGTAAAAAGTTGCACTAGTATTTATCGTTACAAAGATGTGATGGTGAAGGGTGTTATGTGGAAGGGCGTGTGTATTAATCAGCAAGTGACTTCGTAAAATTCGTTTTGTGTGGTTGAATTGCTACTGACAATGGCCAAGAACACCGTCCGTTCACCTTATAGGTCGTGATATTATATTTGGAATGTAGAAGTTGCCTTACGAAGAATCACCATGTCATGCGGCCCGGATAATTACATGGAGTTGTGCAGACTTTGTGCATGCTATGATGCCATCAAAATGGAAATATTTGGCGACGAAGGCAGGGAAAGAAAGTTGGTTGACAAGATACAGACATGTCTCCCTTTGCAGGTACTGTAATTCTTTACTCCAGAAGCTGGTTTGCGAAGTAACGTGTTTGCATGAGATCCCGCAGTGGGATGTAAATGGTTGATAATGAAACGCACGCATGCCCCATTATGACTGAAAAACGAATTAAAATCTGCATGCATATTAAGTGTTGGCTCTACGCGGTATACAGTAATGATGCGTCGTTCGTGTGAGAGTTTTTTCCTTACGCCTTTCATGTTTAGCTTATTTGCATCATCTGTTGCGAGTAAAAACATTTGAACATGAGACTATTGAAACACCTTAGGCAATATACAAAAATGAAATAATATAATTGGTTGTCCTTCAGCAGGCGACTAGGTTGTCAGCAGAATGACGAAATTTGTGAATAATGAAGTAGCGGAAGAAGTATAGCTGAAGCAAGGGATGAATGGATGAACATCACCATGCAAATGTTGGCCATGTTTTTGGCACTGCTAGGTTATGTTGTGTTGTAGTATAGTTGAAATGAATGTCATGTGTGTGTTTTATGTAGGCAGTGTTATTATTTTGTATGCTTGAATGATAAAATTGGACCTCACATATTTGTTTATTGCTTATTTATGTATTTATTAATTTTTTATTTTTGGTAGCTGTATGCTCATATGACTTAACAAATTTTAATAAAAATTGATTGAGATTTGTTATTGCTTGTTTTTTGGTTTATGTAACACTGCTCTTGCAGTTGTGTAGGTTATGTAATGTTGAGTGGGATGAGGATGTATTGTGGTCTGTTTTATCTGGCATAGCTGATGAAATCAAAATATATTATGCCATCTGGATAGCTGGCTTCAAGGCTGATAGTTGAAATCATGTCCTCCTGAATATGAAATTTGCGTATTCGCCACTCATCTGTGTGTATTCCTGTATCCAAGTAACAACAAACAAATGTGCTAGTCTTTGGTAGTCAGTGCTGTCTAATGTAGAATGGAATGGTTTATAATGTATGTAGTAATTGATTAAGTTCACACCTCACTAACAGCATGGGGGCTTCAGTTTGTTAGTTGTGTTGTATGAGTACCATTAATGTGATATACACATTTTGTGTGACAAAAAGTGGGGTATGGATTGAAAAGTACTGGTGCTGTTTCATTTGAACACCAGAGTCAGCTGCTCAGGCACACATTGGGTTAAAGTAACACACTTTTGTGAGGCAGTTTTGGGAAAGGCAGTTTGCTGCACCATGGAAGAAGAGATGGAGAAAGACAGTATTAAAACCACCCTTATGGTAATATTGAAAGTGGTTGTGGTAATGTGACAATAACTGTTGGCATAATCATGTATTCTTCATAGTGCTAAAATATTTTTGAGCATAATTTATATATAACATTGCTTGCAGTTTTTTTAAATCCTTCATTGCCATTTTCTGTGCCAGCAGTTGTTTAGGATGTCACCATACATACGTATTTAGACCACTGGGACTGAAGTAATGGAATATGACATGTATAGAATCAAATATAAGAAATGAGTGTTTCAGAGCTCTTCAGACGTGTATTTCCTAGTTGGTATTACATTAATGTGACGAGAAGCATTCTTGTGCACACCTTGAGCACTGTCTTGGTTTGTAAATTAGTATCTTGGCAAAACCCACTGTAATGGAAGAAAACAGTTTTGCTAGAAGACACAGTAATTTTGCCAGAACATTATAAAGTTGCAGAATTCAGTGTTCCAGTATTAGGGAACAGCAGTAACATTGGTAACCTATGTAGTATACAAATGTCAGACCTTAGTTTTTTGCTCTTCATAATGTTCTGAGAATTATGTTCTTGCATGTCCTGCCAGAAATGAAGGGCCTGGCACAAGAATTTACTGTTACAACTCTGTTTATCATTTTCTTCTCATTTTACAGGTATCAGAGAGTGATAACCTGCCAAAGTCATTATGCTATCGATGTATGTACAACCTGGAAAATTTCTATGACTTCAGGAAGAGAAGTGTTGATGCAGTTGCTCTGCTGGAGAGCTGTATTGGACAATCAGAGGGCAGCACTGAAGTGGTATAAACTTATTATTATTATCCTTGTTATCACCCTTAAGCAGGGTATTTACAGTTATATACCCGTAACAAACAATGTTTCTAGGGTATGTAGTGTTGCAGCTGTTCTGTATTTACAATATATGCTACATGTAATGTTATTTTGCCCATGAAATATGTTTTGTACTTTTACATCAGAACTTTCTGTAATACATGAGCAGTGCCGAAATGGCTATTTGTTTTTAGTTCCTTAATTTCGTGCTTTCGTGGTATGTTGCTCAGGTTTTGTCTCTGTGATTTTGAAATGGTTCCTGTTGCCCCTATTATTACCAGTATTGCTTTAGCTTTGAAATTCCACATGCACTGAATTTGTGTTATGAGGTCTTTATATTTTAAAATCTTCTCAGCTTCTTTCTTGATCACATTTTTGTCTCCAGGAATTGTAGCATCTATTAACATGCGTGTTCCTTTCTTTTTTATCGCGGATTATGATTTCCGGTTTATTGTTAGGAATACTTCTGTTAGTTTGCACTTGTTGGTTCCATAATATGGTAACCTTACCTTCATAACTTGTTTTGACTGATTTTAGTATATGGACATACCAGTGTTTGTTGTCTAATTTTACCTCTATTTCCTTGCATATGTTAAAGTGTAAGTGAGCACACACACTTATTATATCTCTTTATGTATTACTCTTTTGCCGATATTGGGCATGCTGATATGATGTGTTCTGCTGTCTCATCAAAGTGTTTACAGAGTCTGCATTTGCTATCTGTTTCATTATTATTATTATTATTTATTGCAACCATATAGCATTGCGTTATAAAAATACTCACACAGAAACTGCTGTGTTTGTATGCTAGTTAGATAAGGCATGCATGCCATCACCACTATAGCTTGGACATGGACGGTAGCTGGAAATATATTGAGGAAGTGGTTGTGGATAGCGTGGTGTTTGGGTGAGGGCACGTTTGTTCACCATAAAATAGCAGCGTGTCACAAAATGTTACATGGATTGAGACGTACACCGAATATGTGGAATATCTTGAGCAGGGACGTCTCAGGTGCCTGGTCAGGTTTATTGAAAACAGTAGCCAGTATAGATTAGGAGTAGTACAGGATTTCAGTATGGCTTTGAATCAGCAATTGCAAATTTTTTTATGGAAACAGGAATGGTAGTCATAATTTGGGTATGGCATGTTTCATACCTAAGGAACTCATGTGATCACTTAAGACAGTGAAGTTTGTTACCAAAAGGACATAGTGCATGATACTGGCAGTTCATTGGCGTGATATTGTTGCTCAGAACAGGAATGCCTCAACTGAGGTTGAAAGCAAACGTACAAATGGGACTCTTATATGTAACTACCATTTGTGTGGCAGTTAGGATAGTGCAGTTGGTATAATGAATTGCTATGGGCTGGATGTCCTGGGGTTCAACCCCAGGGGAGTAAGATTTTCTGCACCTGTCCAGACTGGCACTGGAGCTCACCCAACCTCCTGTACAATGGGTGCTGGATCTTTTTTCCAGGGTAAAGGGGTAAAGCGGCCAGGGAATGGTTTTAACCACCCACCTTCACCTAGTGCCAAGTTTAAAGAAAGAATAGACCTGTACTGCTACTCCCCTTCTGGGCTTTTGTGACCTATTATAGGGTAAATTTTACTTCACTCGCATTTGTATTTTATCATTCCCTTATTCAGTTTTTCTTCCACAACTTGCTCTTCTAGGACTATCCTGAAGATGGAGGCATCAAGTGCCTCTGAATTGTTGGTACCTATATACCAGCTTGCAAGGTGTCATATTCCACAATACAGAAATCTTCTTCAGCGGTGCTGTGAGAACCTCATATCTCCCAAGAATGAAATTTTGTTTATTACAGTGTTGTATTAGTCATGATTTGTACACAGGATTGTCCTCAGATGTCATCCAGTGCAACTGCATGACAGCATTTGCAGCTGACACTGTGACTGAATACTGCAGTGGAAAAATGAATTTAAAAGGAAATCCTCTATATTTTATGCTTACTTCTTGCAGTGCAAACATATATGGCAATACTGATATTTAAAATTTGAACAGGGTGCAGAACTGAAAGAACGGTTTGAACGGCTTCATAGTCAGTTGCACGAGAATAAGAATGACACAATACAAGAGAAAGACATACCAATGCCTCACCTTGAACCTCAGGTAACTACCTAGACATTCGCAATAGAGTTTTGTGGTAGCTTTTCCCCCGTTAGTAATTGTTGCAGGCATTTCATGAAGTAAGTTAGGTCATAAGATTAGTTGCTTAAGTATGTATAAAGAAATTTTATACAGTTTCAGTTATTGTGTTAAATGCTGTATGGTATTTGGACACTTGGCAAGTGATATTTTACTTTCATTTTGTGATAGAATTACAAAACAACGTTCCTTAGATGATGCACGTATATATAGTTTGTATATTTGAAACTTGCCTATATCTTACCTTTACTATATGTTTTATACATAGTACTGTTAATGTTTTGTATCGTCAGCGAACAGTGCAGTGCCAGGGACAGCATAAAAGAAAATGGAACATATAAAGGGTAAAAAAAAAAAAAAAAATTCACAAGTATCTGTGTGTATGATAAGGCATGGTTTTAAACTTTTAATAAGTGAAAAAATAATGAAAATGAAAGAAACATGGATATCATTTACATGTGGTAGAACTCCTTTAATTTTGCACCCACAAGACCGGACAGGTGCCAGATTAGCAAATATTCTAGACTTTCATACAGTACCTATACTGACCTAGGTTCTTACAGGCAATTTTTTGTGACTGCCTTCAGAGAATGTGCATTTGTCACTTTTTTATTTCATCATAAAAAGATTCAGCTTCAATTGTCATAGGTGCAGTCACCAGTATACCGCTGTACACCTGTAGTAAAACTCTTTGCCCAGTTGCGCTAATGTAGGCTCTTTAAAGGTATGTCACTTGAAAAACTCCTTCACACTTTCACTCGATGCCATAAACAGTTGTACTTCATCCTTTATGTCTTTGTATCATATATGCTAGACAACCAAATGTTGCGTGAAGCCATAACCCCTCTTCAGCTTTTGCCACTTTGAAGTCTCCTAATTCTTTCATGTTTCATAGGAATCGTTGAAGGTATATGTTTCCTCTTTCCAGAATTACTTTATTTACTCATCTTCAGATCTGTTGAAGTCATTATAATAATTTTTTGGGCTCATTAAGGTTCAGATAACTCAAGACAAATCCATGGAATTAGTACTCATACCAGACGTTATGGACAGTGAAACTTCCAGTCTTGGGGACTACTTTCCTCAAGTGCCGAGCTGGCAGGAGTGGTAGATTATCAGGTGCTTGATTATAGGAATTCTGTTGTACTGAAACCATGCACAGATCATAAAGTCTGTACATAAGGTGATGCTGCAATACAGATCATGTGGAATGGAGAGTAGTTGGGCCCAAGGTTAGTTTAACAAGCTGTTTGCTGACTCTGGTGTTTCAGTTTCCTCTTCCAGTGCCAGTTCCTAAAAAAAAACAAAATGGTGGGACAGAACCAGCACACAGTGAAGCACTGACCCCTGCTAGTGGGCATTCAGAGGCCCACCCACCATCAGATGATGAAGTTGCAGATGTGAAGCATAATGTTGAAGTTACAGAAGTGAAGCATGAAGACAATGATCAGCATATTTCCATGGTACATTTGCACAATTATGTCCCTCATTATGCTACAGCTACTTACCTTAAGTATCCATTCTTACAGTTTTACCCCCATGCTTCTTAACAAGATGGTTACATTAAAAATTAAATTGAACTATGACAGCTGAATGATATAAAAATGTCAGTGGTATATCCAAGTACACTTGCATCACACTAATATTCTAAGCACTTTAGAGTGGTGTAACTCCTGTTTATGTCTGTGTTAGGCAAAAGTATATATTCACATATATTGTACTTACACATGTTTATGTTGGATCACATTTTATGATACCATATTTCTAATATATAAGGTTATGCATAAATTTGTCACATTTTCATTATGTTGCAAAATGATGTTTCCGCTGTGTGTTGTTATCACCACACACAACTCACCGAATTTAATTAATTTCTTTTTTGAAAGTGACCCTTTCACTTCTTTCTTCTGTCAGGGTTGTGACTGCTTGTCCACTACCTTGAGTAATTGAAGAAAACTGTATGATTAGTCTGGATGGAGCACACTATTTCTTGGCAAAATAATTTATAACGTTATTGAATATGCTCAAAACTGGGCGCAGTAGAAAGAAGATTAATTAACTTAGCTGTGAAAATATAGTACTTTGCAGAAGTGTGCGTCTTCAATAAATGACTGCAGAGATATCTTCGTTTTGTTGCTTTTATTTTGAAGGCATTACTTTCTTGCATATTTCATTACTCTGTGTGGAATTGTGTGATAGTAACAAAGATGTAGTTTATTTTGAAGTGTTCAATTATGCAAGCAAATAAATCTGAAGGGTTTTAAAAATGCCAATCAGACATTATCCCACATGATGTTCCTAATGTCAAGAAACCATCTGTATTGAAAATGTATTCTCATATTTATATCACAAGATAATTATTAAGGACCTCAGAACATGTGTCATACTCGTACATGATAAAAATGGTAGTGTCCACATGGCTGTAAGATTGCCTTGTAAACTGTGATTTATCTACATACATGGAAACACTAAATGTTTGTTAATTCTGACATTGTGAAAGTATAAGTATTGTCACCAACCTTCCCGTTAAAATGCACAAAGTGAAGTAGGTGATTGCAGTATATGACAGTACACTGACCATATGTATTTTCTCAGTTTTGTTGTGGTATATTCGTTAATCTACATGAATCTTTGTGTGACATGATTCTGCTGGTTCTTTCTGAATGAGGTAGCTTCTTGACAGGGGACACATAATACAGTGATACCTCGGCTAACGAAGATAATTCATTCCGGAATCACATTCGTTAGCCAAAACGTGATTTCCCTTTATGTTATCAGGCGTCTCACTTCTCGCTTTCTCGAGTGTAAACAACCCAGTCGGGTTGGTGGGTCACCCCTATGTGATGTGGTCAGCTCATTCTTTGTCACACACATACAAATGGAAAAGATAAGCTCCTGGAATGGCCCGACCGTTCATTTTTGCTGCTTTATGTTAGCGTGCGCATCCACTAAAACTTTCGTTAGTTGAATCCATATTTGTTAGCCGAGTCCGAAAAACAGCGAAAAATCTTTATTAGCCGAAAAATTCATTAGCAGGGTCATTTGTTAGCCGAGGTATCACTAGTTCCCTGTAGATTTATTAAGAGATTTCCTTTTATAATTCACATAAGCATCATCAGGAAATCCCAGAACAAGTGTATGTCCTCATTTTCTTCTGTTGGCACTGTGTCTAGCATTTTTTTCCTGCACATTGACTCATCCACAAACTTTGTCCATTTTATGGATGTCTGGAAACAGCAGAAAGTACATGGTCACCTTGTATACAGTCTATTACATTTTGTAGTGAACGTCATTGTGAATATCTGCACAAATATGCTCATATTATTACAAAATACAGTGAAATGAAAATAATGTTAATCTGCTGCTAAACTACCATAACTCATATGTAAAAATGTTTCACTGTAACAAATATTGATATAATGAAATGTCATTGTACTTGCAGTAAAACCTCATCCCCACACAAAAAAATTAATTCAAACTGTCTGAACCCAGACTTTTTTTACACCTACACTGCACCATTATTTTGTCACCACTTTCCTACAGGAATGTAATTTTGAGGTAAAAAATCTGACATTTTTAAAGTTCAGTTATTGTATATGTAATAAGTGAAATATCATTAATTAGCAAAACTTAAGTTGAATACTCAGTGGTGTATTTGCAGACCACTTTCTTAACAATACTAATAACTGTAAAAATCACATACAAAATTCAAAAATTTCCCAAGCATGATAGCAATGTGAGAGGTACAGTTGTAAATCCTTCAGACTTAGATGGCAGCAATATTCAGACCGAGAGAAATGTTTTATGGTTCAGGAAAAAATCA
>Ga0123354_10008945_pt1 | contig 15288 bp, 10 predicted proteins | sample TergutLab28metaG_2_FD_97872 | JGI IMG/M metagenome (GOLD analysis project Ga0123354, IMG submission 97872) | Labiotermes labralis P4 segment gut microbial communities from Petit-Saut dam, French Guiana - Lab288 P4 | ecosystem: Host-associated > Arthropoda: Insects > Digestive system > Gut ...
ACTGCTGCTGCCCAGAAAGAGTAATAAAAGAATCTTGTGAATACATTTCTGGGGTACCTATGGTCATGTCCTAGATAGACAACTTACAGCTCTTAAATCAGCACTTGAGCTATCTTCGACCTAATCCTGCTTTAAATTATAACTAAACTACACAGTATCCTTAAATTGCATATGTGCATGTCCTTTTATAAGAATATTACATTGGACATTATTCAATGTCAGAGGCATATTTCATATACACATTTCTGAAGCTTGCTCTGCTTCCTTCACTAGTAAAAGTAATATTATAAAATTTATTGTTTGTTCCATTAGTTCTTGCTGATCCCTTTCCCCTGACAGTACTTCTGGACAGGATATACACATAAACTGCAAATGTTGAATACCAACAATGAGAAATATGAATGGAAACCAACTTACAAAATATTTCAAACTAATCAAAAGCCCTCTACACAACAAAAGTACATGCAGCCAGAACCCATGAAACAGAAACCATTAGAATAAGTGAGAGAACAACACCAAACAACAAATTTAACAAAATAGGTCATAGACACTTACAGTATGTTATGCTTCTGGTGACTTCCTGTCACATAACAGATGGACCCATATGGAGCTCACATCTAGGCTTGGTTCACTGATGACATGTTTTGTTGTTTTGATGAATGTGAATTTTTCAGTTGCTTCATAATTCTAGTTTCTTTTTTGTGAATTACTTCTGCCTGAACCATTGCATTCTGTAGTCCTCATCCCACAAGTGCTCTGCAGTTTTAGGCTTGGGGTTCATACAATAAAAGAATATCACATTAGACATTCTGCAATGTGTGCCACATATAACATATGCCCATACAGTGGACAGTATTCAGTACAGTATCATAATGATGCAACCATTGCCACATACCTTTAGAGAAGCATTGTATTATTATTTTTTATTATTTTTTTTAAAATTAGGTTAATATAGTTATTGGGACTTGAAGTTTCCACATTTTCATAAAATTATATTGTACTTAAAATCAATACATATTAACATATAAACATTAAATATTAATTAATATATATTATGTTTATGTCAAATTTGACTGCTATTTGTATACTGGGAGAAAACTCTGCGTTATCAAAAAAGACATTTCAACATGTCATGATACAGTATCTAGACAAATGTTAAATAATCTAGTGTTAACAAACTGTGGTGCAGTGTGCATGAACTGAGATATTTAAAGAGTTAAAAAATACCCAACCCATTCATTAACATGATCCTTTTGTGTGTTACCTTGACTTGCAGAGATTGGCCACATTGTATGTTGAAACTGTTTCAACATCTTGACATAGATTATGAGAGATGCACATTAGACACAGGCCTCAAAAACCTTACGAGATAAATGATTCTTCGGTGTTATGAAACTGACATTGTTTATACCTTCATACTGTATAGCTCTTCTAGTTTACTTCACTTACCATACCACAGGTTCTGAGTATCTCTATATGTGGTTTTATTCCTTGTAGTATCATTGAGAAGAATGGTGGGAAAGCCCCTCTGACTTATCATCAATTCCAGACAGTAGTGGCATCAATGGAAACCCCACCACTGGCAGAACCAACTATCAACCAACATTTCCTCAATGGTGCCTACACTCCCATTGGAGAAGATCATGATGAGAAGTATGGTGTTCCAACACTAGAAGAACTAGGTTAGTTGACATTCCATGGCACTCAGAAAACAAGTTCTGTGTGCTGTATTTTCAAAGTCACTTTAGGAACTAGTCTCATTATAGACATAATCTCTTGTTTAATTTCATTTCATCTGATAGATGTATGAGGAAATGGGTGGTCTGGTTTTGAAAAACACGCATTAGTGTAATATGCATCTCTGCTGCTTCTACTTCGTGTGGTGGTTCAGATCATGACCATGACTCTAACTGGTCTGACTTTTTAGTGGTTTTCCTTATCTTCAGATAAATCTGGCACAGTGCCTTTAAAAATGCTTGGCTTCCTCTTCTAGATCTTCACAAATGCACCTTTCACAATAGTCCAACAAAGTCTTGTTAGTTACTATGCATCCTTTGGAAGACAAACATATGAGCAATACTTTTAACTGACAATGACTTTTTGTCTGCTCATAGGTTTTGATACAGATGGTCTTCTTCCACCAGTATGGAAAGGAGGGGAATCAGAGGCATTGGGAAGACTGGAGAGGCATCTTGAGCGAAAAGCTTGGGTTGCATCATTTGGTCGCCCTAAAATGACACCCCAGTCATTACTTGCTAGCCAAACAGGTCTGAGTCCATACCTAAGGTTTGGTTGCCTTTCTACGAGGTTATTCTACTATCAACTGACGGATTTATATAAGAAGGTATGTACTGCAGTAAATTTCAGTTATTATAGTCATCAGTTCACAGGTAGGGTTTACCATGGCAACAAACACTTGATGTTCATTTACAGTGTATCTGTTTCAAACTTCCTGAACACATTTGTGTGTGTGTGTGTTCCCTATTCTTGTCATGCAACATCTATAACAGTACCAATCACAGAAAGTCATGCTGCATCTCCTTCCTTGTATTCCCCATTTCATATCATCAACTATTAGTATGATTGTAACTTTTATGAACTAGCAGTCTGTATTCCTGTATTCATGTTGAGTTTAATAGAAAGACCATATCTATGTGGAATTTTATATACATGGGTCCGTGCATTGTGAATCGAATTGAATAATTGTCCAACAAGATGCGACTTATTCAGTTTATTACATTTCTGTAGGCAGCTCTACATGTTTCAGATGTTGACACCCATCATCAGGAGCTCGTATAACTGTAATTACAGCTTCTGGCATTGATTAACCAGATCTGCTATCATCTGTTCTCGTTGTTGAGTTGGAATTGATTCATGTGCATCATACGGTAGGTATACCTACCATGCAATACACATGAATCAGTTCCAACTCAACAACAGGATCTACTATCGGTAGGTAAACGTACTGTATGAAACACATGAATCAGTTCCAACTCAACGAGAGCAGATGGTAGTAGCTAGGAAAAGGTATGTAGTTAAACACAACTTATGTTGTGTTCGACTACATACCTTTTCCTAGTTTCACACACACAATGGGGATGACACACTTTCTAGATGGTAGTAGACCCGGTTGACCAGTACCAGAAGCTGTAATTACAGTTGTACAAGCTCCTGATGATGGGTGTCAACACCCGAAACATGTAGAGCTGCCTATAGAAATGTAATGAACTGAATAAGTCGCATCTTGTTAGGCAGTTATTAAATTAAAATCTATGAGGAAATTTTACACTTGTTTCTTGAATTTTTCAATTGCTTGTTACAGATCAAGAAGGCATGCCCCCCCCTCTCACTCCATGGTCAACTTCTCTGGCGTGAGTTCTTCTATTGTGCAGCAACAAAGAATTCAAACTTTGACAAAATGAGTGGAAATCCCATTTGTGTTCAGATTCCATGGGACAGGAATGCTGAGGCTCTTGCAAAGTGGGCCAATGTATGTTTTGAATATGTATACTGTACATAGAAATACTGTGAAACTTTAATGCTTTATTTTATCCAGAATCGTTCTTGTTATTATATTGAGCAGTTTCAGAAATTTCTGTTTTCATCAATGGGGCACAGATTTTTACCCATCAGGTACTTTTTCTTTTTCTCAAACTTCCTGGTACTAAACTCTCTGTAGAAAGTCTCAATAATTCTGCTCTGCAGACCCCATTTCAAAAACTGTCTGAAACTCCAGACACCATAAGCACACTTTGTGGTAACATTTAAAGCTGGAATATTGACATATAAAGAAAACGTAAAAATACTTTAAAAAGTCAGTGCAAAAAGCTTGTACAAAAACAACAATTCTGCTAGCAGTTATGGCAATATAACTAAGATATGTAAACACTTAAACGAAGAAAATATTGTTATACTGAGAAGACATATTCAACTTGCATTGTTCGAGTTCAGAAACACTGATACAGATATCAGTTTTTTGATCTTGATGTATACCAGATTTCACCACAGTCTGTTTCATATGTAGCTAAGTTTATGTAATTATAACAAACACACATTTTGTTTGAATTTCCCTGCAATTTTATTACATGGAACCATGAAAGACTTAGGCCCAATATGTACTACTTCATCCTATGAACTTCCTTGGAAAGTTACACATTTTATATTTCCATTTCATTTGTGTTTAATTTTTTATCTCCTTGTCTTTGCAATAGATATGATTTACTGCTGAAGTTTTTGGTTTGATTTTACCATTTGTAGTTAAAGTCATTGTTTTTCTGCAGAGTTTAGTACTGATGTATGTTTTTGGTGTTAAAATATTATGGCTCCCCAGATACTGAAATAAAATATTTTCCCCTGTGGTATTATACTGACCTACTTAATATCTTCCTCTTTCCTTAACATGAAAACGGTCACATATGTGAATACAGTAGTTATATCAAAGAATAATTTCAGGTCAAACTTGTAATTATATGTAATGACAACTAATTTTTAAGTACTTTAATTATTATCCTAGTCCTGTCAACCCATAATTTGTGCCAGTAACCTACACATTTATGTATTTAATTCTCACAGTAATTGAGTTTTAAATAAGTAGCACTAAAAATTTTGTATATATTGTGTTAAAGTTTGTTGTAACTTCTAGGGCCAGACTGGGTTTCCATGGATTGATGCCATAATGACACAGCTGAGACAGGAAGGATGGATTCATCATATAGCACGGCATGCCGTTGCATGCTTTCTTACTCGTGGTGATCTCTGGATCTCTTGGGAAGAGGGGATGAAGGTACAGGCAGGTCTCTTTTTACGCGATATCTTTTTGTGCGATTTTTCTTTAACACAGCGTGAAAATTTACACAGCCTTTCCAATTTACATGATAATCTTCCATGTAATGTGATTTGGCATGGTTGATCTGTGGCCGCACTTCTGCAGGAGGCTAGCAAAAAGTGACGTCACTACCACACCATCTGTCATATGTATGGATTAATTATGTTGGTGACATAAGCAGGTGGCTCATTTAGTTTTCTCCTCACCTGCATTGGAATTGATTGAGAAACATAAATCTACATTACCTAGTACAATCCAAATGAAAAACTGGGGAAAGACAATATGTGATGAAGAGAAATTAGAAGTAATAAGCCTACTTGAAAAAGGTGAACAAATCATTGACATATGCCATGTTAGGCTTGCTCATAGTAGTGTATGATAATGCTGATAGGATTAAAGAAAGTGCTAAGTCAGGAACTTCAGTATTTGTATAGCAAGACTACAACAGTCCTATCAGAATGAACTGTACCAAAAAGTATGAATGTGAGTCTCTTACATTGTTTACTGCATTAGAAATAAATACATATATTGTATAGAAATGTAAGTATACTGTGTGTGTGTGTATATATATACTGCATATACAGTATATATACTGTATAAACAGAACATGTGTACTCTACAGGTCCATGTGTCCACTAGTGGTATAGTCATACACTATACGAGTATATGAGGAGGTTGTCAGTCCCCTAACCCCCAGGAAATACTCTGTTTTGTATAGTAATTCTGTGTTCGATTTGCATGATTTTGATTCGCACAACATTTTTCAGGAATGTAACCCTGCCATAAAATGACAGCTGCCTGTAATGCTTTATTCATGTACAGTAGCACCATTATAAAGGAATATCTGATATTAGGTCACATCTGTGTCCTTGGAAACATACATAATCATTGTTGAAAACAGTGCACTTTGCATACAACCTTAGTAATTAACTTTATGCAATTAATATCAATTTTCTGTGTTGTGGACAGGTGTTTGAAGAACTTCTGCTGGATGCTGATTGGTCTGTGAATGCTGGCATGTGGATGTGGCTGTCATGTTCATCTTTCTTTCAGCAGTTTTTTCATTGCTATTGTCCAGTGCGCTTTGGACGCAAGGCTGACCCCAATGGAGATTACATTCGGTAGGATGCTCATTGTTATTTTAAATATTCATTCACATTATGTATGTATACACACACATGTGCACATGCGCACGCCCACACACGCACACATGCATGCACACGTGCGTGCACGTACACACGCACACACAACTTCTTAGCAGAACTTGAGGCATAGCTTCTTATTGAATGGCTTAGTCACATCTGAAGAAGATTTCTTCCACGCACAAATGAGAGTTTGTACCTCTGTGAGATGTGCTGTTCCTTTTCGTGCTTACAGCAAGTATCTACCAGTCCTCAAGAACTTCCCGACACGTTACATCCATGAACCTTGGAATGCACCTGAAACTGTTCAGAAAGCAGCAAAATGCATCATTGGAAAGGAGTATTCTCTTCCTATGGTAAAACATGCAGTTGCCAGCAGAATCAACATTGAGCGGATGAAACAGGTTTATCAGCAGCTCAGTAAATACAGAGGACCAGGTGTGTTAATGTTAAGAAATAACAACAAAAAAATTGTTCAGGCAGTGAACATGCTTTCTTTTGTGTTCTGTACTCTGTAATTTGTATAAAGTGACATACTAAATAAATCTGAAAGCATATAAAGGTTGAGTAGAATTTAGCATTACTGGGCTTGAACTGGACAGTATTTCAATCAAAACACAATGTCGCTGAAATTGGGTTATCCAAGTGAACAGGTGAAAAACCTGAGAATAGAAACATTCACTTTCCAAAACATGTTCTGTCAGGAATATTATGCAGTGGACAAATACCAGATATCCAGTAATACCAGTTCAGTTCCATGTGTTTTTAAACAGTGAATGAATAATGGACAAAGTCGAAGAGTGGACAGGTTTTGAACAGTAATACTAAGGTTTTATCACTAACATTAAGGAGTTAGGCAGATATAACAATGTCACAACCTTTAGAATTGGTTATTTAGCAGTATCCCCATTTAAAATTACTCTGGCATCAAAATGGAAACAATCCTGAACCTGCACAGCCAACATTCTGTGCATTGTGATCATTTTGTCACTGTGAGAATGACTTACACAACAACTTAAAGGCAAAGCATACTGTCCCTGTAAGCTAATACTGTTTAGTCATACTGGATTTTTACATGAATGCTGCAATTTGTTTTACTCTTTACCCTATTTTCTTCCAATTACAAATGTTGTTAACAACAATGTGGGGGTGTTAAAAAGGAAAAAAAGTGCAAGATTTAAGGAACTCAGCTGCATCCTTCTCCTAAAACCTAATAAATGCCATTGTATATAAGACCAAGTGCAGCATTTCTGTAGTGTTTGTATATTCTAATGAAATACCAGGTTTTTAATATTTTTTATTAACTACTTTGTATACACAGTAAGATACCTTTTATGCCCTTGATGCAGTGAATGAATGGCATCTTAAATTAGATCAAGCAAGCACATTTGGGATAAGAACATATATAATTTAATCAGTAGTGTCAATTTGCAACACAGCTACGAATATTCTGACAGCCTTATATTTTATATAGAGATATTATATAAAATTATATTTATTTCTACCTTCTGTTTCCTAATTTCATGATGTTTCAGGTTTGTTAGCTACTGTCCATACAAGCCGGTCACGGACATCAAACACTTTGAACCCTACGTTACGACAGAAACATTTCCGGAAATCTCCATCATCAGAAACTAAATGGGAGGCCTTGCCTGGTGATGATATTAATGGATATTCCCTAGTAATCTGTGATGAAGATTTTAAGACTGGAATTCAGTCCTACTGTTACAAATCACAAAATAAGGAAGAATACGAGTAATGAGATTGATCAAAAAGTGATTGCTGAAGTGAACATTGTGCACATAATCTGTTATTCAAATGACCAATGCTGTATGAAGCACAGGGTAGTGAAAAATGGAAATCTGCTTCTGAGCTGCACATTATACCTGTAGGTCTAATTTTATGCTATTTCTTTTGCACGATTTCACTTTAATGTGACTTTAAAATTTACACAACTTTATGACTTTATTGAATAGTTTTTGGTGTAACGCAATGTGGCATACATGATCCGTGGCCACTCTTGCCTTGTATTGGAGGCTAGCAGAAAGTGATGTCATTGTCATGCCATCAGTTGTGTGTAGATAGATTATGTTAATGATATAAACACATGTCTGATGTAGTTCCCCTTCAACAGCACTGGCTTTTGTTACCATGAGTGAGAAACATAAATGTACATCCCCTAGTGCAATCCAAGTGAAACATCGGTGAAAAACAGTCGGTATTGAACAGAAATTAGACGTAATAAGCTGACTTGAAAAAGGTGAATGGATTGTTCCCATTTGCTTTAATGTTAGATTCACTCATAGTAACATATGTACAATTCATGATAATGCTGATAGAAATACAGAAAGTGCTACATCAGAAACTAAAGTGTTTGTGTAGCAAGACTAACATAGTTCTATCAGAATGAACAAAACCAAAAACTGTGGATGTGAGTCCCTTACATTTTTATTGCATTAGGAAATATATATATATATTGTATATAAATGTGTATATATACTGCATATGTCTGCTAGCAGTATAGTCATACACTATGCAGGATGAGGTTGTCAGTCCCCTAACCCCCAGGAAATACACTGTTTTAAATGGGAATTTTTGTTTGATTTGTGCAATTTCAATTTGCGTGACATTTTCTAGAAATGTAACCCTGGTGTAAAATCGGACCTGCCTGTATAAACTGATAAGCAGTAGGGGTTTTGGGCACATGGTCCAAGGAAACCATCATACTGTTGTTAGAATATGGGGCAGGGGAAGATGAACTGTTCTTATTCTTATGTTTTTATTGTAAGTGACTGAGGTCATGTCAAGAGACATGGTAGGATAATTAAAAATGATTAATTAGGAAAGATATGGGGAAAAAGTCATTTCCTATTCCAAGGTACCATACCAGTATTTGTCTTAAGCCTTTAATTAATGTCTATTTGTAACAGGTAATGCACACACCAACTCAGTCCTCACTAACCTCTATTTACATTATTTCTTTTTGATGGAAATTACCTGAGGAAAGGGAATTCAATGCAAATGGTGTTTTTCTCATTCCAGTTGACCACAAAAAATGAGTATCCCCTGTACTGTTTTGTGTGTTTTATAAGCTGTAGCATACCCTTTCATTTGCAAGGCTGTTGCTGCTGCTGCTGCAGCAGCAGCAGGCAGATCACTATTCAATTCAGATGCCCACTGTAGGACAGTCTTTTCACTTTGGATGAATAGGATGTACATTTAATAGAACAACCTTGTCCAGTTTGCCCATTAAAGGTTAATCCCAAGTGACTTATCTTCTCTGTTTTATGAACACTAGAAAATTATACAAAATAGTGCACACTGATGCCTGAGAAGTAACTGTGTGTTGTGTGTGTACAGGTGGAATTTCTTGAGCTTCCTTATCAGACTGAAGCTGTTTCACTGGTTAGCAAAATAAACTAATTGTTTTTATGGTGATATCTGATGATGATGATGACCCCTGCAGCTGAAATATGGTGTATAAATAAACAATATACAACTAAACAAGGGTGTTGTGATACAGGGATATATATTACCTTGCCCAGTAATGTTGCAATGGGATATCTGAATTAAAATTTAAAAAGTAAATTTTCTAGTAGGAATAGATAGTTGTGAACTAAATTTCTTTACTTGCTTCTAAATGTTAGGTTACCTAGCTCCATGCCTTAGCCATTTTGTACTAATTACACTTGCAGCAATAATTATCTGTTAAAAGTTAGTGAAATGTATTATTGAAAGACAATAAAAAAATTATTTGTTTCAAACACAATAATTGTTGTGTTTGAAACAAAAATAATTTGATTATCATCTTTTAATTCTATAACACAATGGTATGTCCTCTACAAAAAAATATATTATGTCGCAGCCACTATGGATTTCAGCTTCATTTAAAATGACATATATTTCTGGAATAAGAATAATTTGATTTTCCAAGTATGAGAAGGCACACAAAGCCGGGGCAGATGCATTTGTTTCATACTCTATTCAACTTTAAACTGATCTGCACCTTCAGATCTGTCTGAAAACTGGACTCCAGAAACAAAATGAATCACTTTGGAGATATATATATTAATTTCTGAATGTAGTGTGACGGTCTCTTCATTATAGTGTCTTTTAGTATGTGTCCACTGCAACTTTATTCACATGTTTAATTTTGATTTCATCATGTGATGAAATACACAGCTTGAAATTGGCATGTTATACAAAACAGTTCTGTGTGAATATTTGTATGCCTCTTAAGGATCAAATGGTCATGTTCTGCATGAGATTGTTATTAAGCCTGAAAAACTACACTTCAAAATATGGCTGTTCTTGAATTTTGTGTTGCTAGCACAATTGGACTTTTTTAAAAATCTGTTGAGAAAATCCAAATTTGGTTAAATTCTGAGAAAAATATTGGGCACTGCACATAAAGACTTAAGTGCCTTTCATATTAATGACACCAATACGTGTAGCTTAAGTACAGGGAACAACTACAATACTAGAGAATGCATTCATACTGTTGAAAGTGATGTGACTCAACAAAGCATTCCCTTTAATACTGCTGTTCCCTGTATTGTTGAACAACAATACTAAAAGAATGCACTGTTGAGGTACACACTGTCCCTCTCAACAATACCAATACATTATCTGACATTAACTGCAACATTGATGGCATTACCATAGCAACAGTGGGTACATGAACATGCCATGTTACATCAAACATACATTGCCTGTCTTGTTTACCACTGTTGTAACACACAAATATGGGGCAGGCACATTATGTGGATTTTTAATAATAGGTTCTTGGAGCTATGTAACAAAAATGAATGCACTTCCATGATATTATTTTTCAGTCTCACATGTTTTCTTTAGTTCTGTCAGTATCTAATGATATAACTTTAACAGAATATTCCTGTATCACAGCATAATTCCCTTTCTTATCTGCAAAGGACACAATGCTCAGTTTAAATTTTTCTGTGTAACTATAGTATTTATCCATTTCTTACAATCACACCTTCTAACTCAGCAAGACAACTAACAACTGCAGGTATGTAACTTTTGTGTAAAGAGAATTTCACTGTGCAGGTCCATTTGATGCCATATAACTTTGTAGCTGAACAAGCACCATTAAATAAAATCAGGAACTAACTGCAGTTCTTTTCATGTACCTGTATTACAGATGTTTCAATTTCCTTTGCCACCCAAACTGTACATGTGCCTTCCAGTGTCTACAAACTTGTTTGCAGTGTTTTTAGCATCATAACAGCATGGTCTAACCTAGCCACTGTGCTCGTCTGTCCAAGTATTTCCATCATTTCTGCAACACCGGGGCCTTCCTACAGGAATTAAAATTGTTCACATTAAAATTAACTATAGTACTTGTGTGATTGTAATGGCTTACAGTATTATGAATGTACTTAACTTTGTAATGCTATTAAGCAAGGACAAAGTGCATTTACTTTTCCATGGCAAGAGCATTCCATATACTTGCTTCTAATATCAGTGGAAGTTAAACCTTGTTATAATAATCCTGCACTGTCAATAGAGGACAACATGCAGGTTGGGTCCCCAAATTTAATTTTTCTTCAGACCCAGAAATATCTTAAACTGTCACTGATGTAGCACCAAATGGTAGGATAATTGTACGAATAATAAACTTAAAAAGGAAGTAGAGGAAAGTGGGCATGACCAAAATCAAGGTACTTTATGGACCAGCTACAAGAGATTGTGGAAAACCACAACATAGCTCAGTTAACAGTAGCTGGACTGTGGTTGGAACTACATCCCAGGAGTTCCAGAATACAAAGCAGAAGGATCCATGCCATGGCTCAAGCAGATAGCTGCTGGCCTCTTTCTGCAGAGACCCAGGTTCAATCCCAGGCCAGTCCATGTGGGATTTGTGGTGAACAAAGTGGCATTGGGCCAGGCTTTGGTTTTTTCTGGGTACTTCTGTTCTCTCATGTCAGCATCCTTCAACCCATGCTGTATACTTATTCATCTGTTACCAAGCTACATAATCTCACCAGTTGACAGTGTCATCAAATAAAACACACACGTGCCATGCCAATCACTGGATTAACTACATCAGGACCAGAGCTAATAATGGGTTTTTTCTGTATAATTATTTTAAATCCTGCATGCAATAAGGAAATTACCTTTAAACCACTGACAGCAATACGTAGCAGTTTCATCAGTTTACCAAATTGCAACTGCTGTTTTGTTGAAAAATTCTTTAGCAATATTTTGAGATGCTCTCTGTGGAATTCAGTTTCCACCAACTTTGAAAGACACAGCTTAATCTCTTCTAAAACACCTGTCAAAAAAGTCACATTCCTTCTTATAATACATTGAAATCATTTAATTAATGACATAATTTTACCAAAGCTACAGGCAGACAATTTTGCATTCAGTGTTCAGCCAAAAACTGCAACCATTGATAATTTCAAATTCAGTTTTCCCATCATAGCTGACATACATAAAAATAATTCAAATGGGGGAGTCTTTAACTGTCATGTGCTTCTGCTTTTACATTGTGGTTTCCTGGACTATGATACTCTGTAGTTTTGCAGGCTGATATTATATTCTGGAGGAACCTGCTGCCTCCATCTGTCATGGCAGAAGTGGCAACTGTACCCTGAAGGGGAAAGCAGCATGTGTCTCTGAAACATACATAAACACCTACCAGATTACAGATTACACTGTCATAACCCCAAACATCAATATAAAAACCTTAAATCTCACGTTTATTTCTATATTTTGCTCATATTCTAAAGCCCACATCTATTCTGTATAGATGGTGCATATGTGAGTAAACAGATAAACACACATGACATCACGTGGAATGATGTACAAAGCTACAGACACACAATTCAATTCAATTCAATGAAGAGACCGTCATTAATATTAACGACAGTCCTTTCATTGCAGACGGAACAAATATGCAGCCACAATAACGATAACTTCGTATAACAATATATGTAACTGAAGTCAACATTGTAACTTTGGCAAAGCACAGGCTGAGAGCTCCCAGATGATGTTTTATGTAAACCAAAACATGTTGGAGCAACTATTATAATTTTAAATGATTTTAACAGTTTAACAACCTTATAATAATTTGTGTGCATTAGTTGGACAATAAAGAACTAATATGGTGACAAGTGTTTACCACAGTACTGCATCTGTACATGAGCACAGAAAGTATAAGAAAGTATGTTGAAGTTCAATGATGCTTTGCACACAGGCAAGCATAACATGACTGGTGTCATACTGGCTGGTTTTCTACCCATGTAATCTACAATAACAGGAACACAGTGCAGGTTTCTGGAGGACAGTTTGAAGCCTGGTATTAGGCAAAAACAAAGGGAACTGCTGTCCAACACCATCTGCTTGTAGCATGAGCACAACAGTGTGTCTCTGCAAACCTCTTCAACAGGGGTCACAACGATCAAAGAAGTGTCCTTAAAAGTGTCCATTACACCTTACACCAAAGGACTGTACTGTCTGGATTCTTCAACACATTACTTTATAAAAGCCAATATTATACAGAAATCTGTATTATGTTGGCATCAAGGCACTGATAAAATACTGAAAGTTGCGTACTGAGAAACAGCGTGAATTACATGCACTATAAAGAAATACAGATATTTAATGGCAGAAGTGTTGTTTCACTTTTAGCCATCCCAGTACAATACAATCCACAGTGTATATAAGAATAAACAAAACACGGTAATTACATGTAGTGCATTACTGCAGGATGTAAGGGAACTGATCTATTATGAGGTACTCATATTTCCACATCTGCTGTGCAGAATTGAGAGACACCATGACAAATTCCAGTCCTGGTAGCCAGTTCTGCAGCTAAGACCTGAAATGGGCACCATGTTATATAAGCAAGCAAGTTGCCAAGGAACCATGCAACTGTTAAATTCATACTTATGTTGCTGCTGTAATCTGCAATGTCCTTGAATGCATGTGGTGAGGGGACAATCCACAGGAAGTCAAGATTGCTGTTTACTAAGTCAGTCAGCTTCGTAATGCGGCTTTGACTCCATACTAGTACAGACATGATATGGTCATCTTGAAGCTGCAAATCCTGGTTTTCTAACCTGTAACCACAGAAATTAGAAAACCATCATTACTTGTTAACTATTTAATGATGCTGCAGCAATTGCAACTGTAGCACCATTAATATAAGGTTAAAAAATTTTTCAAGACAATGTTATTCACCAGATGCACTGATGAAAATAAAATCTGTCAGCACTTAATTACCATACCTATCTTTGTAAGTTCTTGAAATCATCTCTTTAACTTCTTTAACCAGCAGTGCTGATTCCTTCTTATCCTCAAGTCGTCTTCGGAGTTCCAAACCATTAAAATCTGGAAGCCTTTCTGGTGTTAAACAACAAGAACTGGGTTTCACATGGCTTATGTCAAACTGTAACATAAACCCACAAGTAATAAGTCACAGCCTCCTCTACATGGTAGATTCATAGTTTATTTAATTGTGCTACTTACACTGAAGTGTTTGTAGAATTAAATAAGTTGGAAAAATGGTCATTACATTAACTAATTAAAAAAATTGGAATTCTGATGTTACTCGTTCTTAAATAATAACTGAAAATATGAAGAAATTTGCAATTAGAGAGAGCACATAAATGTTATAGTAGGGTGCTGCTGGAATGCCTTCGAAAATTGAGAAAAGTTGTGGAAACCTTACAACAGGCCACCCAGTGCACCAGACAAGAACTGCATTTCATACATGACCATTTGCATTACCACATGATCCCCAGCTCCATATAACAAGTCAATTTTTATAAAGATTAATATAATGATATTTTCCAGGTTCATTACTCAGACAACATCACCTCAGGTACTGACTTGTTTAATTAATTCCTGTATTGTATATATTTTACATTTGGTTCTCTCCACATCCTTTGTGAAACCTCCACCAGCATCAATGACAAAGTTAAGTAAAGCTTCAGGAAAGATTCCCTCACTGCGGTAAGTCTCAATTTTGATGTCACCTTGTCGTTTGGACAGTTTTGAACCATCTGAATTCAAAATAAGAGGTAGATGAGCATAAGTTGGAGGCTGCCATCCAAATACTCTGTAAAATAAAATATGTTTCTCTGGAACTAAAATAATATAGAATACAAAATACTCAATCAAGTCATACTGGGTGCCCCATAATTATTCATCCAAAAAGGAAAATATAAAGCAGACAAACCATTGCAGAGAGAAAGCCAACAAAATGTAACACATGCTTCCAAGCAAGGAGTTTTGTTTGCAGTTGAAAGATGCACATGTAAACATGTGGATGACACTCCAACAAAAGGCAAA
>Ga0123354_10008946_pt1 | contig 15287 bp, 13 predicted proteins | sample TergutLab28metaG_2_FD_97872 | JGI IMG/M metagenome (GOLD analysis project Ga0123354, IMG submission 97872) | Labiotermes labralis P4 segment gut microbial communities from Petit-Saut dam, French Guiana - Lab288 P4 | ecosystem: Host-associated > Arthropoda: Insects > Digestive system > Gut ...
AGGTGCGGGTTTCAAACACGTCCATGTCCGTTCGTCGGCTTGCAGGCCATGTGTCAGGCTATGTTTTGGGCGGGTTTGAAACCCGCACCTGCGATGCCAGAACGCTCAGGAATTGTTCAGCGCTTCCCTAACTGTCCCGCTGCATCGCATTCAGCAATTCGCCACATATGTTCTCCAGTGCGTTCAGCCTCTGCTGAGGTTGGCCGTCGCTGAGTTTTGGCGGCGCCAGGGGAGGCTGGTTGATATAGTTCGTGCTTTGCGCGATTTCGGCGCGCAAGGCGTCGGCCTTGGCAATGACGTCCCATTTTTCCTCGGGGGTTGAAAATGGCATGCCCTTTGCAGACATCTCCATCTCCACCAGCCTGTCGCGGTCAGCCGACGGCATGTCGTCCGTCCAGATCCCGTCGTCTTCCAGCCCTTCCTCGCGCATGTGGAGCCGATATTGGCGCAGCAGCGAGAATGCCTTGGTGCGGAACACGTTGGTTTCGGACGCACTGATGAGGTTCGTGGGGGCAATGCCGTCCGCGCCAGTGGTGGTTTCGCCTTCCGCCAGGTCCTGGTTGTCGGAAGGCGCTGATGCCGCTTGCGCAAGCATCGCCGGGGACTGAGCCATTGGCCGCGTATCGGGGGTGAGCGCCAGGTTGTCCACCGTGCGTGTCGCGTCTGTGCCCCCGCCGTCTCGCCTGGATGCTGCAGGCGGGATCTGCGCCTTGTCCGAAACGAGCCAGCCAAGCACGGCCAGTGCTGCGTCGTGCCGCCCCAGCCGAGGGTGCTCGGTGTTGATGTGGTTGTGTTCGAAACCGTTGTGCATGGAGGTGAGCACCGTGTCGGGCTTGATCACGCTATTGAGCATCGCCGTGAAGGAGCCGTCCGCAAAAGATTGTCGCAGCGCCTCTTCGGTCGCACGATTTCGCGGCAGGTCTGCCTGCTCCGGTGGCTCGATGGGCACCAGGTCGTTGATGCGCATCCGTTTCGGGACTGGGCCGCCTCCCACGTAAAACGACATGCCGTGGATGACGCGTACGCCCCCCACTTGTCCCCCTTGCTCGTACTTGCCGACCATGAAAGTAAACGCGCCATCGGACTGTGAGGCCAGATCGTCGTAATCGAGCCGTTCTCGTTTTTCGATCTGGACGCTGCCCTGTGCGCTGAAGACTTCCCGCGTGATACCCGTGTGCCGCTCGAACCCCGACATGACTGCCTGGTAGGCTTCGCCGGCAGCGCCGCTGACCCGCCGGTAGGTCTCCGACTCGCGGCCCGAACTCAAGCGACCGATTGCCCGGACGCCGGTGTTTTCCCAGGTCGCGTCGGCTTCCTCTTTTGAGGATTTCTGCATGGAGGAGAAGTCCTGCGCCGCGAAGATCATCGAGAAACCCAACGAGCGGGCCTGCGCGGGCGCGACGGCGAAGCCTGTCACCGTGTAGTAACCGTATTCGTCCAGGATGACGTAGTATGGTGTGGGCGCGTTCGTAGGCCGACTGTCGATGATCTCGCGCACGGTGCCTTCGACGCGGTTGCCCAGGCAACCTGCCATCATCTGTTTGATGGAACCGACGATGAGCTTGCCCAGCATCGCCATGGAATCCGTCGAGCGTTCGAGCGCCGGCAGGAGCGCGACGAGGATGCGCCGGTTCAGCACCACGTCGAAAAAATCAATCTCGCCGATCCTGACCCCAAAAATGTGGCCGTAGTTGAACGTGAGGTCGTTGAAGATCCTTGTGAGCTGCATCGTAATATAGCCGTGCTGCTCAAGCGTCTTGCTGTCCTGCTTTTTGATTTTTTCCTTGCTGTACCCCGGCAGGGTGAGCAGGTAGGCCCGCAGCGGCGCGACGATCATGTCGAAAAGGTCGCTGTAGCGCCCGTTATGGTTCCAGACGAGATCTTCGATAACGGCCAGTTCGAAGTGCTCAAGGTATTTTTCCGGCGACAGGTTCATGTAGCCCTTGTCGCGCAGGAACACAAGCGGGCGGGTGAGCGCGGCAATGAAAGAGATAGCCCGGCCCTTCCACATGTCCGTGTTTGTCCCACCGGAGTCCATGAGCGCCACGATTGTTTCGATGAGCATCCCGGACGACGTGTTGCCCATGATGTTCAGGGTGTTCGTCATCTTGTCGGATTGCTTCTCGACAAAATCGCGCCCGCTGGTGATGAAGTTGATGACAAAAAGGTCATCCTCGCGGCCCACCCCACGGGCGATCCGAAAAACGTCCTTCAGCAGCTTTGGGTCACCCTTGCCGTCTATGTAGATGAAACCGGTGTTTTGTGCAATCGCGTTCGCACATAGCCCTAGCAGCAATTCGGTCTTGCCTGAGCCCGTTGTCCCCAACACGAGCATATGTGCCCGCATGTCGGTGTTATCGGCCCAGATCGGTTCGCGGGTTGTTGCGTCATAGCCTAAGTAGGTGATGCCTGCACCCTTTTTTTTCCCTGGCTTCGACCCGTCGAAGGCGTTGGCAAGTTTCGGCACACGCCACGGGAAGTCGTACAGCCGGTTTTTGTTGTGCACGTAAAGGCGGATGTAGAGCATGCCCATGACGAAAGCCAGTTCGCCGACAAGCGGGACAAAGGGCGCGGCAAGGAATGCTATGAGTGGCAAGGACAACAGGATGACGACGATGCTATCCGAGGAGGCCAGGAAGTCAGATATCCGGCGACCAAACCAGCGTGTGTCCCTGCGGCGGTCTACCGCTTTGATCTCATCCTTGCGCGAGACGCCTTTGTACTGCATGGCGCTATGCGGCCCCGGGCCGCTGCGTGAAAAAGGCGCCGCCGAGTTCCTCTTCGATGATTGCGTCGGCGATGCCTTTCGTGATTTCGTCTGGCTGGTCGTCGTTCAGGAACGCCAACTGGCTGGGCGCTTTGGACGCTTTGCGCAATGCCTCGATGCGGCTGCGGGCCGAACCCGAGGGGAAATGCCGCGCAAGCGCGGCACGCGCTTGCGCGCCGGGCAGCGCAGCGTAGAGCAGCGAGCGGAGCTTGCGATCCTCGGCCGTCGTTGACAACGCCCAAAGCGTCTTTGCGCCCAGCGTGAGCGTAAAAAGTTGGCTGTACTTGCCCGAAATCGTATCGACCCGGCATAGGAAAGTGGTGCCGTGAAGGCTTGGGCCAGTCACATGGCGGTCATAGTTGGCCCGTTCGATATCGGAGATGTCTTTCAGCTTGTTGAGATCCGCCCCCGAAAAGACAAGCACCGTCGTCGCGATTTCCCGCAAACCTTCGCTGAAATCGTCCAACCTCTGCGAAGACAGGCAAATCTCTAATTTCCATTTCCGGCCTTCCCGCCCGTCGGTCAGGAACTGCCCGTCCAGGATAGGTTGCTTGCCTGTGCGGTGGTATTCGTCGGCGACCAATGACTTTTTTTCGTCAACGAGTTCGTCTGCGATACGATGAAAATGCTCCCTGTAAAGCGGTTCAATGAAATCAATCTCTTCGTGCGCGAACGCGATCTTCTTCATGAAACACTGGCGCGCGGCCATATACATGAGCGAAATGCGCTTGTGATCTGCTTCGGTACCGACGCCCTGCGCAACTTCCTGGAGATCGAGCGCGATGACACGCGCGGAGCCAATGTCGAACCGGGTCTGCTGCGAAAAGATCGGAAAATCCCCCATCGCTTCCGAAATACCAATTGTGAAGATAGTGATGACCGACATGCCGTCGATCCTGAGTTCGTCATACTCGTCCTTCAACGTCATCGCGGCGGCGCTCAGATCAGGGAGCGTTGGCACCGCATAGCGTTGAGCAATTTCAGCCTCGTACAGCCTGTCTGCCTTGAACAGCGTGTCGACTATTTCCCACCAGGTGATGATCTCGGAGGGGTGGAACCCGACTTCCTGGAGGGCACGGTCAACGGATGGGGCGGAATGTGTGTGGTACAGGATAGGGTCGGAGCCTTCCCTGTTATCCATCTTCAGTTCAAAGGCTTTGTCGATCACGCGTCCCACGAAACTGCTCATATGCTCATAGGCGTTGCCTTTGCGTTCGGGCGGCGTCACCAGCATCGTCACGAAGTTCTGCATGAACTGCCGGTCTTTTGGCAGCGGCTTGCGCTGCCCAAGCGGCGTGTCCAGGACGTTGATGCAGTATTCGCGTGAATTTTGGAGGCGTTTGTAGACGGCCAGATGGCGCATGTTCTCGGGCAGCGCATCGCGGATTACGTTGATGACGCCTTCGCTCGATATGCCGATGTCGATGATTGCCATGTAAGGCAGCTGGTTCAGGCCGGGGTTTACGCAGGACTGGAGGTTGAGGTAGTTGAGCGTCACGGATTTGCCGGAACCCGGGCGGCCTGCAATCAGGGTAATCCACGTCGTCTGTTCCTGCGAGAAGCGGGGGAAGAGCAACGCCTTGCCATCCTGGCTGCGGAAAAAGACGGAACACTGCTTCGGGTCGAAGGGGGAAGCTGGCCGCGTCAATGGCAGCATCCTTACCGCATCGTCAATTGGCGCGGGGCACGGAGTTCCGACATGCTGCGTCGTCAGCCCTACTGCGCAGGACTGAAAAGGTATCATGGGGTTGCCGTCCTTTTCGCTGACCGTCATATTGCCCCATCCTTCAAGGGCTTTTCGGAGTTGGCGCTTGCGCAAGTCCAATTCTGCGATGGACTCTGCCGTCAGGTTGCTGCTCCAGGTCATGGCGGTGAGGCGCAGTTTGACCACGCACCCTCCGTTATTCTTGTAGTCGGTGAGTGCGTTGAGCGCCCCATTGATGGCTTTGTTGTTTGTCGGCGAAAAAATGGCGAGCGACGACCCAAGCTTTCGCAGCATGAGTCCGCTCAACCCGTCCGAGGCCAGCATGAACGAGACCGACCAGGGCATCGCGCGGAACCTGCCCTGTTCCCGCGTGCTGACCATGTTCAGTGCTGCAAAAAGTTCGCCGAAGTATTTTGGATCCTGGGGCGGCACAAGCATGCTCAATGGGGCATAGACGCGGCTGCCCACGCGCACGGTAGTGGGATCCGGCAGTATTGACCCACGCCCGCCGATTTCGGCGGAGGAAGTCATGATTTGCGCAGGCAGCGGCGGATAGAGCAAATTGCTTTTGTCCGTCGGGTCGTCATTCGTTTTCCAGCGAAAGGGGATAGGCTGCCCCGGGTAGGAGGCTTGCCAGTCGTTGCCGACTTCGTCGGGGTATACGCTTTTTTTGATTGCGCGTAACGCCTCGCCGACCTCAAGTACCTCGACGCTGCAACCCAACTGCTGGGAAGAGAGTTCGGCGGCAAGTTTCGTTACGTAAGTTGCGTGTTGCTCAAGCAGCGTAGAGATGGGGGCCAGCAGGTTCTGTGCGTTCCGCGCAACCGGCCAGTCGGTTTTTGCACGGAAATCGTTTGTTTCCTTTATATGGCGTTTTATCTCAAATTCGCTCAGGAGCGAGGGGCGCGTCCAGAAGACCAGGTAACAGTCTTCCTGGTGGCAGTAGTTTACGCAGCGATCAAGCTGCTCGTCGATGAGGTCGTTAATATCAAGCCCGATGCGTTCGGCCGTGGCACGCTGTTGCTGTGCGACGATATTAAGCTCAGGGCGCACGTCCATGTCGCGCGTGAAAACGACCTGAAGCTGGTAGCCTGGCACGTTGAAAAACGCAGAAAGCGTTTCGCTGAACCGCCACACATAATTCTCGTACTCGTCCCGGCCAAGCAGGGACTTGACTCCGTTGAATCGGAGTACTGTCGCAAGCGAACCGTCCTGCGCGACGATTGTGGTTTTGTCGTTTGTCGTCTCAAGGTCGCAGAAATCCGTTACGTCTGATTTCAACAGCCTGATTATGTGCAGGAAGAGAGCCTCGAATTTGCTGCTGGCAGGTCGACCGCGCTCCTTTTTTTGGTCCATGATATTTACTCGACAACGGATGCCCAGGCATGCTCAGGCGAAATCGCCGTGCGCCCGTGCGCCCGGATGTGGTTGCCGACATCGAATACGGGCGCCCCTACGAACATGCCCCGTTTCCTGCGTAAAGCTGCTGGGCGAGCGCTGGCCATTGCGTCGGCGCCCAGTCGCGCACGTTGTTGTGCGCATAAAAGTCAAGTTGGCCGGGATGGAACGCCTCGCGCTTGGCGACAAGCCGGATTGGCGCGAGAATTTTGTCCCGTTGGGCATAAATGGCCTCGTCGCATTCGGAAAGCATCCTCGTCAGGCAGAAGGGGTCGCTTACGTCGAGTCCTGGGAACAGCAGTTTGAGCGAGTCCGGGCCCCGCATGCAGAAAAGCCCGTACAGCCCCCGCAACTTGTCAACAACGCTGCTGTCGGCTTTGTTGGGCGTTGCCTCGACGATATGGATCACGCGTACGATGTTGTTGACCTCGACCTGGGTAAGTTCGGGGATGACAGCAAAGAAGCCGCCGTCGCGCATCGCACACATCCCGATATGATGCACTTGGTGGCACAGGGTGCATGTTGTGATCAGGTTGTCGGGGTCGTTGTTGCGGTGGTCGTTGTCGACGTGGTGGCATTCTTGATACTTCTGCGCCCGCCAGCCGCAGAAACGGCAGGTGTCATTGTCGCGGGAAAGCACTTCGGCACACACTTTAGCAAAAGCTGTGTCCGCATCGCCTGCGTGCTCATCGTCCTGCCGCCAGAGTCCGCGTTTGACGCCAAGCACGGGCTGGTTGCCTTGCCGCTTCATGTCTTCAGCAAGCCGCCGTAGGAAAGGCGGGTCGAATCCGGAACCCGGCTCCCGGCTCCTTGTCGCACTTTCCGTGTTCCTGTCAGGGCGTTCGGGCATGGCCGGCCAACGGTTAGAGGAGACCGTTGCGGATGGCCCACATAATGCCAACAATCCCGAACATGATCGGGCCGATAATCAGCCCAGTGATTGCCATACCTTTGGAATCTTGCGGGTTCGTGGAGCGCAACTTGACCAGGCTGACAACAAAAATAATGACCCCTACCAGCGCGACGATGCCCAGGAACATAGTGGTACCCATGCCAATGCTTTGATCGACGTTGCTCATGATGTCGCTCAGCTTTTTCCCTCCGGTCGGATCCTGTGTGAGGTCAGTGCGGTTCAGGCTCTGCGCCCACGCAAGGGGCGTGGCAAATGCTGCTGACGCCAGCAGGGCGATGCGGGTACAAGTGCGAAAAAGAACGTTGTTGATGCGGGCAGCGATGGATTTCATGCATTGCTCCTTTTGATGGTGGTACGTTGATAATGCTGTTTTGGGTCTGGCGCATTGCCTTTCTTTTCAAGGTTATATTTTGAAAAGCCCCCAGATATTGAAGCCGATTGTGTTATTGATTACCCATGCGACATAAACAATATTCCAGCAACCCACCCCGCCAACAAGGAAACATATCCCTTTGCCGTAACTATCCTGCGTGGTGCCTTTCGCCCTGCCGTTGAGCACAAACAAACCTTTCATGAACGCAATCAGCCCTATGACCTGCAAGATCGCGACGATGGCAAAAATAGCCAATTCGGCTCGGCGGGCATTCGTGGCGTTCGGCGCGTACGAAAACGAACTCGACGTAAGGCGCGCTGCGGTGTAATCGTTTGTAAACGTGCGCGTTGCGATGCCGAGCAATTCCAGGTCGGCAACAGCCAAAAACAGAATGGCAATGAATAATTGGACGATTGCGCCTGCAATAGAGCTATGTTGGTTGCCGGACAGGAATTTTTGCGAGTTTGCGTTGCCTGCCATCCAGAGATCAACAAGCCCCGAAGTGAACAGGAAAATCGCGATGAGCCCTGCAACCCCCTGGATAACAATGATTACGGGTTCGGCTTCACGCGCCAAGTTGATGAGAACGCCTACCAGATCCATCGCGGGGACTTTTGTATGTGGTGGTTACGGTTCAGCCGTAACAACTGTGCCCTGGACGGGCTGTTCGGCGGGGGGCTGCTGCTGCACGCTTTCGTTTTCGGTAAGCCAAGTGCGCCCGCCGATAGTCGCAAGCACTTTCGGCTGTGTGTCAGGCGCTTGTTGCTGTGAGGGTTCGAGATAACCTTGCTGGCGGCGATGGTCGTCTGGCCTGATGATCTCGACGCGGCCGCGCCTTGCCTCAAGCACGAGCAAACGGTCGTTTATCGACATGAGCGAGGTGCGTGTGTCGATCAGTTCCTGCCGCAGCACCCCGATCTCCTGCTGGAATTGGGCGAGTTGCCTTTGTTGGTTTTCTCGCTCTTGCCTGAGGGCGGCCTCGCGGGACTTCAATTCCATTTGCTCCATGCTTGTTGCTGTCGCAGCCGTTTGTTCCCATCGGGGGCGCTGCTGTTGTGGCGCAAATTTGGGCGGGGATACGAACATTTTTAAGATAGGGATCAACAAAAGCAGCCCGACGAACACGGCGCTACCAATGAAGAGATAAAGTTGCGTAGGAGGCAACCCCTTCACCCATTTCATGACCCCAGATTGGCTGGACTGTGCAGTGGCATCCATTTTTGGGCTCCGAACCTCAGAAAACGTCGTCAAGGAAATACACGCCAAAACCTTGTCCGGCAGGCGACGAATAGGTGCTTGGGCGGTTCACGTCCTTGCGGAACTCTTGGGCAAGCGTCTGCCCCAGTTCGCCAGCCGCAGAGCCGATGATCTGCCTGTCTCCAGGGGTGCCGTTGGTTGTGGCAACCATGCCAGAGGGATAAAAAACGGAAGAGCCCTGTGTCTGGAACACGCGCCCTGCGCCGCCCAGGAGCGAAGACACCGCAAGCGCCGCGTAACGTTGAATGTAGTGGTGGTCGATGTTTTCTGCGATGCCGAGCTTCGCATCCTCCTCGCGGATAGCTACCGCATTGATACGCATGGTTGGGCGGTTGTCTTGCGGCGCCAACACATTGAACTTGATCGAGATATTATTCGGAGTTTGCTGGAGTTGCCCGATCAGACGGGAGCCGTCCCATTCCCCGCCACGGATGGTTGCCATCACCTCACCCCCATCGTCCGTGTTGATTTCGGCATCGCTCTCGGCATACAGCACGTTCCCAGTCTTGATCAGAGGTTTTTTGGCAACAGCCGCCTTTGTGGCCACTGTTTGGATACCGCTATTCCCAGCCCCTGACGGATTCTCGGCTCCTGACGGATTGCCCGCGACGGGCGCGGAATAGTAAACACGGCTGCTATAGAGGCCGAGAGACTTATCCGGCAGGTAATCCGCACCAGACCCATAGGATCTTTCGATTTCGGTGACGATTTCCTTTTTTTGCTGTTGGACGTGCTGGTCGCGTGTTTCCTGCTCTTTTTTGAGTTCGGCTTCGAGTTGCTTTTCTTCCTCGGCGATGCGGGCATTTGTCGTGTCGCTGGAGGGAATGGGCCGCGTATTAACAGATTGAGTAGGTCGCACCCCGACGGGCTGCATAGAAACTACCGGCTGCTGGGGAAGGGGCACGTCAGCGTACTGCGCGTGTTGCGTAGGGATGCCCAGTCGGCTGTCTGGCTGAATATTTACGTCAAACCCTGGCTGGTAGCTCCGTCCAGCAATGTATGCATCGGATGCTTCGTCGTTGGAGACCTGTGCGCGTGCGGCAGCAATCGACTCCGACACAGGGTCGGTCGTGTGGGTGCTCTGGGGGGCGGAAGGGATGTCGACATGCGATACGGCAAACTCGTCCTCGTTGTCGTCAGAGGCGATATTCCGTATCCCGGCGGCGAATGCAACGGTAGCAACCAGAGCGCAGCCAATGAGCACGATCCGGGGCGTCCCTTTGGAAAATATCTTCAGGTTCTGTTGCCATGTTGATGCCGCACGCGGTTGCGCGGGCTGCTGCGCCGCGTCCTGTTCAAAGCTGTCGAAATTGTCATGCTGAGACATTTTTTTAACCCTCGACGAAAATAGTGTGGGCGGCTCCGTTTGCGGTGACGGTCACACTCGGGTATTTCGTTTCAAATCGATACACGGATACCCCGCTGGTTGAACGGGCACGGGCAAGATAAGCCGGATACATCGCATCCCCGGCTGTGCGCACGTACATCTTGCCTTTGTAGAGCCACGCCTCGGTGTCGGGGAATCCGGACACTTTCAGGCGCTTTGCTGCTTTTGGAGGCACACCGTCCAGGAAGTAGCCCAAATCAACGTCGATTGCCGGCATTCCAGTGATTTCGATTTTTTCGGTAGCGTCCGGGTTGCGGCCCGGCACCTTTGCGTCCACCCTCATATCAACATCGCTCTGTCCGGAAGCCAGAATGAAGATGACAGGGGTTGGCAGGCCGCGCAGGATAATAGAGATGTTGCCGTACGCCATCGGCGTGTTGGGTTCGATGGTAAGGACGTTCGTCGGTTTTTCCCTTTGTTGTGACCCGCCATCCGTAAATAACGTCCGGTTGAGTCCAACCTCTTCGATGATCCATGGGTTACCGGTTGTGTCGGAAAAGACGACGCTGGTAAGTTGGCCGCGCGCAAGCCGCAGGACTGCGGGCGAGACGCCTGGGTCGAGATTGACGGCAAGCGTCCGCGTGACCGGGTTGGGCAGGTTTACATAAGGCGTGGCTTTTGCGCTCTGCCGATCCAGGTAGATCTGTTTGAGCCGCGCTGATTGCTCGGGTGTGAACTGGCGCGCCTCGATGTCGCTCACCACGCCTTCGCGCAGGTCGTCCTGCGCTGGATAGACGACGACGGGCGGTTCGTCATTGACGGCGTACCCGAGTCCGCTTGGGGGCGGCAGCGGCAGCGGCGGCATCGTAGGCAGAGGCGGCGGAGGAGTGGTGTCGACAGGTTCATCCGGCGGTGGAGTCAACAATGATGCCGCCGGTGCCGGGTCGGGCTCGCTCGATTGGATGGAGTTGTCCGGCTGTTCAGGCAGCGCCGCAGGCGGGTTCGACATGTTCGGCTGCGCGAAGACTCCGATTGCGCCTGCAATCAATATTCCGATTACTATCGCGAAGGTCCATTCGGTAACACCCTTCAAACGAGTTTTGATTGGTTGCAGCATTTCATTCCCCTGTCTAAAGTGCGGTGGCATATGCCAGAACAATTTGCTTTACTGCTATGCCCTTTACGTTTCGTGCAGTCGGTGGGACTTCGGCGATTTTTACGGCTGCGATGTAGTTTTGTGTCCTGGCGGCCTTGTCGGTTTGCCCTGTATAGAATTCAAGGGTGATCGGGACGCGTACGATCCAAAAGTGCGTGGCGCCGTCAAACCCCGTCTCTTCGAGTTGAGGTACGCCCCTTGACGCGGCCTTGAGGATGAGGCGGCCTTTCTTTACTCTTTCAAGGTTGCCCGTCGAATCAAGCCCCTCGAAAAAACCCAGCCGCCCGTCGTCGGTCATCCACTTGTTTACCGAGGCGTTGATCTTCTCTCGCCAGTCAACAAAACTGTATGTATACAAATCAACCGTGGCGTCTTTGGCGAATTCTGTGAGAACCTCGGGCGTAACCCGAGGGTTTGCCTCTGTGCTGACCTCACATACTGCCTGGTTGTCCAGTGTCGCGATGTACGAGTATTTCGGATAAACCGCAACAACGCCAACGCTAAGGAACAGGAGCAGTACCCCCTGGACTGCGACTGCCGACCACAGCCTGCGATGTGTCGCGCGGAGATGGTCGAGTGTTTTGCGCAAGGATATGTTTTCACGTAGCGTCGAGGCGGCTTCTCCTTCGGTTGTCTGATCGCTTTCGATTATTTCACCGAGACCTGCCGGGGAGCCGTCCGGGCTCGTGAACAATTCTTCGGTGCTGCTGTCGCTGCCATTGCTGTCTTGTATGGGTTCGTTCGGGTCTTTGTGCATGGGCGGTTTGCTCTCATCTCACTGTGCCCGGTAGGTTTGTTGGGTCACGTTGTCGTAAATACATACCAAGTCGGTTCCGTCATACAGGATGGGGGCTTCCCAGGCTGTCGTGAAAAATATGGCCAATATGGCTACCGCGTTCACAACGAGCAGGGCATAAAACAGGACTTCCCCAAACGTCTGGAGACGTGCCAGCAGGCCGCAATAGTGGCGTAGCGTACGCGTGTCAATCTCGCGGTCGGGATGCCCCCATGTCGTGGAGATGCTGGACAGGATAGATGCATTCGTTTCGGTCGTCATCTGTATATTCTACAATTTTTCAGGAAAACGCAACATTTAAAAACCTGAAAATTTTGAGAGAGCCAAATTTTTTTTGCGGCACTTATTGTGTATTTTGTCATAGTTTTACTCAAATGGTGTGAGTGCGTGCGTGTAAATTTTGCTTGACATACGTTAAAAACAGCGGAATTGCGCCTTAAATGTGGAATTTAATGTACATAATGTGTGAACAATGATGACAAAAAATGTTCCAATGTGTCTCTTCCTGTTTTAATGATGTTGGCAAAATGTAAAAACATGCTGAAGGCGCGCTAAAAAGATATATGCGCATGACGTATACAGGTGACCGTAAAAAGCCCGTGTAGGATGGGTAGAGCGTAGCGAAACCCATCGCAATACTAATTTGTGGTATCGGAATAGGGGCGGCTAGTAACCTGACCGATACGGGTGGCCGTAAAAAGTAAATTTTGCTGAAATTGTTGCATAAAGTACATATAATGCTACAGTTGCAATATTGCAAAAAAAGCAAAACACGGCATTTTTTTTCGTTTTCCCCCAGAAAACAGATTGTTAGGAGTTTTAACATGACAGCCAGCTGCAGCCGGAACGCCTTGCCCTATGCCGTCGTGGTGTCGCTTGCCATCGTCGGCTGCATGATGATGCCCCAGCCCGACCCCGGGTCGCAAGCCGACAAACTCATCGCCGAGAAGGTCGCCGAAGCCTCGGAGGCCCAGGCCGAGTATTCGGCCCTGCTCGCCGAGAAGCATCAGCAGACGTTGCGTAAGCAGGCCAAGCTGGAAACGGACGTGATCGACGTGGACTGGATTGGCAGCCCCAACGAGTTCTTACAGATGATGGCGGATCGGTACGGCTACCGGTATATTGAGGCCGGTGCCCGTACAAAACTGCGCACCGTCAACGTATTCACGCGCAAGTCGCCAGCAATCGAGGTGCTGCGCGACGTGGCAACGCAAATCGGCCGCAGTGCCGATGTGCACCTTGAAATGGAAAAGAAAGTCATCCGCCTCGTTTACAAGACAAACTGAAGGAGGCTGCGCGATGACCCCATCTACCCACAGGCGCTCTGCCCTTGGCTTGGTGGCATCCGCCCTGCTGTGTATGGCCGGACTGGCCCCGGCCTCAGATCCGGCGGCGCAGTTGATGACGCTTGAGCAGGCGCAGAATCTGCATAAACACTCAAAAACCACTGATGACGATACCCAGGACGCTACGGCCCTGGCAGTCCAGCATCAGAAAAACGTTGCTGCGCAGGCGCGTATCCAGGCGTTGTTCGACACAGCATTTAATGTTGGCGTTAAAGGGGGGCTTGCCTGGCAATTGTCGGCCATCAGCAAGTCGGTCACCAAACACACCCGCGAGTTCGACACCATCTACGATTTTGGCCGCCTGATGGTTCGCGACCTGGTGGTGCCCCCCGTCATCACGGAAGCGAGGGATCTCTTCCACCAGGACGGGGACAAATCATTGCGCTTGTCCGGCGCCTATTACCAGATCGAATCGCAGGCGAAGTTCGCCAGCAACGCTCCGAACTGGCGCGAATACCTCATGTTTCCCAGCACGGACACATCGAGCGCGGGCGTGCTCCTCGCAATGAAACCGAAAAACGAAAGCGAGGAACAACTCTGGCGGGCAGCGGTCTCCGATGGCTGGCAGCAGGGCGTCGAGCAGGCAAACCTGCTGCTCCGTAACGGGCTGGATCGGCTGAACCGGGACTTCACGGGGATGCTTCGGTTCCACACGTTTGTTGCCCAAGGGAAGATTACGCTGCCTGTAATTGCCACCGAACGTATCCCGGTGACGAAACAGGGCAACACGATGGCAATAGACGAAAAGCTGCTGCGCATCACGCAACTGCCAGATTTCGACGAGAACGTGTCGAAGTGGCGCTCCGTCATCCGTCCCGCCAAGGAAACACCTGCCCAGTAAAACAGCAAAGTGCCGACAAAAAATTTTTCTCATAAACAAAACCAAGAGCCTCAGATGGATCTATGCGTGGCAAGCATTGCCGTGGCCGAACGCAAAACCGCGTACCAGGATCCCGCCAGATTCCTGGCGTGCCCAGATATCTTCAAGGCGCTAATGTTGGAGGCGCGAGAACATTCGGCGAGCGACGTGTATGTGCAGCCAGGGCACCCCATTTGTGCGCTTATCAACGGACGCATGCAGGCGCTCACGCTCCGCCCGCTAGACACCGACGAGGTGAGGAACATCCTGGAGTGGGTCACCATGCGCCCCACGGCGCTGACTGATATCATGACGCAACGCTCGGTCAACGCCCGTTACATCATCTACGACCCTGGCAAGCGCGCATCGAACGGGGCGCCCATCCAGTACGCCTACCGCGTGAATGCGGTTCCAATACAGGGGGCAGGAGGGGGCAGCGCGCAGATTGTCATGCGCGCGATCCCGAACGATCCGCCCGACTGGCAGACCGTTGGCCTTACACCTGAAATCCTGCGGGCGACCACACCCGATAACGGGATTGTCTACATTGCCGGGACGACAGGTTCCGGGAAGACGACAACCTTTGCGGCGGTCATCCGTCACATCCTGGAAATGCCAAAAGAAGAGGCGACTATCCATGGAAACCTTATCACGATTGAGGAACCTGTCGAATTTACGTACAAAAACGTCCGGAGCGAGCATTCGGTTCTGACGCAATCCCAGGTACCGGATCATTTCGCTTCTTTCCAGGAAGGGGTGCGGGAAGCCATGCGGCGTTCGCCCCGGCTCGTCCTGGTCGGAGAACTGCGCGATGCTGAGACGATCAGCGCCGCACGCGAGTTGGCGCTGACAGGGCACCCGGTTTTCTCGACGGTGCACGCGATCAATGTTGCGGCGGTGATGCCGCGGCTGGTGTCCCGGTTCGAGCAGAGAGAAAAGGCCGCGATGGTATTTGACCTGGTCGACACGGTACGCTTCATCATGGCGCAGCGCTTGGTGCGGTGCATCGACGGCAAACTTGTGGCTGCACGCGAATACCTGATATTCGACCAGGAAATCCGCAACGAACTGATTGCCTCGGGCGAAATAGGCCGCATTACCGAGCGGATAATCCAGCTAGTGCGCGAGCACCCGAACGGTCATTCCTTCGAGGCCGAAGGGCAAAGGCTCCTGGAAGCGGGGAAGATCGACAAAAACGTAGCGCGAAAGCTCGCACTCAGTTGAACACAGAACTTAAGGAAACGCTGATTTATTCCATCCGGGCATTGCAGGTGCGGGTTTCAAACACGTCCATGTCCGTTCGTCGGCTTGCAGGCCATGTGTCAGGCTATGTTTTGGGCGGGTTTGAAACCCGCACCTGCGATGCCAGAACGCTCAGGAATTGTTCAGC
>Ga0123354_10008947_pt1 | contig 15287 bp, 4 predicted proteins | sample TergutLab28metaG_2_FD_97872 | JGI IMG/M metagenome (GOLD analysis project Ga0123354, IMG submission 97872) | Labiotermes labralis P4 segment gut microbial communities from Petit-Saut dam, French Guiana - Lab288 P4 | ecosystem: Host-associated > Arthropoda: Insects > Digestive system > Gut ...
AGAAAACAGAGATTAACGGCTGTGGGGACCCGCTGCGCTGACCACGTGACACCCCTCTATCCGCAAAAGTTGGCACTAACTTCGCCGACCGGCGGCGGCCGCTCTGTCGGTATAGTTCGCGTGTTGACTAAGGCCACGGAGTTTTTTAGTCACAAGATGTGACAGGGCTATGGCAGAAATCCCGCCTTTTGAACTGGACGTTCATATCAACTGCAATTTGGATTTTTGTTGGAAGTCAAGATTACTGCCTTCAGAGATATGACGCCGTGTTGTTTGGTAGATGGTTACAAAGTCATCGGAGGAAACTTTGTCTTGCTACGTGACACAATTGATGTAGTGTAGCTAAACAATCCGCAATCCTTTCGTCTTCTTTTTTTCCAACTGATTAAACCTGCAATACGAATGAAATCAGCCCTGTTAAGGATGAACAGAGACAGAATGGGCAAACGGAGAAGTTTAAACAAGGTGCAGTGCTGGAATGTAGCGGTGTACCCAAGAGAATCTCTCGTTTACACTAAAGAAGGTCTATACGACGAAAGGAAATGTTGCTGGATGCACACAGATCATTAAATTTGCACCACGGTTCGGGGGCAGTCTCGTCCACTCGGAACTTTTCTACTCACGCACGGAATTTACAGCAGGGAAACCAGCCCTTTTCTTTGGAATTTTCTTGGTAGTTGCTGTGGAACTTGCTGGTTATATAGCAATTAAATAAATGTAGGGAATTTCTGCTTAAAGTCGAAAACTATTATATGTTTGCAATCTGGCCTGTCTCTGCAGAGCACGTTGGATACGTGAAGTGTTTGCGTTTCTACTATCTGAAGTAAAAGGCAAAGGTAAATTTGCCTCTATATTTAATTAAATATATACCGCGCCACAAAGGTGTATGGGAATAAACGGGATAAAACGCAGGTAGAAAATATGAACCAGGAAGCTCTGCCTTCACAGGCGGTCACCTACGCGCTATATTACTGAAAATTCTTTTCTGACGTTTCAACATATATCCAGATGGTTACAGTGTAAATAAATTTGTTTTTATACAGCGGGTAAAATATTGTGTGCTTACTCTTTCATTATCTTGTAGGGGTTTCCTGCTTACCAGATTTGGTGGATTATCACTAGTGTGTACTAACTTTTCGGAGGGACATATTTTCCACGACTACCAACCAAGAGATTACAGAATATTACTTCGTGAAGTTGGTAATTACTCTAATTCATTCGAGTAGACAGACCGTTATGAACAAAATTACTGTGGCAAATTTAACATTCCATTTTTGGTGCTTTCGCAAAATTGTGAAAAGCAACTCTTAGCTTCCTCGTGTCTGTCTGTCTCTATCTGCCCGTACGCCAGTCCGTCTGCCTGTCTGCATGAAACAACTCAGATCCCACTGGATGAATTTTTATTAAATTTGGTATTTAAGTGTTTTTCGAAAATATGTAGAGAATGTTCAATTTTCTTTAAAATCTGACAAGAGTAACGGTTACTTTACATGAAGACCGGTATAAATTTGTGGTAATATCTCGCTAAATTCTTCTTACAGAGAGAAGTGTTTCGGATAAGTGTTGTAGAGAAAATAAAAAAGCACGTTTTTGTTCTGCAACTTTTTCCCGAATGTCGTGCCTTTTATGAGAGAATGTGGAAAAATATTGTAGATCCAGACAAGCCACAGGCGACAATATAATATGGTCATGCGCATTGCATGCGGGATAACTAAGGCTACATACACATCCTCAGAATATATAATACTTATTACTTTGCGTACTAATAATGGTTAATCTAAAGCGCCTCGGTATGACATTTATAAGTATATAGCTTATCTGTTTAAGAGCCAGAGATCTTTAAGTGTAAATGCACATTGCAGCGATAATCTGCCTTCAGTTTTAAGGTGTGTTTATTTTAATGTTTATTTCTAGCAGTAACGGTTCTTGGGATTTTTCTTACTAAGGACGGCTAAAGTTCAATTGACTCACATTAATAACGAACTAATAACAAATTTTTGTTCTAGCTTTGGACGTCAAGAAATTTAATCAGCGATATTTCAGTTGTGATGTTATCTTTTACTGTTATATTTTGTAAGTTTTGTTGACGAAAAGCTTACTTTGTTTCTGAAGAAAACTTATATTTTACTTCGAATATTCAAGAAGACACTGTGCTACACAAAATAAAATTTCATCTTTCCAAATGCAGGTGTATTACTGCTATTGAGTTTTCTTGGAATTCTAAAATCTGCTCTTCATGTGTGTGTTTGTGTGACAACAAAGCCGTTTTACCAAGATGGAGAGCCTTTCCGTGTAGCAGAGTTTTACCCAAAGGAGATGCTGTGAGATTACTTTTTGGTCGCGAGAAGCAGAAACCTTTCGAGCTGTATTCGATTTACATAAAATGGCAAGAAAGAACACTTTTATATTTAGAATACAAAAAAACACGCGCAGGATATTTCGATGGTTTGATTACAGGAAGTAGGGCTCGAAATTTGGTAAATTACAATCGAACCACGCAGAAATATCTGACAGTTGAAATAACAATTTCCATTACTACACAATTTTAAGAGGGTGCGAAGATTCTGCGTTTTACATCTAATTCTCTGTCCAGACACCGGTCCGCCATATTAAGGGGACGGGGTTTTTCTCACCTTCAAGACAAGAGACTGCACAGTATCTCACATGAGGACACGACCCCTTGTCCCACATAATTTCAAATTCATTATTTACTAATTGTCTTATGATTCTTTATTCTAAGCCCATAGTATGAGGTACAAAGTGGGTAGAGAAATTAATAAATATTATACTGGATGTGGTTTTGAGCTCGTTAATTTTAATTAATTGTCGGTATAGTTCGCGTGCGGACTAAGGCCACGGAGTTTTAGTTTTTAGTATAATATTTTATATAGGCTTGAAAACACTGTGATAGTCATTAATAGTAATATAATTATTTTTTTTGCTTAATTATGCACAATGGCATGAACGCACTAGGCGGCGGTGGCAAGTCTCCACATGTACCTATCCCCGACACAAAATGGAGATAAATTTTTAGCTACAAGCCGCGTTCGCTTTAACTCCTATAAAAAGACTACTGTGCCTTTGGAGCAGGAGGCAAGGCGAGATCGAGCACAGATCTGGAAGCTGAGCAGAGTAGAAAAGTCTCTTGTTCGTGAGTGGAATTCAAACTGGATTTCTCTGTTGTCCAGCCCCTAGGCTACTCTGTACGGACTGCGCCACCCGAGCTCAGCCCATTAATTATGTAGCCACGTAACATCACACAAATATGCCCGTAGTTAATCTTCGCAGCCTCTAACTGATGCGTGACTTTGGCTTTTCGGTTGAAGCTGACCAGACACACAGGCAGGCCGTTGTCTTCCGGTGGAAGAAACAGCACAGTCGCATTCAAAACCTTCGTTGGGATGGAACATAAACTTTCTTATAAATTCCTTATATAACGCCCTGTTTTACGTGGTTTTAAACTGAACTGATATTTCACATACTTGTGATGACATTTTGTCGGTTACAGAGCGTATGACCTGTGCCTTGTATTACGCGGAACGACATTTTCCGGCACATATTTTTGCAAAGCTTCTATTTACTTGCACAGTATTTCCCCCTTCCTCTCTCTTACCTAGCCTAACACCCTTCAACCCACTTGCCTACCGTCTGTTACTTAGTTCACTCTCGCTTGGACTTCTGAGTTATCTACAACATCAAAATTCTGTTTCAGAATATACATTCAAATCTGGTCTGGTGACGGTAGGAAGACGGGCCGGTGTCCCTGTGCTGACGTTATGGATCAACTTAAGTTTGTGTTTATTTGTAACTTTGGGTTATGTAGATTAATATGTGAGCTTAGTTTTTTTTTTTACCACGACGTTAGGCAGTTCGCCTTATTCGTGTCGGGTGCTGGAAATAGGAAAGGAACCAGCTAGTGAGGCATTATGTAAACTGACTCATTGATTTTCGCCTTGTTTACTTATCCGCCTTACCATTACATTTGTTGTTTTAGACATGCGTAAGTAGTGTTTGTATACTTGCATCCCTAGTAAGACTTCCGCGGGCAGGTTGCAAGGAATGTGTTGTGTGGGTCGGACATTTGTGACAAAATCCATGTAGCAGAGCGTTCCTTGATCAGCTAATTGTTCATCGGCTGTTCAAAAGTTTTACCGCACTTTGTGAAATAGAAAGTTTTCCCTATCCTGAGCCAGAAGGATACATTCCACTTCCTCTTCTATACTTTCTTTAAAATCCACTTTAATATTATACTTTCTACCAAAATAAAGTATAAATTCCTCTTCCCCCCCTATGTCTCACGTGTCTCTCCCGTCGAATCCTCTTACACCAGAATTACTTTTCTAATAGGCTCCAGCTGCCATCGGCTTTGCCAACACCCTACTCTCGATCAGATTCTGGAAATGTTTTTCCCTTAATATGACAGACATTTTTACGTTAGTAAAAACAAGAGACAAAATTATAGTTCTCAGTACTTTAATCTTTATATTTCTGCAAAGCGAAAATGAAGATGCGTTACAAGGTATACGTCAATAGCACATGTGCACATGATTATAAATTATATGGGAAAATAAGACTTGTCATATCTTATTGGAATACACTTTTTTTTTTGATTAGACATGTAAATACTTAAGAAAATTATGGTATTTTTCCGACCGAGTTCCGAAATGTGAACCGCTCGACAAGAATCCTTTTTAGGTCTATTAGAACTTACAATATCTCTACGTGAAATATGCCACAGTTCTATCAAAAAATGAGCCATTTTTTCTCAAGTACTACAGGTTCACGATAAATTGCATGCTATGTAAAGTCAGGACCTCCGCTTCTGTTGCGTTCATTAATTCACCATCAATCACCAGTCTTAACTACGCTTCTGCTCTCATTAGTCACGCAAAATGTAGAATATTACACACACATCAACAAAACAAGAACAATGAGAAAGGCCCAACTGTTTACGCCTCCAATGTTAAAAAAAAATCATTTCTTCTTTACTCTTCCATCTGTTACTTTCGTAAAAAGATGTGGTATTTATGTACAAAAGCTTCGCATGTGTACTCTATCCTCACAAAAGATTTTGCTATCGAATGCGTCCTATTTTATTTCCTTTTACCTACTCAGCGTGTAAATAGATTCGATGAGCTTTGTGGTCTCTGGAAGGTGTTTCGTGTTCCACGAAAATCAGTGTGAGGAGGTGGTCACAGCTACAAATGCGCCCCTTCAGGAGATCAGGGTTGAAACGTGATCCGAAATACGTTAGCAAGATTTGGTAAAGCTCTGTAGCCATCAAACAGCAGCTGTGGCGAGTGGAATTAGAGTAAAGCCTAGTCCTACAGCCCTATACGAGTATAATCAACTGACTACGAAGACTTAAAAAAAATATGGTTATAGGCATGTTCTGCACATACGTAACGTATTAAATTTTAATTTACCTTCGTTTTTAGCGTCTACGCTTAAAATAATTCACGACACAACTTTAGACTTTATTTACTGTTTTGAAGTCATTCCTGCTGATTATCTAACTTTTGTCTGTTACCATTAATTTAGTATACTATTCGTCTTGTGTTCAGTTGACAATAATTGCAGCAGGATGCGTCTTTCTCGTTACGCTTTGGACAGTTACACAAGAATAAGCAAATTAGATGAATTTACTCGTAACACAATACCATACAATTTCAAAATATTAAAAGGTGACCCACAGGCAGAATCTAGTTCGCAATGTTTCAGTTTCTTAAACGATTATTTTACATTTTATACACATTACCAACGAACAGGCTCCACATTCATTCAGTCATTAATTATTTCATTCATTCTCTCATTTATCATCGAGGCTTGTCTGGTTGATAAGGAGATCGACAGGTTAGATTCTAACAAACACCTTTCGACTAGGCTGCAGCTACTCTGTTAATTCTCCTAGAAACTGCAACTTTTTTTGATGTGATAGTAATGAAACGTACTGTACAACTTTGTACAACTTTCCGCGTAGAACCCAGTGTAGTTCACAACTCAGTTTAGAGCAACATTGTACGCTGGTGTCTTTAATGGTAGGTATTTTACTTACCTTCCATAAGGTTTGGTCTCCGCCGGAAGTAGAAACGTCTTCTCAGATGCGGGTAAAGTCTCCAGGTCGGTTGAGAAGCGCAAGTTAATAAAGTAAACTAACGTGACACAAGGCACAGAATTAGTACGTTTTTATGTCTTATTGGGAGTGGGTCGTATGTCGCCTTAAAACACTGCATATAATAGCTGCAGAACCAGGCCAATTTCCGCTCCCCGGCCGGTGTGTAGTATTTAAGTTAAGCTTTGAATATAATAAAATTTATAGTACATCATATCTTGATTTTCTCGGTGATATCGTCGGAACACCCTTGCAAAATTTCAAAATTTAAGAATTAGTAAAACCTATCACATAAGTATTAAACACATGTGCATAGAATCTTGTCTGCCGTATGTCAGATGAAACAGTCTTAACTACTCGACATTAATAATCAATGACATCATTGGTAAAAAGATTTTTCTAATAAATATAAATTAAGATGATAAATAACAAATACTTTTTATGAGTCCCCTCGATACAAACAGCAGAACGCCCAATATGTTCATTATTCAAGAATCCCCTCTGCTCTCTTACTCAGTCCGTGGAGCAGAGTCCTTCTTGAGAAGCTAACCGGTTTTCAGCTAGTCAAGAGATTCCCCACATTTTATAGAACCCGAAGGTTCATTACTGCATTCAAAATTGCCCGCCACCTGTCCCTATCCTCAGCCAGATTAATCCAGTCCATGCCACCCATCCAACTTCCTGAAGATCCACCTTAATATGATCCTCCCACATACGTCTGGGTCTTCCAAATTGTCTCTTTCTCTTAGGTTTCCTCACCAAAACCCTGTGTCCTTCTGCCATCTTGTGAGAGAAATATTAAATCAGTATACACGATTTCTGCTTCGGTGTACAGACACCTGAAGGAAACTGAAACTACATCCTAGTAACTTTTAAATTGGGCCGGGATAGCGCAGTTTGTATAGCGATTCACTACAACCTGGACGGGCCGGGGTTCGAATTTTGGTGGTGGCGAGGTTTTCCGCACCCGGCCAGACCGGCCCTGAGGCCTACCCATCCTCCTATACAATGGGTACGGGGTCTTTGTCGGGGGTAAAGCGACCGGGGCGTGGCGTTTACCACCCACCTCCATTTAGCATCGAAGTTACAGAAAGAGTAGAGGTATAATCTACTCCACCTCTGGGCCTTAGTGGCCTGTTCTAGAGTGAACATTATATTTTCAACGCTTAAATTAAGACGTAAGATTTGCGTCACCATCTGATGACACACACTAAAAAGATGTTTCGGACGATGCCTATTAACATGCTGCACTTGATTCCTCTTAGCTACGCTTCTCTGCCTTATGTATCTGTACTTAGCTTACGCTGAAGTTGCTGCTTTCTCTCGTTACCTTCCTCTACAACTCTCAACTAAACTTGTATTCCGCTTAATTTATTATTCTCTCGCTGTGTGTCTGTACAGTACTCAATTCTACTTGGCTTTCCTGTCATTCAGTACTCTCCCTTTATGTCTCTCTACTGTACTCAGCTGTACTTGCTTGCATTCAATTGGACGCTCTCTCGCTGTCTCTGTACTCCAGTCGTCTCTACTAGACTTCCATTTAATTCAGCGCTCTCTCACTCTTTATCGTACTCAGCCGTACTTATTCACCATTTAATTACCCCCTTCTCTTCTCGTTCTGTATTTCTAATGTGTTCAGCTGTATTACACTTCCGAAATATGGCTACGTTTCTTGGCCAGTTTTTACCACATTATTTACCCGTGTGAAGCTACTGATATCCGTTACATATTATTCTGGCCCTTTCTTCTTAAACTTTTGCATTTTGGTTTTACGCATTAGGACACCTTGTGTTTTGACCTAGTGTCAGGCCAGACATTGAAAAATGGAATATTATGGCCTTCTTTAATATAGATTTCTGGCACAACGTAAGTTATTTACTTACACACCTTCCAATATCTATTCGTCATATCTGCGTTATCAAGAGATGATTTATTAGCAGTTTCTCTCAAAATTGCCCAAAATCCATCAGCAGGCGCAAGACGTCGGGAAACGAAAATCGTTCCGGGTTAGCTTCCATCTGATCTGGGGGTTTTTCCCTTCCACATCTAACACATTCTCTGAAGAAATCGAAGGCATTTTCCAACCACAGTTATAGATAGTTAACAGACCAGCACTCCAATAACAAAACATTTATAACGAGTCAAAAGAATACTGTAGTTTGCACTGTACTGTCACCTTACGCTGTCATGCATATCATTATCCAACTAATTTTAAAATATTCGTCACAACTTCACTTGCATGTAGAGCACTTTGCGAAAATAATTGACACATTGTCATGTAATGGTGTGAACGTAGTGCATTGAACCGCCAGTGTACATCCATCCACATACGCCGTATTACCAAGCGTTACACTTCCTCTCTTAGGGCGGGGTTCCAAAAGATAGGGAAGATGAACTAACTGGAATATCAGAACCCTAAAAATTAACACCGTTAAAAATAGCCCCCGTTTTATAAGCGATCGTCATTTAGTTTTATGCACGCTGGGTGCTACCTACACCTTTTTCGGAAGTTGAAGTTAAACATAATTTTCAACTTCGCTTCCAGAAATTCCAAGATGAATTTTTTCGAAGGGTTTTACTACTAAAATCTTATGCATTCTCCTTCATTCCGCCCACATTCCAAACACATTAAAATACTATTATAATTTCTCGTTTTTGTTGGTAGTTTATTTAACGACATTCCCATTAGCTGAGATTTTGCAACGTCTAATGATAGGTACGTTAGTAATAATGTACTGAAAGAACGTCAGTGGGTTTTAATTTGGGATTTTGTACTGATACTTACAGGTAGAATTTGAGGAAAACCAAGCGAATTTTGGCCTACCTCGGGACTAAGACTAAAATCCGAAACCTCCAGAATAAGCAAAAGGGTGATAAACACCTTCGAGATACGGTCATTCCTATTGCACACTTCTCCTAGTGTGTAATATTCGTCATGTCTCTACATTGTTCCAGTTTTGTACCAAATCAAGGAATTCTGAGTTCCGTAAACAGTTGAAATATTGCAGGCACGTCGTAGAACGTAACAGCTTTTGTTAATTGCGTTATTTTGACTGCCTAAGTCGCTGGCTGTAAGACACTCGTACTGCAGTAACACGACAATTCACGGAAAGGCAAGTTTAAATGCTGTAAATTTTAAACATTTCGTCCGCCTTCTCACAAAAACTTGCTCTACACACCAAATAAAAACCCAGGCTCCTTTTATTTTAGGGCTAATACTTAAACGCCTAAAGGTTTTATTATAATTTTAAACGTTGCTTTGTACAGATTTGGCGTTTCGCTTACCATCCCTCAAAAATACGCAGATCGAGCCACACTATAAATGATTGGACTTGAGAAGTACATGTAGAAAGATGCAAAAAGTGAAGGTAAAGCAATCTCATTGCAGGCCTGGACAGGCCCTGAGGGTTCCAGGAGGTTGAGGCTCCCAGATTTCAAGACAATCAGCACATGAAAGTGGTAAGATTGTCAGCCCTACGCACCGGCCGCCTTTACCCCCCAGGAGATATTCCTGGTACTCATTTATGTTAGAGGCTGAATCGGCCTCAGGGCCATAGTGCGGCCGGAAGGATTATGTCAATGAAAAATTTCAATGACACCATTGGGAATCGAACCCGCGAACTTCGGGCTTTTAGCGCAGTCCTTCAACCAACTGCACCACCGCGACAAATATGCAAGAGAGTGGAAAAAAGTGTTCAAAGAGGATATTCGTAGATTGTGCGCGTCACCAAATTACGTAACCAAAACAATGCAGAATATGCAGTACGTGTAAAGCTAGTGAGAAATATACATCAAATTTTCGATGGCGCATGTGAGGTAAAAACACCTGGCCGACCCAAATGAAAAGACGAATTGAAATTAAAATTAATCTTGAAGTCGGATGTGGAATGGATTCTCTTGTCTCAGTATAGAATCTAACAGCGAGACTTATGCAGGGATTACGCGGGAATATTTCACACTCTACTCGCGCGGAGTTTACTTGCAAGCTAGTGAGCGAGCAGCAAGAAAATTCACCACGCCTGTTACACATAGGAGTAAAAAACGCTGGGCGGTCAGGTAATAGATCTGCTAGTACTCATTCGACATCTCAGAGACAAACTGAGGAATGTTAATATTTTATCGCAAGCTACTTAATAGTCATAGTAATTACACAGAGCGAGTTTACGAGGTGGATACTAAACTGGTCAGCGAGTAGCGAGTAAAATTGAACCGATTTCGACTTTACTCGTTCGGATTTACAAGCCAGCGAGTTTACTCGCTTTTATGATTAGACAAGGCGTGTTTAGAAGCTGCTAGTAAACTCGCTTGCGAGTAGCGTGTGAGGAAGCCCCGCGTAATCCGCGCCTTACTAAACACTGTAATTAACCACCGCGTTCCATAAAAAAATATAAAGTTACTTCCAAGTGTAAAAGACTGCTAGCTGCCGACACCAGACTGATTTTCTTGATAATAAAATACAAGCATTATAAAAATCAATTTCTGTGTTAAATGGATTAGTAGAAATTTGCGGGAGTCATCACGCTGTAACTGAGGTACAGAGTGTTGGAAATCTTATGGAAGCCATCCTGTTGCGTCTCTTACTAAATGAACTACACTTATTCGGTCGAAAAAAGACACAGGTTTATTTGGATTCAAATTTGGTCATTATGTGTGTTCTATATGTCGCATTTGGGCTTTAACTTTACGAAAAAGGGACGAGTGTCGTCAGTACGTTTCGCAAACACATGGACTCTATATATTTCAACAAACATAGAATGGCACGATTTTTAAGCTTATATATTATGCATAAATTTAAATTTTTAAAAGGAAAAAATATTTTTTAATTATATTACATAGAAAGAGATAGCAACAAGAGGTGTCGAAATAGTAAAGAGAAATGCTTGTGGACTGATACACTTCCAAAGTCTTAATGAAAAGGTATTTGTTGAGAAAAACATGAACATAATTTGTGATAACTGGAAAAAAGAACGTTGCACAGGAAGGGCTTGTGAGAAAAAAGTTCGTCTAAAACTTGTGGAAGGGATGAAATGGTCTCCCGTGATTCCTTTGGTTCCAGGAAGTTAAGGTTCCCATATTTCATGACAACGGCACAGGATGGTGGTAAGGTTGTCAGCCGTACGCACCGGCCGCCTTTACCCCCAGGAAATGTTCCTGGTACTCATTTCTGTTAGAGGCTGAGTCGACCCCAGGGCCATAGTGCGATCGGACGGATTTTATGTCGATGAAAAATGACACCAGTTGGGATCGAACCAGCAACCTTCCGATTTGTAGCACAGCACCTTAACCACTGTGCTGCCGCGGTGCCCTTGGTTGATTATTGGTTTATACAATAACACTACATCAGTGGTATAAATTATTGCATCGAGTGTTACAGTAGTTATAGCTGATTGACTTCAATGAGTATTAAATTAAGCGGCAGTGACGTGTTCTGAGCAAATATTCCAATATTTACCTGCAGAAACTTTGAGAAACTGTACAGACTTTTTTTTTAAATCGTTGTACCGTGCATTTTGACATCTACAAAGTCCAGACACCAACAAATGCACTCCTTATTAAACTTGACAAAGTTTTAAAATTTACATTAAAAATCAATTTGACTTGCTCCTACATGTTTCGGTCTACGACCATCATCAGGGAGCCTTCACTAGAACCTAGCTGAAGTTATATCAGTCGCACTCAACACAGCGAACAGTACACACACCATACCTATGACACGCTGCCACACCACCGCATAACATATAACGACGAGGTTTTTACCGAATCTTAACCTAAATATAACTTTAGCTAGGCCCTAATGAAGGCTCGCTGATGATGGTCGTAGACCGAAACATGTAGGAGCAAGTCAAAGTGATTTTTAATGTAAATTTTAAAACTTTGTCAAGTTTAATAAAGAATGCATTTGTTGGTGTATGAACTTTATAGATGTGTAAACTGTTGTTGAGAAATTTCGGTGCCTGTGCTCGATGCTGAAAACGGGACTTCACAAACACGAATCACATCTGAGCACTAAAATGAAGCGTTCGGTTTAATGATTCCACACGTTGTCCTTTATTAAGAGTTCCACACACATCTGTGCAGAAACATTTCGTGTGATCGATCTTTATTATATAGGATGTAACGTATAAGACGTAACACTTAAGCCAGACTACTTAAGCAAACACACAGGGTGATTCAGGAAGAATCGCCAATATTGTTGGCAGTGATTATAACTGCTATGGCGATAAAGAAATTTATATTAATATGTGTATAATTCTGAGTGGTTACCGAGATAGAGCTGAACTTATCTGCCTGTAAAAGAGCATTGTGAATGGTAATAAAGAAAGCAAATTGCTGTCTGTTATGTTTATTTTAATTCTGAATGTTTAAATGATAATGTTTTATACAAATGTGGCAAATACGTTACAGTTAACAATAAATACTCGCAAACCCCACCGCCAACATCAATGAACTTTGAAACTCGTGTGCGAAGATGGAGCGTTTTTCGTCTGAGCTGATCTTTACATTTCTTTACGGGGGTAGCAGCACCCAAGTGCGAGCATTAAATTAAAATTAAAATAAGATGAAGCAGTTTTCTTTCCTGATTGGGTTTCGCAGTGATTTTTTTTATTTGTAGATTCAAACAACGTCGGCCAGGTAGCTCAGTCGGTATAGCGACTGAGCTACGGGCTGGACGTTCCGGGATCGAATACCGGTGGGGACGATATTTTACGCCCGTCCAGAACGGCCCTGGGGTTCACCCAGCCTCCTGTAAAATGGGTACCGGGTCTTTCCCGAGGGTAAAGTGCGGCCGGGGCGTGCTGCTGACCACTCACCCCCTTACAGTGCCGCGGTCATGGAAGAGTAGAGCTATACCTCTACCCACCCTCTGGGCCACACCGGGCCTATAACGGGATCACTTTACCTTTTTAGATTCAAACAGCTCTATGTCGACAGTCATTCAGAATTAGACACATTTTCGTACGAACTTTCTCTCTCACAACTTCCGACACTATAACCTCCCAAAACACTGACCATTTCTGTCGAATTACCCTGTATAAGAAGCTGCCCCTTCTCGTCCTCCTCACTCCCGCCTCCAATGGACACTTCGAACTTTTGTCGAGTCTTGCAGGACATGTCCACCGCTTTATTTGTCTTTTATTTTTCACGGTAATTCTAAAATCGACATGATTTTTTTAAGAAGGGTTCATGTGATGAACAGTTTGTTTTTAAAGAAGAAGCATGTTGCCACTTGAGTGGTTAGCAGTCGAAACAGTAGAATATGGAGTGCTGAAATCCCTCAAGATTTGTATGTAAATCCTCTGCTTTCTTCAGATCAGGTTTATAGTGCGCAGTGTCTTGAAAACAAATTGTGGCATTATTGTTCTACGAGAACACTGAAGGGGGGGGGGGATTTATTCAGCATCTGCTGCAATTACACATTGTTTATGACATTCTTGATTTCTTTGAAAAAATTAAAATAAGAATAAAATAAACGGTTTACAGTATTTGGTTACGTTTTGTACGTAAGACGCTTCGTAAACTGTTATGATTAAATATAAGCATTTCGCTAATCTCCCATATAATGTGTACCGCATTAGAAACATAGACATATTTTAAATCATTTGCTGTTATGTTATTGGTTTTTATAGTTTAAAGGTCGTGATTTTTTGTGTTATGGTTCCCTGCGCTGACACCATGTGGTTGACACAAACGTTTCGGGAAAACAGGCCTTTCTGTATCATGCGGCTGACCGACACGTGGCTTTCTGATAGGTGACGTCCTCTAACCCGTTCGCATGTTCCAATCACATCGTCGCCCTACACCCTTCAGCGACACTTAGGATCTTGAGCCTTCAAACCTGAACATGAAGGCAGCATGTTACTCCAAAATACAGAAATAAATGTTACACGACTGCATGATGTCAAAACGAAGGAGATTACGTCTCTTGTTATGTCTACTTTAGCATCCAAGTATTTGCTTCAATTATACTTTTTTGCGTTCTTCAATTCTGAAATATTTAGAGATATTCTTAATTTGAGATCGAAATTCTAAAAATGATTGAAATTGTATTTTTTTATTGGAATAATTCAACAAACAGAATTGGCTTCTGCTGTTCAATACAGACAGGCAGATGTATTTTGAATTAGTTTTCCATTTCAATTCGAAACTAAAATGAAACTTGCTGAAGAAAGAAAACGAGGCTGAAAAAAATCATGTAGCTTAATGGACAGAACGATACCGCAACAAGAGGTTTTTATGCCGTCTGTCACTCTTCTTGTCTCTAAGGCCCTTATGTCACAATGACGTTTCCAACATGGCATCAAAGAGTTTACCATAGCCTGTGTCCGACTTAACAAAAATAGCAGAGCAGCAAATCAAAGACTTATCAACAAGGGAAAAAAAGAAATACTGATATTCCACCCACTGATAGGAAGAAGGAAAATAGAGGTAGACGTCTTCATTTCAAAGTGAGGCACAAGTTACTTTTCTTGTTGCACTGAATAAAGGAAACGTGTCATGTGATCAAAAGGAACAACACTAGCTCTAGCGAGAGAGAATCTTATTTTGGGAAGAGAAAGGGAATCCCCTGAGTTTTCCATTATGCCATGCAAGTACAACTAGAACCTGAGAGGGAAAAGAGAGAGAGAGACTCAAATTTTCTTTCAGAGTGAAAGAGAAACTTACTGAAAAATGATTTATTGAAAAATAAATACACTGACACAATTCAGAAATGAGAAACATACCTTTTGTTTAATGTTGCCCAAAATTATGTCCATTGCAAAGCCTAAATTTTATCTCATTCAACGGAGCAGAGTTCTTCATGAAAAGCTCTAGTTTTTCAGCTGTTCAAGAAATTCCTCGCGTTTTAGGAGACTCGAAGCTTTGCTACCGCCTTCAAAAGAACCCCCGGTGAATAAGACCATTCTAAACGATCTGTTCAACTTCAGATACTTTTTTAATATTATTCTTAGTATGAGTCTTTCAAGCAGTCTTATTTAGGTTTTCCCACCAATATCCGTTGTTTCCATGAGTTACACATTCTCCGTCTATCCCATTCTTCGAGATGTGATTACCCATATATACAGGGTGTTTCAAAAAGAGCTTTACAACTTTGAAAGCGTATAGAAATTTATACAGAGGACATACACAACGTTTTGAACTGTCAAAATGTAGCAAAACACACCGAGTTTTACCT
>Ga0123354_10008950_pt1 | contig 15286 bp, 10 predicted proteins | sample TergutLab28metaG_2_FD_97872 | JGI IMG/M metagenome (GOLD analysis project Ga0123354, IMG submission 97872) | Labiotermes labralis P4 segment gut microbial communities from Petit-Saut dam, French Guiana - Lab288 P4 | ecosystem: Host-associated > Arthropoda: Insects > Digestive system > Gut ...
ATAAGGGGAGTTTAGAAGTTAATGGTTGTAATAATTTTATTGTAACGGATGTATTGAGTTTAATGGTATACACCACTGCCACCGGGTAACCACCCAATTGCAGTGTTAATAAATATTATTATTTATCATAACAGTAATAATATGAACACTAAGTGCACTAAGACACAACATACAGTACGTATGGGGACATGATAAATGTACATAAAATCGTGACTGAAACTTGCAAAAAGACGTTATCACTTGATATAGCTCTACATATTCAACTGCAAGAGGAGATAGAGGTGTGTAGGCACAGTTAGGCCCCAGATGCTTTACATACAGAGAAACACTCCCTGGTATCCACTTTGCAGTGGCTGGGAGCTTCCCAGAAATTTAAAAGAGGGAAAGTAACTTGTATTGTGGAATGAAGCCCGGTCGTCCTGCCCATGCATCTTAATCGACATTTTTATCCTGGAATTTTAAAGATTCGAATCGTCAGCGCCTGCCGAAAATCAGTCGGGATCTATGTGTTTCATTTTAGGTTAGTTATTTGAAATTCGGTTCATATGACATTTCACGGTTCCCTTCAAGAACACTTAACAATAGATTACTTGTCTTGATAAAAAGGGAGCCAGTAGAAAGGTAGGCTGACGGAATGGTCACGTTACGGTCAGTGGGTAGCGTTCCTGATTCATATTAAAGAAGTCCAGGGTTCAAACATCGACTCTGAGACCTATTCTGACTGGGGATTTCGTGGCTTTCCTCATTCCCTCCACACAAATTTGGAAAGAATTCTCAAAATACGCCTGGTAATCATTCTTCACTACCATCTGCGCTAATGACAACGTGTTTAAGTAAAAGGCAAAGAAGTAGATGTCACCCTATAACCTGCCATGAAGGCACAGAGAGAAGGTATAATTCTACTCTTCCTCTAACCTCGGCACTAGATGGGGATAGGTGGTTAACACAACGCACCGGCCGCTTTAGTCCCGGGCATGACCCGGTGTGTATCGTATAAGAAGATGAATGGACCTAGGGCCCGTCTGAAAGGGTGCAAAAATCTCCTCCCTACCGGGAATCAATCTCCGGACCGTCAGGCGTATAGCAAGTCGCTATGCCGACTACGCTATCCCGGTCCGCCCTAACGCCGCTCAGTAAACCAAACAATGTAAATGATTACTTAACGTTTCTTCTACTGCAGTTTAGGCAACGTCAGTCCAAATAATGGAGAACTGACAGCATTTGGATAGCAAACTTTAAGAAAGACATTGAAATTTTGCGCGAAATTTTAACTGATACTTGGTGAGAGCAAATACTTTCTGGACTGATCGCGAGGTGACACTGCTGTTTCTAGCACAAGATTCTACCGCCACACGTAGATACAGCTGGATCTATTGGGTCATTTCCTGCTTGGAATAAGACTGTGGCATGTATAATCGTTGCGTAAAGTTTGGTTAGGCAAAAGGGTGTGTTGTTCCATTGCCGATTTTGGCGTACCTAGAAAATGACCTCTGTTGAAGATGCCGAAAGAACGGGGCGTCCCTTGACGAGCAAAAGAGATTAAATGTGGATCGCGTGAAGAAACATGACCTCTAGAACAAAAGAGCCACCATTCGTGGAATTGCTAATATGTTGGGAATTTGATTTTGGTCTGTTCAAAGTCGGGGGATTAGGTTCTGCACGTCACAGCGCAAGGTCTCACTCTACTTTGTCTCTGCGTGGACTTCTCGCTACAAACAAAATTACTTCTTGCTTTTCCCAAAACTCAATGTAGCGTCAAAGGGAAAAAGATCGAATGGTATCACCACGATTCAAGCAATATCTTGGGACGCACTGCGAATTTCGAAAAATACACTACAGGAAATGTTTCGAAAGTGAGTGGAGTCACCAGGCTCGTTATACGAAACCCTAAGGAAACTACTCCGAAGAGAACAACACTAATTAAAAGCAAATTTCGTTATGGATAAATCAGATCAGTTCGGAGACTGCAGCGCAAGGTAAGCAATAAACATAAACTGAAAATATTTCGTTCATTCGACTGCCAGAGTGTAAGACATGGCCTACCCGACACCTGAAGTCCCAATACGAAATGGCAAAAGAAACCACCCTTTGAAGACCGAACATTCAAGGAAGTGAAGGCCGAAGTTTATTGGAATTACATGAACAAGTCTGTTCCTACCCCACCGCAAAAACATTGCGTCTCCATAATGGAGACCAACCGGTTAATGTTGTTCAGGGAAATAATCCCTATTTATTGTGAGAATAACAAAAAACTCATAAACACTTTGTGTGAGAAAGATGCAGAACACTATATGGATTAGACTATTGTCAGAGAAAAGAAAAGCCGCTCGGTATTTAAAAAAAAAATGAAGCCACAAAATTTAAATACATGTTTCTACATAAAGTAATAACAAATTTGTGTCTCATAAATTTGATGTCAAGTGTTACGTAATAATTACGACAGGAATTCGTCAGCCATGACTTGGAAGGTTATAATTCAGTACGTTTTATAGGAAAAACATCAGTTGTAACTCACGGCCATTATTTATCGGAACAAATTTTTCAAGTGTGAGAGCTTCGCTTTCGATTTACAGTACTGAAGGACAACCCTGACGGTGGTGGCAGCGCGTATTTCTAATGAGCTGGTAACTATCTGCAAGACTGCACGGTGTCAGTACTCAGAAGGCACAGTCTACACCAGCGGAGATTACAGGGCTGAAACCACATCAAGAGAAGAAACCTAACATTTGGCACAGCCACAGGGATTAAGCTATCAGGCACGAGTAAGCTATCAAATAATTTAGGCGCCTGGCCATCATAACGAAAAGTTATCTGTGGGCAGGAATACATCGAATTAGATAATTGAAAGTGTCCACATCGACAGAAATACATGGAAATATTAAAAAACCAAGAGAAAAGTCGAAAACTGTGCCTGTTTAACTGTGGTATTCCTGCGCCTGGCTAACGTTGGTACTTACTGTGCCTAAATCTTTCTTCGAGTACGGCAGTACACGAAGCACAGTTGAGTGTGCAGTGCGGGCGACGAACTTCAAGGAGAGGGCTAAGCGCGTGGCGTGGAGACGGGACATCCCCAGGACTGCTTCCGCCGCCTCCAGGGGACCCACTACCGCCCCCAACTATAGGCAACCTCAGGGAATCGGCTGATGCTCCAGACATGTTCCACTGTTTGCCCCACTAACCTAAAACTTCGTCGCTATGAACGCGACTTCCCGTCGCTCAGACACCGGCGCTACTGCTGGACCAATCGATCAACGCTCCCGGTTACAACTTGCTCTAGAATCCTGCGCATCCTACCCTCAGCTTCGATATATCGATATCATGTGAGAGGTCACGTCGACGCTGACCAGCTTCACAAGACACAAACCGGCAGAATTTTAAACTATTTGCAACAAGCAGTTAAGGCGTTTGGCGTAGTAGTTCTGGCGTCTCCCGCCAGGGGCGTGAAAGGAACAACAAGTGGTTGTGACGTAAACAATAGGGCCTGTACGACAGACGAGATCAATAGCTCTGCTTGTAACACGTGCTTACGTGCTACATTGTCAGACTTTTTTTTAACGCACGGTTTGTTTTATGACTGTCAGTAGCTAAGACTATGTAACACCGAATCACACAATAATTAATGACGTTCGGAAGGATTTGGAAAGAAACGGTCATGACTTAATCTGAAGTATTATAGGGTTCTTAGCCTGAAGGGACTGAGGGAAACTACAAAATGAATGTCTGGATAGCCATTCTCTGGACCTAGATTTGAACCCGAGACCTCCCGGGCACGAAGGAGTGTTATTGCTCTGACTGCAACGAACGTTGTCTCTCCTACTTGGAAACATACAAACTGTACTACATATGTCCCTTTGTATGGGCGTGAAAATTGATGTCCCTCGCTTTAAGATGAACTGAAAACTAAGAGGATTTTTTTTACCATAGTGGCGGAGGTAACATTTGGACCTAACATGGACGAAAAAACAGGACAGTACAGAAAACTGCATAATGGATATCATAATTTACAAACGCTTTACTAAATGTTATAAGCATGACCAAATGAAAGACGATAAGGTAGGTACGGTATGTGCCCTCATGGCTATGATACATGTGCAAAGTTTTGGTCAGAAAATTTGAAGCAATTAGACCTCTTGAGAGATCTAAGCACAAATGGCAGTATGATATTAAAATGGATGAAAGCCAAACATGTAAAAGGATGGTATTAGTACTCATGGCAGATGAACTTTTAGGTCGAAACAGGCCTATGAACCCTTTGCCTGTTAACGTGGAGAATATGGTGAGCTCCGAATAGTGCTAGCAAAAGGCAGATGGGAATTAACTCGGAATTTAAAGGGGTAAGTACTAACTCGTGATGGATGATGATGAATGTGAGGTTGAGGACTGGATTCATCAGATTCAGGACAGGAACCAGTGAAACACTAGTATTAAGACAGCAACACAGTAATAAAATTCCAAGTGACATACAAGGCAGAGAATTCTCGATCAGCTGAACTACAATCAGCTTCTCAAGAAGGACTCTTTTCCCTGGACTTATTTGTAATAATTACCATATTATTTCAATGATAATTTTATTGCTCCTAAGCATCATCGAATTATTTCCTAGAGTTCACGAATATTTATGATGTTCATAGTGAGGATGATTCATGTTCCAGCATTCTGGGTTCTAGCATTTGAAATTAAGATACTTCTTCCATCTTCAAACACATAACCTGCATGGTCACAATGCAGATATTTCCTGTGTAAATCATAAGTTTTCACCGCAAAGACACAACAAATTGGAGGTGCCCACAAAAAAATGCATCTTTTTCATAATGAACATGAAATTAGATTCTGAACACATTAAATGAAGGGACCAACGATTCTATTCATGCTCACAGCTTTATCACAATGGTTCTCTACAATATCCCAACACAATGATAACAGGCATGTGTCGCCCTATGCACTGTACAAAGTGTGACGCCTGACATTTAACTAAATAATACTTCATGAGTCAGAAAATTTAACATAGTATAAAAATATGGAGTTTTCACTCCATTTACTAAATTATATTCAAAACTGTAAGAATTATGGGAAAAGGTGTACTGGGAGTGAGATACATGCTTCCCTATTGTGATGACTTTCTCATGGGACTTTCATGTCGTTAAATACTTAGCAATTTACACTTGAGTTGTGAGCATTCACGTCTGTATGAGTTTTTTGTAAAGAGTCATTACCATGCTATTCTAACCCTAACTGGACTGGACCAACAGTGCAGTCCATGTCCCCAGTATCACATTACATGAATGCCTGTTCATCAGTCTGGAGATGTTAACTGCATATGAGTGGACAGGCAGACAAATGTAATGAGTTCTTTGGTCCCCTTTCTGAACACTTAATTCAAAACACACCAAAATTTCCATTCTTAACTAACATAAAATATAATATATCCCTTTTACATAGATGAAACTGTAAAACACCTATTTTACGTTTCTTGAACCGCACATTGTGATATACCTATGTAATAAGAACCAACAAAAAGCACACTTTTTACATTAATGATTGAATTAAATTACATTGTCTTCGACATGTTTCGAACATCCAAGTTTTCGTCCCCAGGAAGACCTGTACCTGCAGTTTTATGGTATTTATTTCATGCATGCATTAATGTAAAAAGTGTGCATTTTGTTGGTTCTTATTACATAGGTATGACACACCTAATTGAATTATGTGGGCATAACTGAAAGTTATTCAGTATTTAAGCGAATTAAGTGCATGAATGGAATTTGTATAAAATTCTAACTGGAAGTAGTACTGTTTCATAAAATATGGCATAAATATGTTCCTCCACATCTATGTATCGATTTGCAACATTAATGGAACAAGCTTCTTCAAAATCTGTTACTATAAGATTTTGAAATATAATATTATAGTGAATTAATTTTTAGGATTTAAATAAGCATGTTCATGGACTATAAAATTAAATTTTGTTGAACACATTACTAATCCTGATACTCAATATAATCATGTAAACTAGACTTACTAAGTGTTTCTAAGCATGGAAACTCTCACACCTGATTTGATGAATCTGAACGTGTGACTCATCAAACGTCACTTGAATGTAACCATGTAATTTCACATTCATGGCAAGTTTCACCAAAAGCAATTTCTCCACTCCTAAACGAGTGGAAAAATTTTATAATTTTTAAACATCTTGAAAAATGAATGTTAGATATGTTGCAATGAGTAATAAAAATACACATACACATGAATTGCTCAAGTTATGTAGTCAGAACTGGTATGATACAGGATATGAGCCCTTCATGGAAAGAAAGAACACTGGTCATATATGGAATAATGAAACTTTCTGTAAATGCAAGGGAAAGTATGCACCGGTTGAAAATACCAAACAAATATTGATGATTTTAACTCACAGAAAAGTAATACATCCGTACATAAACCTTTAAAAATGCATAACATCTGTACAAAAAATCCCACCATCATGTGTGAAAAGAGTGCAGAAATAAGCACACATCAAAGTAGCAAGCTGCTTGTAGTTAAGTGAACAGGATCACTAATTAGCAAGTTGACCAGGGACATTTACTGAGATTTAGTAATCCTTTGATATGTAAATGGTGAATAAACGTGAACTAACATGGTTGATAACATTCAATATATTGAGGTGAATATAATTTATATAAAATCTTTTTAACTGCATTTTACATGTTGACAAAGCAAGACTGTTACAAGTTATACCTGCATTAGAGACACTGCTGGAGTTTTTGTTTCAGTTGTGTTGCACAAAATGCACAACACTGATACCGCATGTGGATGCTGTGTTCATCTGCACTTCTGCACTTTCACTACAAAACTACATGATGGTTTTTGATTAAATATGGTCATGGGAATGTCAACTAAAAGCTGCTGAGCAAATTTAATTTCTGGCCATATTATTCCAATACACCTGGAAATTTACAGAAACTAAATACAAATCAGATTTTCAAGACCAACAACATACAGTAGAGGTTTTAAAGAAGTTTACATTTTTTGGTAGGACAAATATGTATCTCAGGCAGCACAAAAAAAAATATTTTTTGGCTCTTAGCACTCTGTGGGTTCACCTTCGGAAAGAGAAATTCAGTTTGCAAAAACAGAGTTCCAGCAATTTACCTAAAATAGACAAGACTGTATCTGCAAAATATCTATGTCTCAAACTGGAATCTTGGTAGATGGAAATGTATAGATGTCCTCTTTAAGTAAACAACTAAGCAATGAGCAGGTCTGCTTACAAATGACAAGGACAGACCAGGTAATATGAAACAATGCAGACACTCTTGACAATTAGTATTGCTGTATTTGCACTGTGACGACAGGTTTGGGCTTGTCATGGCACAACATACTGAGATTACAGTCTTCTGGGACGTGATTTCATGTACCTACTTTGGTAGGTAGTTTTGGAGGATATCAGCTGTCCTAAAGATGGTGGCAGCAGTTTATTCCTAAAAACTATACTTATCACCAAACTATTGGAAGGCACAATTCATAAGACCACAATATTTGACTTATGTTGTTAAATTTGAGGGTAGGCCTATTACACAAACACTCAGGTTCCATAGTTTCCATCAGAGAGCTTGTTCAACTAATTCATTGTAACCCTATGAGACAGAATTTGATTCTGTTAATTGATAATATATTTTTTAAAATAATTTTTGAATATCATGAATTTTATGTCTGTGTGTGTTTGTGTATGTGTGCATGCATGCATGTGCATGTGCACATGCATATAAATGTATAACTGATATAATTAACTTTCCTGGACCAAACTTGGTAGCATGTTACAGCAAATTTTAAGATGTGAGTTCTGAGTTTCTAACAGTGGTGTTGAATTGCATTCTAATGTGTTGGGATATTGTTGCCATATCAACTGATACATAGTTACCAAGAGTCTTGGGCTACATGGATGACAGCAAGCTCCCTTGATATTTGGTAACTATTTACCAGTCAACACCTATGCACCATATTCCAAAATCTTCAAATTTTAATATTTTATTACAAATATGCAAAGAAGATGCCCTGATAGGGATGTCTTTCTAGGCAGATGAATAAAGCTACTGAGAAGAACATCAGTAAGAGCGCTATGACTAATGGATCAATATTGAAACCATTAAAGCAAATCCCTTGATTACCCAGCCTTTATGTGCAAAATGCTAAAAAACTCACCTCGTGGTGAGAGATCCATGTTGTGCAAGTAAAATGGACCTTGCCGTGTAATGATCTCATGCACTATGATTGCAAACGAATACACATCTCCCTTCTGAGTACCTTCAGGAGGCCTCTGTGACTCCGTGCGTAGCAATTCAGGAGCTGTCCACAGCTGTTCTGAAAACATACAAATTTAGTATTATTTCCAGCAACCAAATACTTAAACAAGTCAGACACCTTCTGATAATTTGGTACAGTTGAGATAACTTCAGATAACACTAAACAATCAAAAGCTTGCAGACAGTAACAGAAGATATGTAACTGTGGCATTCAACCTTCAGTGGAATTTTATGTTGCAGCAGTAATAATGTTTCCAAGCATTCTGCAGCCACCATCATCTGAGTAAATGTCTAATTACAGAGTGATGTAGAGGACTCACAGTGGCAATAAGAATAGAGTGGACAGTGTGATGCTATGTAACTTAAATATTCCCTGTAGCTAAAAAATGGATGAGAAAAGAAAAGCCAATATTTATTTGGTTGGTATAACACTTCCAACATCTACACATAAGACACAAACCTAAAGACAGGAAGTTAGGATCAGATTAAATCCTGACAATGTTTGCTTCAGAATCTTTTGTCTTCCCTTCTGCTATTTGACAATGTAAAGACTAAAACATGAAGATGTTAATGTTTCATTTTTTCACTTAAATATGATAATAAGAAACCATTCAGTGTTCTTGCACAAAACTTGTCAAATTTACACAAGTAAGAAAATAAAAATGATATGGAAACAAGTGAGCAACTGTTACATACACTACAAAAGAGACAGAACCAGTAACTAGACTTTTAAGGACAATGACATAAAAATAGCATTTAGAAAAAATAATTCCATCCAAAAATTTACAGTAATAAAACCAAAAGGGCAATGAATTTCAGAATTGTTGTAATTACAAACTAAATTGCATACACTGCCCCCCAGTAATATGTTCAACAACCAGGCAGTCATTCCAAATTCAATTCAACAAACAACTGCAAGCCATACAGCATAATAAAGACACATATTCTAAATAGATGACATGAAAGTGGTAACAACATAATAGAAATATTGCAATATGTGAAGATGGGACTACACAAGTTCAATGAAGAGGAGCAACATCTAACTTTTAATACAAAAAACACCTTGATGAAAGCCACGTAGTCAAGTTTGACCCCTTTTTCAAAATAATACTTCACTAAACAAGAACAAAAATACAACAACAATACAGAAACATCAGACAGTCCTGCCCATACTAGTAACACATTCACTACACACTATACCAACACAAATCAACACAGTCCAATTTTTGGCAAGCAAATAATTTGCATTGTGTACATCATCCCAAACCATTCATTATTTTGAAATGCCATACAAATTAAGTATACTGTTACATGTTTCAGGTAAAAAATGCCCCTCACAAAGTTAGAGCAGGCATGGAATAAGAACAGTGCATCCATAAAAGAGTTTTACAGCAAAAAAGAATCTCCCATGCCTCACTCAGCATTTCCACGAATGTGCGATGGAACTGACAATCGTATTATTTTACAGAAAGCTTTAGTACAGGGCTACATAAATCCAGGGTATCATGTCTCCCCAGCAACTAAACTATATGTGGTGACGCCTAACATGTGTGGGTCCTCAGTATGTAACTTGCTTCATGTAACCTTTCTGGTTCCTGAAAGTTTGAGGTGGCTCCAACATTTTTGGAAAATTTGTTGACCCTGCTGCAGGACAACAACATAATTGTGTGAGTACATCCTCATTTTGTTTTTGAAATAAATGTTAGATTTTTATGAAAATTAATATTGTTTTCATACTGCAGCATATAATTCTATGGCTAATTATTAATTACACACTACAAACAATGCCAAGACAGCAGTCAAATTACACATTTGATGATATACGAGACTTAATGTCCCATACAAGTCGTTCATCTGCAAAACATCTAAATCTCAAGGCTAAGGTGATGTACAAAATGTGACAGAAAGGACTTTAAAAATAGAGTAAAGAAAAGGAAAGGTATGATCATATTGTCCTTGTACACACCATGAAGGCACATGGGGGAGTGGAGTTATTGCTCCACTCACTCTGCATGTTAGGGCTAGCTAGTGGTATACTGCCACCTTCATGTTCCTGCCCATTTACCCCCAAAGAAAAAATCTCCAGTACGCACTGAATAGGAGGCTGGATGGGTGCAGGAGCCAAGCTGGATGCTCTGGAGAAAAGACCACTGCCAGGAGTCAAACCATGATTCCTTGATTGTCCAGTCTGTACGCTAGCCACTTTGTTAGCTACATCACACATGTAGTGCAGTCACCTTGGGGGATCTCACTTTCTTACAATACTGGAATGTTTAGACTGTGATCTTCTGGGCCATAAGCAAACCAACAGGAAACATGCGAGATACGAGATTCGCATTGTTGTGTTGCTGGAGATTCAGGTTTTCTGGGATGTGATGGTGTGTCACTCTGTGAGTAGTTCCTGATGTCTCAGATGAGTCTTTTCTAGACACAGCAACATGTCACAGGTGACATGAATCTTCAAGCAAGTATCGAGGTATTGAAATATGTGGCAGTACATCTTTCAAGCTCATAATCTTATTATTTGTCACTGTGATGACCCTAAATATCAGATACCTACATGACTACACATATGGAACATCATATCTGTAATATTCATTGGATGTCTATTAGGAATTTTACTTTGTATATAATGGCAGTATTTTAAGTGAAAACATTAACCCAGCAGAGGCCTGTTTGTGAACAGAGAACCACTTAGCATGCCACTTAAAGACTATTAGGGACAGAATAATAACTTTTATAAGATTAAAAAGTCTGTAAAACCTTGAACTTCAGCTATGGGGTACCCAATACAGAAAAATGCTTTTTGTGCTCATTACCACACTACATAATCTACCGATCAATTACCAATGAACAAGTTTTTAAATTACATGACATCACCACTCTCACAGTGTGCGGACTTTGTCCCCCCCAACCTCTAGTCGTAGCACAAAAGTGCCTTCTGAAATGTGCTTGTCTGCTCTGTGCCACTCTTCATAAAACAAAGCTTCAGACATAATTTATAGAAACCAGGAAGAAAACATGAATCGATGATGAAGGCACTATGATTAATTAATACCAAAGGCCTTAAGAAGTTGATACTGGCTCAGATAATGTAAAAATTCTCCCTTGTTTATGAAACATGCAGATGCTTTACAGTGGTCACTGGATTCCCCCACTGGTCCATTCCACACCCTCCCACCATAGCTCACAAAGTTCCATTTTAATATCATCCTCCCAACAAAAAATCTTCCAAGTAATCTCTTCCTTCACATTTTCTGTCCAAAATTTTGTATGCCTCTCTCATCTCTCCAGTGCACATAATGTTTGCATGCAACAAATAAGCGTGCACTTTCTGTATGGCCTACTTACTGTGCCAGTAAGCATAGGAGTCCTTGTCATCAGCACCTTCTGCACACGAGCGTACGCTGTGCAGGCCAAAGTCTGTGATCTTGAGAACAAATCGGCTGTCTACCACACAGTTGGATGACTTGAGTGAGCCATGGGACCGAACGTCACTGCTATGCAAGTAACTCATACCCTGGAATTACAGTGGAAAGACTAAACTAGTTTCTGTGGGGCGTTACATATTTAACTTACATGCTCAGTTCTTATGTAAATACATATGGCACAATACAGAATGATCTTACAGGTTTTCGGTATTTATTGAGACAAGACTAACACACTTTCAATTACAAATACAACTACAGGCCCACACTAAGAAGCGGTAGCTACAAGGTAAAGCTATCAATTACAGTTTTGGATAGGCCCTTAGGTTCCCAAGAGGTTCAGGCTCCCAGAATTTCTAGGCATGTGGCACATGAAGTTGGTAAAACTGTCAGCCCTGTGCACAAGCAGCAGGACCTGATTTATTATTGCTTCTCTTGCCATTATTACATTAGAGGTGTAGGATATTTTAATTGGTATGCTTGGGACTTGAAGTCTTCTGGGTAATGGGTCTTCTTGTCGTTTGGAGCAACATGCCTAAAATCTACTAAAACAATTTGAACGAAGTCATCCCGTTGTGTACTGATTCTATATATTCACTTATTAATACATATTTCCGTCAACACAACTATATAATAAAAAATCCCAAATGCGCTCAACCACACTGTAAAGAACTTCATGGTTCTTAGCTTAGCCTGAGGATGACTTTTTAAGTCGAAACATGTTGCGTTAGCTTTAACTCATGCCTATATTATATAGTTGTGTTGACGGAAATAAATATTAATAAAGTGAATGTCTACTAAAACAAATTTAAATATTACATAAAACAGTTTTACCTTCCAAGTAAAGTCTGTATGTGGGGAGCTTTGGTCAGGAATATCTGGAGGAGACAGGAGGGCTGTAGAAATGAGGGTACCAGAAGCTGAAGTTTGAGGCTGTAGAACAATTCTGAAACATTTCTTGCGGCATTAAGTTGTTTTGTGTGTTTTGTTCCTTCACTTAAGAACTTTCCTTTAATTTTACAGACTGGCTTTATTTGTTGCTCTGATGGGAAACTTATTTGTTCCTTACTACAAACTGATTATTTAGTAAGGCTTACCAACCTGTTAACAGAGATTCTTTCCTCTACATTTAAATTCTGTTGATTATTATGACTGTTAGCATCATATTTTTCAAAACTGCTTTTTCTTTTATATGAAGTGACAAATTTTCCTGCTGGCACACATCATGTTCGATGGCGTTTACAGGGGTGTATACAAGAAATATAGCAGAACAGCACGCAGAAACCCATGGGAAACACTCAGAGTAAATGCTTTCAGCTTGTGAAGGTAGTGTGAAGGACAGGGGCAAGCAAAACACTCACCCTGAAACTACGTGGTGCTCATGTTAAATCTATTCATTCCCTAACATGCTCGGTCTTCACAGCGTTCTGGATACCAGAATGCAAGGTAAATAACTGTGTAACTGTACACAGTAGCTATATCATAAATATTGACACAATATGGAGTAAATGGCTTCATATCCTGTGTTAGGTCTGTAGTACAACACGGGAAAGAGTTTGAATATATTTTTGGGTAAATCAGAATGTTTCATCATCAAAATACCCAGAATGACTCTGAGGCCCAACCCCTCTCTTATTCGATGCGTACTGGGATCCTTTCCCGGGGCCAAAGCGGTCGGAGACCATCTAGCGCCGAGGTTAAGATGCAGTAGAGCTATATTTCTACTCTCCCTACATGCTTTCATGGCATGGAAACTGTATTTTGACACCATATTCACGGAGTGTCAGACACAACGGTTGTGCATTGAAATGATAAAAAGTTTCGAATTCTGAACAAACATTGCACTTTCCAATAGGAAAAAATGTGGCATATTATTTGAGCCTGAAAAAGCCGAAGATTCTGCAGTATGTTGTTTTTGTGCCATTAGACAATAAACAGAAAATAGCAATTACTAAATGGGAAATAGCAATATAATGTATACTGTCGCAACAATGGATTAAATTCGAAGCTGCGTAATGCCCATCGATTTGATCCTTAGAAAACAACTTTAAATCTGGCATCTAAAACGATCAGTTCATTTGTATGCGCGACTACAAACTCTCTGCACATTACAGAATTTATTACGTTTCGGAATTCTGACAGAGTTGCTGCTCCACACTTTTCTTCCTCTTTACTGAAAATGTCATTAATTCAAGTGATGTCACCTTTTATTTGTATCCCTTCCAATCTCGGAAGTGTTCCCTCCCACGCGGTCTGCATCCATCCCAGTACAACTCTTTCATTTACTAGTAGAAAAAAAAAACGTTTTAAAATTGAAGGCAGATCTTCTCTTTCATACCTTTATTCTTCGCCAGTGATCTTACTCTCCTTTACTCATTTTGCATTTTCATCTTCATTCTCTGTTGAAAAGGTGAAACAAATTTCGTCTCTGTTGTTCAGATTACACAATTTCACACAGAGAGCTGCAGCCCACGTAATTGTGTATGAAAACTACATGTTATGGAAAGGACATGAGCGTGACTTGGCATACCCTAGATTTTTTATCAATTTGATGAAAACACACACACACACATACACACACACAAATATATATATATATATAATATGCAGGAAAATATCAAAGGACTCGTGCACGCACGCGCCCACACACGCATATACACGCCCGCACATACATCCATTCATCCATCCATCTACTACCTACCCACCTGCCCACCTACCTACCTAGTATCTAAGAAAACAATGCCCTGCTGTAAATACTGCTTGTTCTTCTGATGTATGTTCTTATCATATTCCCTATTTGTTCCTTTATTACTAACCTCCAAATGGGATTTATAATCCTTATTCCTCTCTATTGTTACAGAGTGGTGTGTTTTTATATAAGGTAAAGTGATCCCGTTACAGGCCCGGTGTGGCCCAGAGGGTGGGTAGAGGTATAGCTCTACTCTTCCATGACCGCGGCACTAGAAGGGGGTGAGTGGTCAGAAGCACGTCCCGGCCGCACTTTACCCCCGGGAAAGATCCGGTACCCATTTTACAGGAGGCTGGGTGGGCCCCAGGGCCGGTCTGGACGGGCGGAAAATCTCGTCCCCACAGGGATTCGATCACGGACCGTCCACAAAGCATATTAAATAAATAAACGAATACATATACACACATATATATAAACACACAAGCACAAACACACGCGCATACCCATGTACGTACAGCTGACGCATTTTAATGCTTAATTATTTACTCATTAAAAGGAGGAAAACAAATTTGTTTTCATAATGTTCTATACTGCTATATCTGAACCAATACACATAAACAAAGGAGGAAGAGAGGGATTCGGCCTCTTACCGGTATTATTTAACATATACATTAATAAAATAATACAGGAATTCAAAACAGTGATAAAGAAGTGTATACAACTAAACAACAGGAAATTAGTGAATACGTTACTTTATGCAGACGACCAGATTTTAATGGCTACATCAGAAGATGATTTACAAACAATGGCACACTACTTGAACCTTATAGCAAGAAAATATAAAATGACCATATCTAGTACAAAAACAAAAT
>Ga0123354_10008951_pt1 | contig 15284 bp, 7 predicted proteins | sample TergutLab28metaG_2_FD_97872 | JGI IMG/M metagenome (GOLD analysis project Ga0123354, IMG submission 97872) | Labiotermes labralis P4 segment gut microbial communities from Petit-Saut dam, French Guiana - Lab288 P4 | ecosystem: Host-associated > Arthropoda: Insects > Digestive system > Gut ...
CGAAAATACACGCAAGCATTGCAAGCGCTAATATTGCTGTTAAAAGTTTCTTTTTCATAGGTTTCTCCTTAATAATTTATATATTTAAGTCCGAAAATATCAAAAGCAGAATTCTGCAACAAAAACAGAACCGACAAAAAATTCAGCCTTTTATATCATTATATATAATTATAACGCTCAAAGCAATTTATGTCAAGTATTTTTTTAAAAAATTTTTCTATAAAAATTAATTTTTTTTTTTTTTAAAATTTTGTGGGGGTTTTTTTTGTGTGTGTGTGGGGGGGGGTTTTTTTTTTTTTTTTTACATTACAGATAAACTGCTGATCAGATACTTATTAAGTCACGAATTCCCAGAATCCAGTATGCCTAAGAAACTGAACTTGGCTTAAACAAAAACTACAGTAAAGCTGAGTCACTTAAATATGTATCAGATGTATTTCATGTTCACAGTAGGGAAGAGCTGCTTTACGGCAGTTACTTTTCAACCTTGCTTTAAAATATGCTATTAAGAGGTGAAAGGTGTATTTCGTCCTAGAATAGGCCATGAAGTCCCAGAGGGGGAGTAGAGGTATAGCCCTACTCTTTCTCTAACCATGGTACTAGATGGGGGTGGGAGGTCAACGCCACAGGCTAGCCACTTTACCCCTAGGAAATAGACCTGATAGCCATTGTGCAGGAGGCTGGGTGAGCTCCAGGGCTGGTCTGGATAGGTGCAGAAAATCTTGCCCTCACTGGGGTTCATACAGCCTATAGCAAGTCACTATACCGACTATACTGCCCCAGCTCAATGCAGTTAGGAGGGTACAAGAAATTGAGTCAGGCTTAGAACTGAATGGAACACATGAGCTTCTGGCTTGTGCTGTTGGTGTTAATTTATTGGGCAAGTATGTACGCATCTTACAGAACAGTACAGGAACTCTGTTAGATACTAGCAATGAGGCTGGTCTCTAAGTGCACTCAGACAATGCTGTGTATGTTCATGGCTTATCATCAGACCGCAAAACAGAAGCATAGTGCAAATATCAGTAACCATTCTGTAACAAATTTGGCAGAGTTAAAACACCTGCATACTAACTAAATCCATGGAGCAGAGTCCTTCTTGAGAAGCAAACAGGTTCTGAGCTAGTCAAGAATTTCTCTGCGTTTTATGGAACCAGAAGGTTTATTACTGGATTCACAAGAGCCCACCATCTGTCCCTATTCTGAGTCAGATCAATCCAGTCCCTGCCCCCCAATCCACATTTTGAAGATCCGTCTTAATATTACCCTCCCATCTACGCCTGGATCTCCCAAGCAGTCTCTTTCCCTCATGTTTCCCCACCAAAATCCTGTACACATCTCACATCTCTGCCATATGTACCACGTTCTCCACCCATCTCATTCTTCCTGATTTGGTCATCCGAATGATAATTGGTGAGGAGTACAGATCATTAAGCTCCTTGTTATGTAGTCTTCTCTACTTCCATGTTACCTCATCCCTCTTAGGCACAAATATCCTCCTCAGCACCGTATTCCCAAACACCCCCAGCTTTATTTCTCCCTCAATTTGAGTGACCAAGTTTTCACACCCATACAAAACAACAGGCAAAATTATAGTTCTGCATATCTTAATCTTTGTATTTTTGGGTATCAGATTGGAAGACAAAAGATTCTGCACTGAATGATGTTGAGCATTCCCTGACTTTAGTTTTCTCTTAATTTCTTCCTGAAAGGAATTTTGATTTGTTAGGGTTGTTGCCAAATATTTGAACGGTCCCACCATTTTGAGGGTTTTATTATCTATCTTTATATCATGATTTTGTCCTGCATTCTAATCTTGAGACATGACTATATACTATGTTTTCTCAGTATTTACTTGTAGAACAGTCTTCTTACTAGTGACCACTATAGCTAAAATAACTGGATACAGCAGTAAAAATTGAAAATAGTATTTATGAAAAAATTATGGACAGTTTGAAGTCAGGGAATGCTTGCTATGACTAGTTCTTAATGTTTTGTCTGCATTTCTGCACTGTAAAAATGTGAAGACTTATATTCAGAAACATAATTATACCTTTTGTTCTCTGTGGGTGTGAAATATTTGAAACATGTATTTCCTGTTCACAATTTTGTGAAGCAAAGGAAAAACCTAGTCTCTCATAACAGAGTACTGAATAGAATATTTGAATCTAAAAGTGCCGTGTTTATATCCATATAAGACAGAAGGAAATTCTTAGAATATCCCTCTGATTGGAAAATTGCCCTTTTACAACCAGTGAATAGGGAAGGAGAGAAGAGAGTTATGTGGCAATTACAGGGGAATTTACTTTTTCTTGAATGTGGAATTGTGGCTGCTAGACTACATTAATAATTCACTTAGCAATGTTGGGGTCCAATCAAGGTTTCAGTCAGTCTTTGTCAAGTCTAAAAGAGTCATGTATGATATTTTTGTTAGAAAATCTGCAATAGACAAATGCTAGGGAGTTAGGATAGGCCGTTTGTACTATTGTTTTAAAGATTATGGAAAAATGTGTGACTCATTCGATAGGTAGGCATTGTGATGCAGTACAAGACAAATTGGAAGTTATAAAATATATTACGAGATTAAGTCACATAAAATGTGTAACAGATGAAGTGACAGATTGTGTTGACCAGTGTAAGGGAATAAGGCAAGGAAGCAATTTGAGCCCATACACATTTAATATTTCTGTAGAAATTATAGACTATTACTAAACATTATTTACATGCATCTGTAATTAGGAAGATAACAGTTCCAGGATTATTATTCATAGATGAGCTTGTTGTATCATCTTCTACTGTCTGTTGCTTGAACAAATAAGTAAACCAAATCACAGTACAGAAAGGACCTTCAATTGCAATTTACATAAAACTGATATATGACAGTAGTATGGAAGAAAGGTGGTAAACTAAAACAATAAAGGAGGATGGAGTAAACAGAAAACAAAATATTAGTAAAAAGCTGATTAGACTCTTAACATAGACCAATGTTGATGAGGATCCTTGGTATAAGAGTGAAGATCTTAGAAAATTTATATGAGATGCTGGGTGGTTGTAGAAGAATGTGCAGTTTAGAGTTATGGGCTCTAGAGGCAGGATGACAAGAAACTGACAAAATCCATGGTAGATTTTGTAAACAAGTGTTAAGGATGCCTGGGTGTGTGGCAGACCAGTCTGCCAAACTAGAATTAGGAGTTGGCAGTAGAAGAGGAAACAGCACAGTGTAGTATAGTGAAGTATTGGTTGCAGTTGTTGCACATGGAAGCATAGAACATGATGAGAATCTGTTATGAATGACAGTCAAAAGTTTAATGAAAGAGTTATTTAAGTTTATCATCCCGTTGTGTTGTACACAAAATAAAAGAATAAAAGTCATTAACACACCTACATGGTCTGTAGTATTCATTGCTGTAATATGTTTCAACCACAAAGTATCATCTTCAGGCTAAACTAATTTAAAAACACATGAAAGATATATACTATTGCATTGGAGTCACTGAGATCTCATTTATTACAATTTTTTAAATTGTGTTGCTGTTTCCAGTGCATTTGTTGAAATATTAATTAGTTAAATAGTTACAAGATATTCTTGGATTTTTATGGCGTTATACTGGGGTGTTGATAAATCCTTAGCCCGACCAGGAAGGAAACAAGCTTGGAAGCATAACAGGGACGCACACGATTTCAACAACATCGAGACATGAGCTGTCATCAAGTTGTTTTTCCTGCAAGGCAAGGTGGTGAAGGAAATTCATGTCATTCTGACAAACATTAGCTTGTTTCCTTCCTGGTCGGGCTAAGGACTTATCAGCATCCTTGTAATTGGAGGTAGCACGGGACTCTTGATATTACAGTTTTTGAAATTCATGTTGTTTCCAGTATGTTAGTTGATTAATGCTTCAACTAACATACTGGAAACAGCACCATGTGTTTTAAAAACTGTAGTAACTACGAACTAAATTAATGTAACGCAATTGTATATAACACCTTCGCGTGTTTTTTTAAAGTATTTTAGCCTGAAGATGACCCTTTGTGTTCGAAGCATGTTGCAGACATAAATATACTACAGACAATATAGTTGTGTTGACAGCTCTTTATTCCTTTATTAGTGAAAGAGAGTTGAGCAAAGAGTTTGAATGAAGAAACAGAAAAATCAGATCTACCCTATACAGTATTTGACAGAGTCAGTCTGGCATGAATGTAAGCAGGGACCATAGAAATAATGCAGTGGTATTGAAATACGGGACTTATTTGTGGGTGTTATTCAAAATAATTCTTTGTTATACTGTTGTGAATTAAAACACAATTGGGGCTTGAAGTATTATCTTGAAGTATGAATGAATAGTAAGCTGTTGAGTATGAATGAAGATGTAGCCTATTGCAAAGCCTTAACCTTTGCAATGTAACGGAAATAAACAGTATTGGTAAATGCCTATTTACAACTGAGTGTAAGTGGGAAGTACAATCTGTATGAAATGCTCATGTGTGAAGTTATAGGAGATTGAGTAGATGGAGGAGCTTAGAATTTTGCGATAAGATGGTTAATGTTTGTGCTGGTAATGTTACATTATTTAGACTATGGAGGGGAAGAATGGTAAGATAGAGCGGTGCAAATAGACAAAGGAAAAAAAGTCTGAAAACAAAATAAAATCCAGCATTCCTGGCTCTGACATATGCAGATTTGATCAACAGCTCAACAAATTATCATTATCATGTTAGGAGACAAATGTGGTTCACAGACTCTTTGACAGATTGTAAAGAAAGGCTGAATTTGCAAGTTTTTAGGTTTTTGCACTGGTGTAGCTGTGGTTTCCGTTCTTCTGGGATATGATGCCACGCCACTGGGTAGTCAGTTCCCAACATTTCGAGACAACGTAGTGGTACCATCATCTGGGGTCAAAATGTCCAAGAAGACTGAATTTTGTGAACTGGCACCTTGATGGGGTCATTCTGGAAAAATAAACACCACAGTGACTGTGTTTAGCGATGAAGCTTGCGTTCGTCTCAATGGATATATGGGCTCTCAGAATGATAGGTATTGGTCCATAGAAAATCCCATGTTAATCCACAAATTACCATTACATTATTTTATGGTTGGTGTGTGGTGTGCTATGAGTGCAAATAGGATCATTTTTTATTAGACTAAAAAATTACAGTAATATATATAAAACACACATTCTGACACCATTTTTTGAACACCTCTCTGACTGTGAGAGAATCTGTACATTTTATCAGTGAGATATTGCAGCAGCTCACATTGTGAACCATTCTCTGCACTGTTTACTGAGTGTTTTCCATGATAGAATAATCAGTAGGTGACCATGGCTTTCTGTTCACTATAGATGAATCTGTGCAATTTTTTAACTTGTGGGGCATGTTAAAGGTAAAATGCATGGTCATAACCCTTGCACTGCAGACTGCTTGAAAGCAAGCATTGAGAATGCAGTGTGACACTAGCACTGTGTGAATGCCATTCCGTTGATATACAGGTGGTCATCAGGGCCAGACTAAGGAGCAAGCCAGTTTGGCTGCTGCCCAGGGTGCCAATCTACAAGGGGTGCTAAGATGTCGCTAGAATAATCAGAAATATGGTGCCAGTAAACTCAGATTTCACACACACAAAAAAAAATTATCCCAATATTATCTGCAGTTTGGTCATGTGGCCTCAAAAAGGTTTGCCAGCTCTGTTTTAGCCCAACAAGTTTCAAGACTATTGGTTTTATGGGGCACTAGATTATTACCCTGCCCGGGGCACCTACGTGTCTCAGGGCAGCTCTGGTTGTCTTGTATTGATTGATTGTAACTTAAATTTGGGTCCTCCTGCTACTGCTGATGTCACACATTCAGTGTGATAATTTGGTGTAACCACATTTGCCTTTCTGCAGACTCTCTTATTTTGATAGAATATGTGCTGAAGTTCTGTGAGAACTGTGAGTTGTACCGTATGATATCGTACATGCAAAGTGTTTGTAAATGGTCCAAGATAATAGTTTTAGTAATTGTCATAAAATGCTTAACACTAGGTTTCAATGGTGCAGTTGAATGAAGCAGTGGGCTGTTGGTGATATCTGGGTGGCAGTCTTATCAGCTCAATCCTTATAAATTATACATCCATAAACAAGAGATGTACATGTATGCTACCTGCAGTAACTTGGAAATGGTACAGATTTCTGGATATATACACACTGTTTAAATTGCTTTAAGCATTGTGTTATGTTCCTCTGAAAGGGTGTAGATGTCAGTTTGATATGTATATTGCAGGTTGATTATATCCATAAAGTTTGTAAGTCTTTTTTCAAAGATGGTTACATTGTGATATTTATTAAGACTATTGTGATACATATTACAGTCACCTGTTCATAATCTGAACAGAACTCTGTCCAGCCAGATGAGACAAAGTTCTGCTGAAGTGGGCTCATATGAAAATTCATATGGGCTACACTGCTTGTATACACCTTTCAGAATATCATGAGTTAACTTACGTGCGTTGTATTTGCAGTGTAAGCGAGCAGAGAACTTCCGCAAACACATGCAGCTTCTGTGGCAAAACAACATACCAATGTGCATTGAGGTGCTTCTGTGTGCTGACTGTCAGTGTGGCCAACAGAAGTCTCAATCTCCAGAGGTTGCCAACATACCATCCTCAACCGACTTGCTTCTGGAGCAGTGGATGGTGACCATGGTGAACAAGAGGTGAGTGTCTTTGTGGTAAAAATTTTGTTGCCACTTTTAAATGCAGAAATAAATATTTTCACTGACATTTCTATTGATTATGTGTTGTAGGTGCCAAGAGATGCCACAGATTTCGGTGCGTGGCCTTTTCCAAGCGGTGCGCTCCCAGCTTCACTTCTCTCAGCTGTCTGCATGGTGGAGTTGCAGCAAAGGTAGCCGGCCTGCACATGTAAACTATCGAGTGACGGTTCCTGGTGAGGCATTTGCCTCCCAGTTCCAGCGACAACCTGTGGAACACAGCTTCCCAGTTGCCAGCATCTCAAGGGGAACTGCAGTGAAGGTATTCACAAAGTTGTGTTTAATACAGAAGTGCCATGCCAAGCATACTTTGTGATGCATGTTCATATTAAAATTTTCCTAGAGAAGAGAGGTCCAAAGTGAGAATTGTCTGGCATCTCTTGCTCTTGTAGCATTACTTCCTCTGTTTAAATAATGCACAAATCAAAAGATGGAGCAGCAAGAAAATTCTGCAGGCAATAACGGGACTCATTGTGAGGGGTCTGAGTTGTGGACAGAAGTAAAACACTCCTCTGTCATAATAAAACCTTCAGAAATGTGCCATGTTTCACATGTTTTAGAATGGCAATAACAGGTCAAAATTACATCCACAAATAAACTGCAAGGAGTTTGAATTCAGGGAATGCCTACGACAGTTAAGTTCTGAGTGTTTCACCTTCCTATCTTGTATATACAAGTCCAAAAATTAAAACATATAACAATGTTATTTTACTTGTCTTGTATAAGTGTGCAACTTGGGCCTTTCACCCTAAGGGAAGACTGCAGGTTGTGCTTGAAAACAGGACAATGAGAATATTTCAACGTTAGGGAGAAGGAATAACTGGAGGACAGATAATATTTCGCAGTGATTAGCTTCGTGATATTTGCTCTTCACCAGCTGTTAATCTAATTGGATTGAATCAAAGTGGAAGATGTGGATGAGACAGGGAGCATGCCTAGGAGATATGAAGAAGTCTGATTAGTGAGTTTGAAGGGAGATCTAAGTGTAGATGCAGGGTAATTTTAAAATGGGCATTTAAGAAATAGGGTATGCAAGTTTGGACTTAATTCCATTGGCCCAGAATGGGGTTCACTGATGGGCTTTTGTTAGCACAACAATCGACATTTGTGTTCCATACAAGGCAACAGATTTCTTTACCAACTTCATGTTTGTCAGGTTTTCAGGAAAGAATCTGCAGTGTGGAGTGTAGTTACTGCTTAATTTGAGGTACTGTCCCAGGATTTGCCTGGAGGGTCTGAGAAAGACCACAGACACCTCAGTAAGTATAGCTGGACTCCAGAGTTGAACCAAGGACTTTCCTAAATGAAGCAGGAGTGTTAACCATTTGACTGTGACATTCATTTGGATGCACTGTAGAATTTAGTGTGGCCATTGTTACACTTATCAGAGAAATCTCCAGCATGTCAAAACACATTAGATAATGTCCGTAAGGTGTATACTTTCAGGTTTTCTGGTACGTTACCGTCACTGTCACTGTGTCAATAATTCAGTTCATTCTACATGCTGTTACTACTTTCTTTCAAATTTATGGTGGATTGACAGTTATGTTTAAATCAACTGCTGCTTCTTTGCAATCTTTGGGTCTGCCTTATTCCCTTGTGCTTTAAAATATTCCTGTAATCACTTTATTTTTTAGAAATAAAAAAAACCAATCATTTAAGCTACATTTCCTTCAAAATAGTCCCCTTGTACAACTATACATTTCTGCCAATGGGTGTAAAGGTTTTGGGAACATTCGTGGAAGCCATTTTGTGAAAACCTTTTCAGCTTGTCTGTAGCATTCTTAGTGATGTCAGCAGCATCACGAAAGCACCGTCCCTTCAATGCTGATTTCAGTCGAGGGAACAGGTAAAAATCAGCTGAAGCTAGGGTAGGGATGTTGCAGTGTTGTCAACATTGTTCTTTGCTAAGAAACCCTTGACCAAAACTGACCAGTGTGCTGACGCAGTGTCATGATGGAGAAACCAGCGGTTGGGTCTTCATTTTTCGGGGCATTTTCTTCTGACCACATCTGTAAGGTCAGAATGTCACGGCACATTTCTTTATTCACAGTTTTACTTTCAGAAATGAGCTTATAATGGACAGTGCCATGGCAGTCACAAATTCCTGTCAATTATACCAGGGAATTCCAGGAATTTTTTGAAGCTACTTATCTTGTAACTGTCAAGATGTTCTCTTGCACCTGGCTAGATAGCATGTTTCCTGCCCTTATCTTGTAAAGTTCTGTACTTGTCTCATGAAAGTAAAGATCAGTTAGGCCTCAGGTTGTACCTCATAAAAATGTGTCTAGGTGTTCATGCAAAGTAACTGTCATTTTTGTCTGCTTTTTCAAAACATGGGATGTATTTACAACCTTTATTAAAAATCCCATTTATGAAATTGCATGAAAACCCATCTGTTGTGAGTAACATTTTACTGTATGAACAGGCATGATGATGCTAATAGGCACTTCTCACCCCTCCTTTGCAAACATGTCTAAAATTTGGAAAGGCTTCATATCTTGTTGCTATAAAATTTATAGAATCATTACAAGATTGTATCAGTAATGTTTCAGCATGTCCCAGACACTGTGTCCAATTTGTGTTCTTACAGAAAAAGGAGGAAGACTGTCAGATTTTATCTCAGCTTCCACTTTTATTAGTTATCACCCCCTGGTTCCTTATCTTCATTAGGCTCAGAGCCATTGTCTCATGGCATTGTTTTGTCTGTCTCCAAAGTTTGATATCATCGTAGTACAGTGAGCAGGATAAGCCTAACTTGGCTAATAAAACTGGGGAGAGAGGTTGGAGGGAGGGAGCAAAATCAACCATGGGTATTAGGAACTTTAATTTACAAAGGAGTCCAGGTAGAAACAGGGGGGAAAAATTGGTTGAAACTTACTTTAATATACATACACCCCTTTTCCCCACTGTCAACTCAGTAGCCAAAACACAACTATCTTTGGAGGGGCCTTTGCCCCCCCCCCACCCCAAATTATCCCTGTGGTGGTGATCGGTGTCTGTATTGAAAGTTTCTGAGGATGGTTTACGTAAACAACTTGTGTTGTGCCCACTGTCTGCCGTCCACCCCTCACCTACCCCAACAATAAACACAAAAGCAATGTATAATTTTAAGGCAGTTCATCCCCATTGCATTCTCAATACATTCATTCAAGGTATAGTTCTGTCAGTCTAAACACAACTGTATTTAGTACACAAAAGAGCTTTTTAGTTTTACAGGAATCTTATATCATGAGAATATCAAAATGGCAGAAGTAACCAAGAATATTGTATTTAGTTTATAATTTAGTAATATTTTCTGATTCAGTGAATTGTATGAAAATTTATTACAGTAAGATGGAAATGGAGAACCCATTGCAAGACTTTCATTTTACATAAATAGTTCATCATTATGGGAAAAATAGTTTTGTTTTGTTATCTTTTCATGCCATTTTACAGCTTGTGTTTCATCTCGTCATTAGTCACATTTATTCCTAGTGCATGTTTAAAATAATTTTAGTTTCTTGTATGGGGACATAGGTATACATATTGAAAATATCTAGTGAGCACAAGCTACTAATGGAATTTATAGGGATTTTATTCAGATTTTGCTGTTTTGTGCAGTATATAAACAGTTCTGTTTAGGCTGAAAGTAGTAGAGAACTATACCTTGGTTGATTGCAAAAGCAGACATCAGTTTGTAGCAAAAATTACATTTATCTGACTTGCACAGGACCATACAGGTTCCAAATTACTGAATATACCAGATTAAAAGATGGTACCCAATTACTGAATATTCTGGATCATCAGACGGTACCCATACTGACTGAAGTTCTTACAGGTAGTTTTTTGTTTTTGCTCCTATACTTGTTCTGTACAGTACAACCAATCACAGGAGTATTCCATTTGGATATCTCCTTCATCTGCTGGTTCAGGGTTATCAGGCCTCTTTTCTAAGTTTCCTGGAGTCTTCATAGCTGAAGAAGTTGGAGTACAAGACAAGGGGTCAGGAGATACAGCAGTTTATGTACAGATGCTCTTGGAGGTCTGTTTGAACTGTTTCTGAGATCTGCCTGTTTCACTGACAAAGCTTTTTTCTGGTAAAAAGCAAAACTTCTGGGCTTGAGACTGCTGTCCACTAGTGCCAGATTATCAGTATTTCTGAATTACCAGACATTGGATTAAAGGAAGTTTGCTATATTTGCTTCTGACTTGCTATCAGCCAGACATTAAAAATTTCAGAGCTGACAAACCTGAACAAGCATGGGAATGTGAATGGCACATTGACAGTGTGGTCACTAGTGAGGACCCGGCTGGAAGCTGATCCTTGTCATCCAGTGACCTTAAAGGGTCATATTATTTGCAGGAATGGAAGTTTGTGTACAGCAGTAGATGTAATACCAGTGCCTTAGCTTCTATCAGTAGACTCGAAAGTATTTTATCATTGAGGTACAGCAACACTGAGCCACCTTATGCCATCACATTAATACAGTCCCATTCATATTGGCCACATTTGATTGTAACATGAGAAACCATTGCTTGTTGAAAAAGGTGCACAACATTTTAGAAGAAGTTCCTATGTTACTGGGATGCTGTTAATGCTTGTGACTAGGCTGATGTCAGCATCTGTGAAGTTAGAAATGCTGAGTTACTGTTTCCTTCTTGAAGGATGGTTATCTTTACTCTTAAGCATATTTACAAATTATTCACTTCATTTGAATCAGCTGGTATAGCTCAGTGAGTAGCATGACTGGTTAGACTTGTGTGAGGTAGGGTTTGGTTCCTAGGAGGGATGGAGTCTGCCATCACATCCACACTGTCTGCTGGGACCACGTAGCATCTGGGTACTGTGGGGAGGAATACTTTCCCTACTAATAAAGCAGCCAAGTTTCAAGGGGACTGCACATTAATGTTTGGGATGCTTGGATTAATCTTTGCTCTGCGTGTATCTTTATGGCATCTGATCTACACTTCATTTTTAATAAGTGTGTTCTGTGCACATGCTCTGATAATGATATTCACATTGATTGAAGCAGTAACTGTGAATTGTCATATAATTTGCCTGGTTGACACTTTGGATGGTATGCTTGTTTAAAGGTTTGTGTGCGCACATTGCCACGCATGACGGCTGTCCCACGCATTCAGTGTGCACTGCATCAGAGTGAAGTGGAACAGAAGCCTGTTTTGGATGCTGACCTGCGTGGTGCTGTTGGTGGGGCCAGGTGCTGCAAGGATGACATGTTCAGATGGGGGTAAGAAATGAAACAGATGCAGCATCAGAATTACTGCTTGAGCACTGGGAAAGTTGATTTGTTGCTGAAAGAGGCATGTGTTATCTGTTGAGCAGGGCCAGTTTAATGCTATCCCAGTGTATGTGGCTACATGGGGCACCATTGTTCAGGGGACCCTGGAAAGGGTGTTTAGATTTCAAATTTTACATGTACAGTATTTTGTATGTACGTCGTATTTGCATTGCAAGATCAGGACTACGCATAAGTAGGCACCCAAATTTTTATATTCACATTGGACCTAGAAATGTCTTAAACCAGGCCTAGTATTGAGAGACACGGTGCTGAGGTTAAATCTGCCTTTATGCTTTCCTGCAAATGTTTCATTCATGTGATGGATTGCTATGTTTAAATGCTTTATAATAATTAATGGTGCTGACCCATATGTGCAGTGACAGGCCCAAGCATTATCCTAAAAGTCAGATATATTTGGTTGTTAGTCCTACACTTTCGATTTGAACACCATATAAAATTTATTTCACTTAACGAACTGTGCAGCTGTCCCAAGGATTTCGGAGATGTTGGCTGTTAAGAATTTTAATTGTGTTTTCACTATTCCTCTGTGTGTGTGTGTGTGTGAATTCAAGTTCCTTCCTGCAGGTCTTTGAACTTGACTGTTTCAAAACAAAGCACCCTTAGGGTATAGTATCACTGTTTGACAAATTTGAATCTTTTCATGAGTGTTGCAGTATGAGTTCATTATTAACAACACCATCTTTTGACTTTGAAGTGAAGATTTAAGTTTAAATATAGAATAAACCCTTCTATATCAGACAAGCATTGAAGTTATCCGTACAGTTTTTCGCTCTTTTGTACACAGCTAGTTATCAATGTACCAGTTCTGAGGAATGTGTGTGATTTTGGCAGAGAGGTCACTTCAAAGCAACCAGCAGCTGACCCCTTGTTAGGGGAAAGCCTTCTTGATCCACCACAGAGCTTGGACCTGTTCACTCGCCGCTACCAGAGTCCTTCAAGATGTGGCAGCCCTAGTCTGGAGGCACCAGAATACCTCATGTTTGGTCGTGGTGTGGCGCCCGTCCGGCCCGAAGGTAATTTTATGAAACTAAATATCTGACTATAGCATCTAACGGTAAGATGATTGTTCACTGATGAATTGAAGAGGATTTAGATGGAGGTGGTTGTGGCATTGTCCGTATATTTGTGTGGCGGAACAAGGGGAGCCAGAAGAAACTTCAGTCGGGTTAGCTGGTTTTCATGTTACTGATTGAGCAAAGCTTCTCCTTTTCATAATGATGGTTATTTTTATTAAATGAGTAGTTTTATTTTCTTCAGTATGTAGCTTTCATCTCACCATATTTTTTTGTAAGATGTTTGTATCCATTTTTATGACACGTTTTAGTTGTATCAACTTTAAAGATCTGAGGTTCTTGCAGTCATGACTGTAGAGTACTGTCTTCTAGGGAATGGTGCTTGGTAGTCTGGTAGGTATTTACAGACATGGAGAAACATCGGTAAATTTCTAACAGTTGACAGGGTGTCACAACCCATTAGACAATATTATTAAAACTCTTTTCAAAAGAAGTGTTTTCAGATGTCGCTGCTGTTGAGTCAAATTGTTAAATATATGGAGTTATGTTGCAATACAAAATAACTGTTGTGTGGTTTTCATTATTGCTGTTGCACAAGAAATAAATAGCTTCAAATAAGTTTATTTAAGTTCTAGGAAGATATGTGGATATAAAGAAGGGAGGAGTGAGAGGATATTGGGGTAAATTGCTTCATGAAGAGTTTCGTGATCTTCACTTCCCACAAAGTGGTATAGGGTGATGAAGTCATGGAGGGTGAAAGTGATGGGGCATTTGACATGCATGGGGCAGAGTAGAAGTGTGTACATGGCTTCGAAGGGGAAACCTGAAGGAGAGAAACCACTTGGAGCACCTGGGCACAGATGGGAGAATAATATTAAAATGAATTTTAAAGAAGTAGGTGGGAAGATGTGGGCAGAATTTATCTGGTTCAGGATGGGGGCGGGTGGCAGGTGCTTGTGAATGCAGTAATGAGCCTTTGGGTTCCATACAGCGCAGGGAACTTCTTGTAGCTGAAGATATATTAGTTCTGCAGTGACTGTGTTCCATGGAGTTAGTTATTGACATCATATGTTTAGTCAAGAATTAGGTGTGCCTGAATGGGAATAGTCTTTATGTTAAATGTCAATGAATGCGTGGTCTGGGAAATACAAAGGTTTTCTATTATAGTTGGTACCAGCCGTCCTTTGATTGGTCGTTGGCGTGACAACAGCCCTCCCAGTCCACCACTCAGCTCTCAACATCATAGAAGACTTGGTCGCCAGGGTTTGGCGCGTCGCCGAGATGCCAATGGCATGTCTGCCTCTGCTACCAGTGAGAGTGGTACTTCACACATGTTGCCAGGTATGTGCTGTTCATTTCGTATTGTTGATTGAATTAGGACATTCTTAACGAAAGTGTATTAGTGCATCCTTGAGCAATTGCAGTGAAACTGGGTATTGCAAGTCTTAAAACTGTATCTGTGCTCAGAATTGAAACCTAGGTTCTTCCTTATTTTTACCACACTTTTATTCTATAAACAAACAAGTGTACTTTTGATCACCATGCTGTGTTTCAACTTTTGAACTGTCTGACTGACTTTTATGCAGTGTTTCATGAATATTGTACTAGTGGAGGTCACTCAGTTAATTTTATAAGGTAAAGTCTCTCTATAGCATGCCTTGAAGACACAGAGACAGGGGGTTGACATATAACTGTACCTTTTCTTTAGTTAGAATAGGGTAGGTGGTCAATACCACACCCCAGCTGCAATACCCATGAAAAGAGTGCCAGTACCTCTTGTACAGGAGGTCGGTTAAACCTTGGGGCCAGTTTTGATGGGTGTGGAGAGTCTCGCCCCCACCGGGATTTGAGCTCTGGACATTCCCACCCATAGTGAATCACTATACTGCTGACACCATCCTGGATGCTCATTTAATTCTGTACTTTAAAAGTACATGAACTTCTGTGGTGGGAGTGAAACTAACATAGCTTGATAGAGAATCCTGAATTGATGTATGGTACTGTATCTTTATATCTGGGAACCTTAACTTCCTGGAACCATCTAGGCCTGTAACAGAACTGCTTTACCTTTTTTTTTTTACTGTATTTTTATAAAATATGCAGCATTTTAAAGTTGCTTTCTTTCTTTTTCTCTCTCTCTTTTTTTGGGGGGGGGGGGGGGGGGGTTTAAAAAAAATTGGGTGGTTGTGGGTAAATTTTCTTTTTTTTTTTTCTACCGGCA
>Ga0123354_10008952_pt1 | contig 15284 bp, 6 predicted proteins | sample TergutLab28metaG_2_FD_97872 | JGI IMG/M metagenome (GOLD analysis project Ga0123354, IMG submission 97872) | Labiotermes labralis P4 segment gut microbial communities from Petit-Saut dam, French Guiana - Lab288 P4 | ecosystem: Host-associated > Arthropoda: Insects > Digestive system > Gut ...
GATTCATGTGATCAGTGATATCAAAGAACAGTACGTCCTGCTATGATTTATGTGATCAGGTATTTCACAAAACAGCTTGTCCTGCCATGATTCATGTGATCAGGAATTTCTCAAAACAGCATGCCCTGTCGTGCTTCATGTGATCAGGGATATCACAGAACAACTTGACCTACCATGATTTATGTGATCAGTGATATCAAAGAACAGCACGTCCTGCTATGATTCATGTGATCAGGAATTTCTCAAAACAGCATGTCCTGTCGTGCTTCATGTGATCAGGGATATCATAGAACAACTTGACCTACCATGATTTATGTGATCAGTGATATCAAAGAACAGCACGTCCTGCTATGATTCATATGATCAGGAATTTCTCAAAACAGCTTGTCCTGGCGTGCTTCATGTGATCAGGGATATCACACACATTGGTATTTGTGCATTCTCTTGAGAGGGTCCTTTTGTTTTTCCGTTATAGGTTTATATTTACCCGAATCAAACTTGGCATTATCTTATTTTTCTTTGTGCAGTCACCTCTTTGCCGCGTTTTATCATTCGTTTGGAAGAAAACTGAGAGCGAAGAAAGAAATAAATTACAAAGTACAAACACGAATCTCTGATTTACTTTAGTAAGGATTTCCCTTAGAGTTTTTTTTCTTGAAATATCAAGTATATATCCTCTCTAATTTCACCAAATGTAATTAAATGTGTGTGGTAGAGGCTAAGCCTTGTAGATAAATGCGAATGTATTGTTTATTGTGGGTAAATGTGGGTGCAAATAGGAAATGGCCAACACTCGTACGGCCAATCTCCTGCCTGAACTTATAAAGTATATAAAAGTATATCCAAATCTTCAGCCTTGACGCTGGGTCATAGACTGGCTTAATGTGCGCATAACGTGTCCATTTTGGCTTTGTAAGGAAATATAGGAACGGAACACAGTCTTAATACCTATTTAAAGCATAGAATACATCAAAGTAATTTTGAAATGCTACACTTCGTGACTCACAGAAAACACAATTTTTTAATTACACAGACCAGTCGGTGTGTGTCGTTTGGGGTCACAATCCCTCATTAGTGGGAGAATCACACAGAACATACAAATTCAATTTGTGGGCCGAATGCGGAGTTTCTTTAATGGCAACGGAGATTGTATATAATAGAGTAAACATTGTACTTTAAAGTTTGGAACTTTCACAAAATTAATACATTAAAAATTGCTTCACTACCGTTTAAAAAAAAACCCCCACCATATTAAATTGCAGCTTGGGAGAGCAAAAACGGGAAAGTTTACTTTGTTTGGTTGGCACTATTTTATTTAGCAGCACCAAAGGCAATATAATATTTTATTCTTAATACTAGAAGGACCGTACTTAATAGTGCGCTGGAACAGTTCAGTTACAGTAGTGAAGTGTCAACGGACTGGATAGTGCCTGATCCTGTTGTCGATTCCCTACAGAGGTGGGAACTTTTTAGATATTCCGCACATTCCAGACCGGCTGTGGGGCCCACGCAGCTGTATAGCTGAAATTAACTGGGGGCTCTTTTCCCCGGGATTAAAATCGCAGAGGTTTGGACCTGGCCAATCGCCTCCATCTAGTACCAAGTTTAAGAAAACATGGGGTCTCACCTCCACTCCCCAACGAATCTTCGTGTTGAGGTGCTTATTGAATCACAGTGGCGACTTTACTTGCAAGGTATTGAAGTTAGTGCTCATAACTCAGAAAAAAATTCAATACAGCTGCGGAGAATTCTGTCCGAATTAATAGGCAGAGTTTTTTTATAGTCATTTACCTCGTGTTTAGCATGTGTTTAAAGTTTAATAGATATACCACAAGTCGGTTTGAAGTATTAGTATTCCGCCCCTAACATATGGAAAATATCATATAAAGAAAAGGTCACGCATCGACAACGTTGGGGATTAACATGAATGGGGTTAGCTTTTATAGGGGTGCCTGTTCATCCCAACTGTTGCCTGCGTAAAGTGAGGCTGGTCATGTGCAATACCAGCATAGTAGGGAGGACACAAAATAGGGTACATTCATCCATCCTCTTCTGGTTCGCAGAAAGTATTATGTAATGAAATAAAAAGTCCGCTGGTACACAGTTCATAGAGTACGAGCGTCGGATCTTGTGTTGGGGCTGGTAATTACTAATTACTGCGAATGATACATGAAGTTCAAGGCAGCTAATACCAGGCTCACTACTAGATAATATTCTGAATCAATCCCATTCGTCAAAAACTATCCTGAATCAGTTACTGCCACTGGATACAGTCATGGATATGTTCCAGCCACTGGATAGATCCTGAATCAGTTGTAACCAGGGAAACAGCCGGGAGCGGTTTACCGTGAAGCTAATGAAGCTTCAGGACCTGTCACTTGCACGGGCCCTTTTCCAGGTCCTAAATAAATATCCACTTTCTTACCTAAGTTTGTAATCTTCATTTTGAATTCTTTTTCTTAAAGAGGGGCCCAAAACTTGTGTAAGGTTCAGGCCCCACGACACTTGGATCCGGTCCTGGGCCTATCTAGGGTGGGGCGAGTGGTGCGGCCACCCTGGATAGCAAAGTACAGAGGGCGGCAAAATGAATATTTTAAATAAAAAATTATATATTCTGCTCTCAGAATTGTTAAGTCATTGGAAAAAATAAAAAGGTAGTTATTAAATATTATGACTTTTTTAAAAGTTCGTGATTTCTGTCAGGGGCAGTCATTGTGATTGCTCGCACCGGGCGTCATGAAACCTAGTTACGCCGTTGGTTTCAACCACGTCTTTAGATGCTTAACTAGGCCCAGTCATTCTATACTGAAATATTTAAAGACATTGGATGCGATCCCGAATCACCCTTACTTACACTGGATACAATCGTGAACCAGTTTCAGCCAGCGGATAGATTCTGAACCAGTATCAGCCAGCGCATACATCCTGAACGAGGCGCAACCACTCGATAGAGTCTGAAACAATTTTAGCTTCTGCAAAGATTCTGTACCAGTTCCAGCCACTCTTACCCTCACGACCAATTTTAAATATCCGTCGTAATATTATAAACATCCAATATCCTACCCCTTACAGACAATCGTTGTCTAATAGATTTCCCCACAAAATTTCTGTATGCAATTATAGTATCACCCATCGCAGCTACATATCCATCCAGCCTTACCAAGCCTCGATTACCAAAATTTTATTTTTCCGTGGACCTGAAAAGTCAAGACTCAACGTCACTAATGAAGTTGGCTTTATGAAGAAGTCTGTATTATAAATATGTCATTATATATCCAACCACTCTCTGTAAGGAAGGAAAATTTCCTACTTAAAGAGTACCTGTAATTGCTTCTAACTTACCCCATTATTTTTATTCTTATTTTTAATTTTTATTTTTATTCTTATTATATTTTATTACACTAAACAATTCATATTATCCTATTTTATTATATTTTTTATAGTAAATAACCATGTGATTGTTGTACACACTTGTGTTGACGTCACCCCTTAATCCCAACAAATATGGCGATTTCCATGTCCATATGGATTATGTAATCCTGTACGGATTTACGGAAGGAAAGTAAATGATATGAAATGAAACAGGTCAACCAAAATTGTCGATGATTCAGTAATTTGTTTTCAAGTTTCTGCAATTCTTCCCTTAAAGTAAGAGATCAAAAACAGGAAACATGACAAAGTCAATGAACTGAAGCGGTAACATTTATGGTTTTATTCGAGAGATGCCCCGTTTGAATCTTGCTTTGGGCACAGTCATCCTGGCTAAGGTGTCTCGTAGATGTCCTCAGTTCTTCAGGGCAAATGCCGGTCACCCCTGGCCGCTTCCTTCCACTGCTTTATAATTCATTGCGCGTTAAATCTCACCACTCGCCTCTGTAAGCTAATAACAAAATTGTCCCTGTCCACACTATGAAAACATATGGGGAAATGTCGATATACCTACGTTGTTTCTTGACCTCGGTCCTAGTTGGGAGGTGAGTGGTCAGCTTCATGTCCCGGCCTTTTTGACCCTAGGAAAGAACCCTTCCTACCCAAAGCATATTGAATGATTCTGGACGCTTTGGAGAAAGGAAAAAGTCCCTTGCCTCTGCCGAGTATCTAACTATGACGCTGTAAGTAAGCTGTAGGTAGTCTCCCGACGTCGTCCTTAAATAATCCTCAAACAAACAAGTGAATGTCATAAAACACGAACTTCGTCAAAATTTCCTGGTGGTTTTTTTTTTGAAAGTCTGCTGTGTAGAATTAAAAACGTGTGTCCAACGGTTTAGGTTGCCGATGCTAGGTCACAGACAGACAGACAGACAGTCACGGCGTTCTTTTTCTTTCTTTGTTTATTTCTTTGTAAAGAACGTCAAGTAGCCCCGTTGTTACACCACCCCGTTCTTAGAAATCAGGAATTACGGATGTAAAAGTTACAGGTCAGTGACTTCTTATTCTCGAGGGGCAACGGAATTGGGGGATCAAAAGTTTTGTGCTTTACCTTTCAGAACAACATTCACCGCGTATCAGCTGGAAGAGCTTGAACGGGCTTTCGAACGGGCGCCCTACCCTGATGTCTTCGCCAGGGAAGAACTGGCTCTTAAATTGAATTTGAGCGAGTCTCGAGTTCAGGTGTGGTTCCAGAACCGACGCGCTAAATGGCGCAAGAGGGAACCGCCAAGGAAAACCGGTTATATGACGGCAGGTAAGTAACTAGAATGGTTTAAATGCACGTAAGTGAAATTTGAGTTGCTGCTTGCGAGCGCGCGCGCGCTCACCCACTTGCACACGCACGCACCACACCCCACTACAACACGTGGGCAGAACACCGTATGCTGTCACACAAAGGACGAGACGAACTGCAGCGTATGTCCCTTGCAGAAGCATTGTAATTTAGTTTAGTAAAATCTTGCTGTGCTGGGAAGCATCTGTGATACCCGCGGAAAATCGGCGGAGAGACTCTCGTATTTTTGTTATATGCATAAAAAAAACTTGATTTATTCTGACCTGATATACGTGTATACAGGTAAGTTTTACACAGCTTACCCAAGTTTCATCCATAGGGCTCTTTACTTCTGTCATAGTCACCCAGCAGGGTCTCTAAGTTAGTTATTGGCCTGCTAAGAAATCATGAACACGTTTAAAAGCTGAGGTTAGAAATAATTGTATAGGAATATTTTCAAGCATTTAGAGCAAGAAAATATTAAATTGATGTCGGTAAATATTGTTCTATGAATTACTAATCCTTTCTATTTCAGGATCACCAAGTTCAGCCCTTGGATCAACATTCAGTGCTCTGAACAATACACTGTCTCCATTTGCAAGTCCAGCTCCTTCTGCCACATCAACACCTGATTCATGGGCATACTCCTCAGCATATGACATCTCTACCCACTTAAATCTACTCTCTCCTTCCAATTCCCCCTATTCTACATCCTTCTCAACAGCAAACAACACTGCTGCATACACATCGGCTTATGCCACCATGCTTCCACAGCATGACTCTGCCCCATCCGCAGCAAATATCTTCACTGGAGGCTCCATGCGTACACATCAGGATTATGTTGTTGCATCAGGCAATAACAGTCCACCAAGCTCATTGCGAACTCATGGCGATTACCATGGAAGCAACAGCCCCCCCATGAGGACACACCAAGATTACGTTACAGGCAATACAAACAGCCCTCCCAGTGCTCTACGGACGCACCAGGACTACTCGGTGACAGGAACTGGTAACAATAGCCCACAGAACTCTTTACGTTCTCACCAAGATTACGTGACCAATACTCACAGCCCACCACCACCATTAAGAGAATATCAGAACATTGTAATTTCCCAGCAATCGCCCACTCATCAACAGCTATCAGCTATGGCAACAAGACAGGATACTCAGGCAAGCAAAACTATGGATTACATTGATGTTGGTCATATGAGTCCACAGAAGTACCAGGATGACATATTGGGTGGACATGATAAGGGAGATGGAGGATTTAATGTAGGTGCATCAAATGGCAGCAGTGCAAGCAAAGACATTAAGGCAGAGAGTAATCAGAACTTTGTGACCCTTCCACCATTTCTTGGCTGACTGAAAGCTAACATTAGTGCTGGGCAGTCTATACAGGATATTGTTTTCATATGACACATTCCCTTCAGGAAGGAGGCAACCAGGTCACTAACCTGTGTTAAAGCTAGGAAAAATATTAGTTAACCTGTGAAATGAAGTCACCTCAGATGATCAGCTGTTGTACAATGGAAAGTTGTATAAATTTTCACTTGAACACTTGATGACGGAGGTCATGTCCCAAAACATTAGTTACAAACTGCACTTTCGTGTACCTGATTGCCTAGAAAACTTCACTGCACATGGTAACTGTGAAGCTTTGAATTCTATGTGACAGTAACCTGGTCTGTTATGACTATGGATTACTTCATTGTTAACAGGTTTCATATTATCAGTAAAGTTGATAGTTTATTAGAAGAATGAAGACTAATTAAGGACTATTTCTAACATAATTGTTTTATACAGGTTGAAATTGGAATCCAACCAGGACAACAGACAGTCATCTAAAAAGAATAAGTACCGACTGTTGTATACATATGGTTGTACCTCCTGATGATGGGCCTAGATATGTCAAAAACATGTAGAGGTTGACGAAATATACTAAGAATAAGTTGTATATCAAGTTGGTTTTTCTTTATATGATTGCAATAAATGTCTGTAACCAATTTTGAAATTATTCTTTCCATGCCTTTTAATTAATCTGTTCATTTCTAAAACCAACTAAATGCACTAATGATATACACAATATTACAGTCTCTCATTACTACTCCATATTTTGACATATAATTTTGCCCTCAAGTTTCAAGTTATGTGAACTCCATGATGATGGTATAATTGTATGCTGAAACATGTAGGTGTAATGAGAGACTGTTGGCCCTAATATGTGTGTACCACAAGTATATTTCATTTGTTTTAGTAAATGAACAATCCGGAACCAAGACTTAAAAATTTGAATCTGTGGGATGATAATTTTCTGATCAGTATAAGCATGGATATAACACAAAATATTAAACTTATTGTTCTTCCTCTCACCTTCATCTTTTACTCATTTCCATCAATAACCTGACCTGCCCCATCAATGTACAGTTAGAAGGTGCCCCACAAGACTGAATAGTTGACATCTTTCCAGGCAAGAACAATTACATGGTTACCATGGAATGTAGCAGACCTTTAAAAGTAGAAGGAAAGGTATGATGGGTATATGGCTCCAAATTGGCAATATGAAGAGCTGTAATCAACTTTTTCATTTTCTAATTACCTTTCCTGTTGAATCTATACCCCAGCACTAATGTAAAAAACACTTCAAATTTTGTTGTCTAGTATGCCTACTTATTGTATATTGTTGACATAAACTGAAGAATTAGTTCATTAATATGTTCATTATGTTGCAGTCAACTACACTGATGAAACAAAGCATAGAAGAATTTTTTGAGGCAATAATGGTAGAGTATCTTAATACCTGTTGTTTTATAGTGTATGTGAGGATAAGGAGTCAATGAGCTGACTTAATATTGAAGAAACACTCTACTTGCTCACCCCCAGCAGATAATGAACAGGTACTACATAGAACTACATTTTTAGTTGTAGTCTAAATATCTGGACAAGTGGATGCAGAAAATATTTTAAAGGCCAAAAATGACAAATACTTATAATTTAATTCCTGAAATTTGTATGGTGACGCATTCCAAATTCACTTGGTAATATGAATGTAATCCTTCAGAATCCTAATAGGCATTATGCCAGTGGTGACTACTTCTTACACTTGATATGATTGATCTGTTTTTATCAGTACAGCCTTCTTGTTCACAAAACCCATGCCTTTTATATAAAATATTGTAGAACTCTACTTATCCAGATGATGGTTATCTGAATCGGCTTGGCTCTTGACGTAATTTTGTCAAGAATTCTAAAAAACTAAGTTGACTTGAAATTGCCAGTCTTTGGATCCAGTACAGTAGTGTTATGGCTACTAGAACTTCATATCAGGCATGGTAAAAAGGTTTAAACATAGATATATACTGTAAATAGTTACAACCAAACTTCAAATTGCCAAGGTATCTTATTTTCAAAGAAAAATCCAATTACCCGGATTTTCTTTGTATCCAGATGGCTCACCATCCCATTTAATCCAGACAAATGGAGTTCTACTCTGTATTATACTGAGGCTACAGAAAGGTGCCCCATGAACTAGCTCCCCACCACTCCACCTACAGTGTAATTTTTTATAATCCTGTCCATTTGTATGGAATATCAGTAATGATAACTATGTAATAACTGCCATTAGCCAGAAGCAATTTGAGCTGACTGATGTTCGCCACAGGGGGCTGGAGGAAAATACAACTACAGACAAAGTAATGGAAGCCTCAGGCACCATCAGTGAAAATTCTTGCTGTGGCCTTCATTTAGTACTTTAGGAACAGGTGTTCTAAACTGGCATTTTTTCTTACTTGGGTATATGTACTGTACAAATATGTAATCAAAAATGTCTTCAGGATCAAATATTGTGTGTGTGTGTGTGTATGTGTTTGTTTGCAATGAATTTAAGTTTTAGTTTAAAATATCTAAATATTACTGTGTGCTTTTCAGTAAATTAGTTCCTGTAGTTCATGGACTGTGCTATTTCAAAAGTCCTTATGTCCTTAGGTTTCCATAGTCGTGTATCAAGTCTTGTATCTAAAGTCTATTCTGCTTACTCCTTCTGTGAGACTTCAAGTCACATCCTCATTCTGCCTCATTAAACCTGAAGATGGTTAATGTAGTGTATGCCTAGATGTTGGAAGAGCTTCAGTATTTGATATGCCTAAACTCTGACTGCCAAAGTTACTAAGTTCACTTTTATATTGACCTACTTTTGGTATATTCTCTATCCTTGGCCTTCAGTTCTTCAGCAATAAAACTGTAATTATTTGATTGAAGCTTCTCCATTCACAAACATACACATGAAAATTGTATTTTCAATCCATTTTGCTGGCCATAATATTTATATGTTTCTATAGGTTTAAATGAAGTACGTTGGTGTGGTGGTAAAACTATAAGCATATGTTTAGGAGGTGTCGGGCATGAATCCTAGCCAACTACCGGATAGCCTGACTGAAGATTTCTGTTGTTCTCCTCAGCCAGGAGAGCACCCCCCAAATCTTTACCCATTCATCATTCATTATCATCTTCATATCTCTCTAACTCAAACCACACACTAAATATCCTAAGTACATTAATTTGTATGTTTTAATATGTGTTAATCTTAGATTCAAACAGGTGACATGTACAGTACATTATGTCTACATTTGTAATAGATGTTTAACAAGTGTTGTAAGTTAATAGACAATTATAAAGGCAACAATATACGGTAAAAAATCCAGTTCTTACATAATTATGCCACATGTTTCGGCCATTGTGGCCATCATCAAGCAAAATCTATAATGGCTGAAACAAATAACATATTATGTAAAAACTGGATGTTTTTATAATAAGTCATTTGTTGTGTCTGATTATAACTGTCCATCAGCTGTACAGTTCAGACAACACAATGGGATGTATTTGCATAAGATTAATCAACTGTTTGTTTTCCAAATTTGTGGAAGAATAATATGAAATATATTGTTTAGATCATAGAATATGTGCTGCCCTCCAGCACTTGCGAATCTGTGAATCTAATTCCATCAATCCAAATAATGCTAAAATGGTAATCCAAATAATGCCAAAACAGTATGTGTCTAAAAACCATAGTACCATTCTTTGTCATTGTTGTCCCAAGCGCGAACTGTGAGGTTTTAAAAATGCTAGTGGTTTAAATTGTTACATTTCTTTTATCAATGTCCTCAACACTGCAGTTGTCACAGAATGTCCCAGTGCATTTTGTCTTTCTGTATAATAAAGCTGCTGTGTTCAGTGTAGTGATATAAGAACGATCCTGCATAATGTAGGTGGTACCTGCTATTGGAGTCTGTAATATCTTTTCTCCTGCATATATGGGACCAAATGTTTGAGGAATAACAATTAAAAATAACCCACACGTCAAGGGATCAGATCTGCAGCCAACAAATTTACTAAGATACAATAATGTCTACCCTGTGTACATCCACTGTGGTTTCCCACTTCTGTCATTATACAAGCCTTTGTGCATCATTTATTTGTAAAAAGTGCCATACCCACCAATATGGTCATCATTAACCCGTATTTACGCTCTTTCTTATGGGCAAAAATTACCTGCTTAAGGGGAATTCAACTTAAATGGTATTTTTCTAGTCCCAATGACCACAGAAAATTAGAACCCCTGTACAAGCCCAGTGACAAGAAATGGCCATTTTCAATTATAAACATGCCAATATTATAAAATCCTTGTGTAACAGATATTTTTAGAACTCATTTACATCATTTTAAATTGTTAAATCACATTTTAAGTATTTTCTTTCATCACGGAAAAGGCAGTGGTTAATCCTGATCTGGAGGTAAGGTCAAGTGGAACAGTATGATGCTGCAATGTGTACCATTGTGCTGAATCTGACCTCTGAATCAGGATGCACCACTGTACAGAGGGTCCTCAGGCTAGAAAAATTTAAGAAAAACCAGTCCCAGTGTCTACTGTAAAGAGAGGGCAGCATAATATAAAATAATAACAGGAAATCAAGTAAAATGAAAAGAACATACAACTGTATTTCGATGTGTCTGTGCTTTGACACATATGGTAAAGGAAATTAAGCTACAATCTGTTACAGTACTTTCCTTATGATCAGTATAGTGCACTGAAGAACACCAATTTTAAGTGTAAACATTTATATAAATTTGTGGGAAGTTTTTATCCCTTGCTGCATTCATGTGCCTTAATACTTATGTATTATACTGAAACTTAGTACTTTAAGTTGGGACATATATAATGTATAATGTTATATTTTTATACTAGTGTGTTTTTAAGGGAGAGTAAGCCTGTATACCATTTCTCAGTGTCAAATATCCCTGTGTATTTGGATTTATATATACCTTCCTTCTACAAACTGTTTTTACAGACACTTTTCAATAATGACTGTTCTGTGAGTTATTAAATTCATACAGCAGTTAAAATTAGTTATGGTATTCTGGGATGTAATTATGTGCGATTTGGTTAGGTAGGCAGGTAGCAAAATTTCAGAGAAACTTAAGCCCAGTGCCTTAATATATGACTGTTCTATCCTAGAGATGAGGGTATACGTTTCTCCGAAACATTGTTACCCATCTACCAAACTGCATAATGTCACATGTCAAGAGAACAAAATCTTTAAAAGGCATTTTACAATATTCATTGTGGTATTCTATTCTGATTATGAGTAAAATATTTCTGCCTTTTTTTACAGTTCTATAGTTATTACACATTTGTAGTGTTGAAATGATCTTATATTACTGTATATATATATATATAAATGTATGTTATGCCAGGAAATATATACGGATTGATTTTTAGCTCAGTTACTGGTACAGCATGTTTCCTGTGGGAAAAAAATGCATAACTTCAAGACATGGAACCTTCCATAAATAGTTCTGTTCATTGTTATTGTTGTACCTGTTTGTCCACTATCTGCTGATGGGTTACGTTCTGTTGTTTCTGTCCTCTACCCACAGAGTCAGTTAGGTAGAATCCATTTTTAAGATGAAGGCAAGCATGCGACAGAGTCTGTCAGTGTCAAGGCAATCATAAGAACCCACAGGGCTTCCAGAGATACTTCACATACCTGAATTCTGTCTTTGGTAGATGTTAGGGTTTCAACCTGTGAGCAGAAAAGTCATCACAAAGACTTACGAGGGGGCACAATTCAGACCCTTCTGGATAAGAAGCCAGTGTCCTACATGGGGACAATCAAACCCCATTTCTTAAAAATTGGTAGTCAACTGATCAAGAAATATCCTGTTTCGTGGAACCATGTTCATTACCACTTTCTGAATTATATTCATTCTATTCCAACATAACCAGAATTACCTCAGATGCATTCACTGAGATTCTACGTAAATAAACCCATCAGACAACACATTAAAGTTTTATTCTACACGTGCTAATAATCCATAACAAAGAGATAGGTTCAGAAGAATTGCCTTTAATAGACGTGCATCTCATCACAAAAGTTTAAAAACTGCTGAGTTGGTGTGGTGTTATTTACATTTTATGATCAGATATCCACGGTGAAAAATCACTATTATTTAAAGCATTGCAAATGATATGTGCATATTTTATGTAGTAATGTTTAAATTGAATTTGTCCATTATGTATTTCTGATTACATATCACTGGATATGCTTCATTGCACTGTATGAATAATTGCATGAGAGACAATTTTTTGTGTTTAGTTGCATGGAGAAATAAAGATTAAATGTGCAGTCAATGGTAGGGAGCACAACGATCCATTTGGCTATACATAGCCCTTCTTATGCTTAAGGCCATTATAAAGAAGTTTGTATAAGCTAAAGAGGCCTGAGGTACACAGTGTTGTCTCTGGAGTTCATTGAGTTGGGACATGGAAGTGATTTTGCATCTTCTTATAATAAAAGCCAACAAGTTGCACTACTTCTGAATTTTTTTTGGTATAGAACTCTACATGTTTTGGACAGGTTTACTGTCCATCAACAGGAGTCTAGTATTGTATACACAGCAGTAGGTATTTGTCATACAGGTTATGCCGACTGTCTGCTAGCAAGATCAGGATGGATCCTGACAAATACCTATTGCTGTGTATACAGTACTAGACTCCTGATGATGGAAAGTAAACCTGTCTGTAACATGTAGAGTTCTATACCAAAATAAATTTGAGAAACAGTGCATCTCATTGGTTTTTATTATAAGAATATATCACAATGCACGGTCCTCGGAATGTGAAATTTGATTTTGCATCCTATTTGAATTTTAATTCCATGTAATTTTTGAGAAGTTTCTGTCCTGTAGTTACACAAAAACTAATTGGGTCTGTTTTATTCTGATGCAAAACTTGTAGCTGACAGTCAGTGTTGTTTTATTGGCCATCGCTAGTTAGTTGTATTCCCATAAATTAATATGTATAATTCTGTAGTCAGAACTGTTTCATTCATTTTCCACCTTGTCCTTTGACCCATCCCCAAGTCTTGTGCCACAGATTAATGACCAGAATTCTGAAACTGTATTGCCAAATTTGAAAGAAGGAAGTAGCATTCAGCAATGCTGTTCCTGTCTGCTGTGACATAATACATTGGTCTCTGTACTAAACGTGTGGAACACATTGGAATACTTTGGAACTGTCCTGTTTGCTTTTATATTTAAAGTTTAATTGGGTTGCGCAACAGTTTACGGGTGAAGGTGCCTCCATCAGTGGGCCGGTGAATGTAACATTGATGGTGTGTAAGGTGTGTGTTGGTGTGTGACGAATAGGTCATAGGATCTGAATATTGTTCATGTTCCATGCATTAAACAGATTATACATATAATTTCAACTAAATGCAGCACTTTCATATGACTAAATGTTGTAGGATAACATGGGGAGGGCATGATTTTGGCAGTACTGTTGGAGAGTTCGTTGCCACTTTCTCTGGCTGTTCAGTGTTTGTGTTCAGTTATGCACAATATTCCATTTCTGTCACCTAATATAAAGGTAAGAGGTAAAGGGCACTCTAGAACAGGCCACAAAGGCCCAGAGAGGGAGTAGAGGTATAGTTCTACTCTTACTTTAAACCTTGGGACTTAGATAGATGTGGGTGGTCAACACCACGCCCCGGCCGCTTTACCCCCGGAAATGACCAGGTACCCATTGTGTAGGAGGCTGAATGGGCCTCAGGTCCGGTCTGGACGGTTGCTGAAAATCTCGGCCCCTATCGGGATTCGATTCCCGGACCGTTCAGCCCGTAGCGAGTTGCTATACCGACTGAGCCATTCCGGCCCACGTATCGCCTATTATACAGGCTGAAAACTTATGGAGCAGCTACCGAGCATAATAAGCATTTTTATTAGCAGAGAAATTGTTCAAAACCCAAAACTCATCACTTTTAAAGACATCACACAGTAAGCCAGTATTTCTTTGTGTTTTGTCGAGTTTACTAAGACCTACTACCGGGTAATTAAACCGCACTCTTGTAAATAACGACCTTCGAGTTAATTCAGCCCCCCCCCCCCCTAAAGGGGGGTTCGTAACGAATTTTTTGTTATCCTATGGGTTGAAGTTCCGTGTAGTGGGTCCCTGTCACCACGGCATGACGCGTCCTCAGGTTGCGGATAGAGGAATGGCCTCCGATATGGAGGGTAGCTGCGAATAAATTGAATAAGCAGTCGCGGACAACCGACAAGAGGTGGTCCTCTAGCTTGAGGGGTTGGGCGAGGTGCTAACAACCCGTCCCTGTAAAACATTCATGTTAAGAAATGCTCACAGGCGGGATGATTCCTGTGGAGACAAAACAATCCGGAGGTAAACTACTCCACCACTCGGATCTCCGGTGGGGGAATGTGTCTAGGGGAAGCATCACGCAGCTTACAAAAAGAGATGAAAATAAGTACTTGGAACGTTAGGAGTCTTAATAGGGCAGGGCCCCTTAAGGCAGCAGCGAGGCAATTAGCGAGGTATAAATTAGATGTAGTGGGTGTGCAGGAGGTCAGATGGGACGAAGGGCGCACAGTAAGAGCAGGGGATTTCTACGGGAAAGGAAATGATAATCATCAATTGGGAACAGGTTTTTTTTGTACACCGTATAATGGTATAAGCAGTGAAGAGAGTAGAGTTAGCGATAGGTTGTCATATATAGTGCTGAGAGGTCGCTGGCTTAATATCATTTTTGTAAATGTGCATGCATCAAGTGAGGAAAAAAGTTATGAGTAAAAAGCAGGTGTTCAATCACTTCCAGAAATATCATATGAAAATGTTACTAGGAGAATTTAATACAAAAGTGGGGAGAGAGAATATTTTCAAGCCAACAAATGGACAGGAGAGTCTCCATCAGGATAGTAATGATAATGGGATTAGACTAGTTAACTTCGCCACATCACAAAATCTGGTTGTTAAGAGCATGATATTCCCTCACCGGAACATTCATAAATACACCTGGACCTCCGCTGATGGTAAGACTCACAATCAGATTGACCGCGTATTGATAGATAGGAGATGGCATTCGAGTGTACTGGATGTGCGAAGTTGTAGGGGAGCTGATTGTGATACAGATCACTATCTGGTGATTGCAAAGGTTAGGGAAAGATTAGCAGTGGGTAAACAGGTCGCACAGAGGTTTGATAGGCAAAGATTTAACTTGAGGAAGCTAAATGAGCCAGA